>Ga0272442_10010306_pt1 | contig 11534 bp, 7 predicted proteins | sample SSMForm2O_FD_200262 | JGI IMG/M metagenome (GOLD analysis project Ga0272442, IMG submission 200262) | Marine sediment archaeal communities from Little Sippewissett salt marsh, Falmouth, MA, United States - SSM-Form-2O | ecosystem: Environmental > Aquatic > Marine > Wetlands > Sediment ...
CATGGGCAACGTTGGTTGCGTCACGCCAAAGAACGGGTATCTTGCCGATGTCAGGAAGATTTGCGACGAGACGGGGACGCTTCTTATCTTCGATGAGACAATAACAGGATTCAGATTATCGCTCGGAGGGGCGCAGGAATACTATGGGGTGGACGCGGACATCGTCACATACGGAAAGATAGCGGGTGGCGGCCTCCCAATCGGCATCATAGGGTCTTCAAGGGAAAATATGGAGAACTTCGCCCCATTGGGCAAGGTCTACAACGCAGGGACGTTCAGCGGAAATCCCCTGTCCATGGCCGCAGGCCTCGCGGCCCTTATCAAGATCAGCTCTGGAAAGGCTCTGAAAGTGGCTCATTCCAATCACAATATGCTAGTGAAGGGAATAGAGGACATACTGCCCGAAGGCTCCTCCCTCATCAGCGCACCAGGGATGTTCCAGGTATACCTTGGGCGGGAAAACGTCTACAACGCGATTGATGCCCGCAATGCAGACCCCAAAAGATTCATGGATTTCTGGAAAAAGATGTTCACAAGGGGTTTTTTCCTTCCCCCATCGAACTTCGAGAGCAACTTCGTGTCCTCCTGCCACGACAAGGAGATAGTTGACGGCACGCTTGATGCAATGGGAGATGCTCTGCAATGATATGCGGCACTCGCGGCAGCCCGTTGGCGCTGGCACAGACAAAAATGGTCCTTGAGATGCTTGGCCCAGATGTTGAAATGAAGATTATTAAGACCTCAGGGGACCTGTACCGCGGGCAGTTTGGCGTGGACGGCGCGACCAAGGGGTTGTTCACCAAGGAGATAGACATGGCCATGGCATCCGGTGAGATAGACATGGCAGTGCACTCCATGAAGGATGTGCAGATGGACTGCCCCTTTCACATGGTGATACCAAAAAGGGGGCCATGCTGCGACGTCATGGTGACAAGGCACCCCTCTTTCTTCAAGATACCTGAGAACGGAAAGATTGGCACGGGCAGCCCCAGGAGGGCGACAGAGCTTCGGCACATGCGCCCAGACCTAGAGGTGGTGCCCATAAGGGGCAATGTGGACACAAGGATCAGGAAGGCAGAGGAGCTCGATGGCGTTGTGGTGGCCGATGCAGGCCTCCAAAGACTTGGGATATGGGGGCAGGGCGGCTATAATTACATCAGATTCCCGCCTGAGCTATTCATGCCTGCCGCATGTCAGGGTGCCCTGGCAGTTGTCTGCAGGAAGGACGACCAAAAGACCATAATGGCCCTTGAGAAAGTGAGGGATGAGCTTTCAACATATTGCGCGCTGGCCGAGCTGGAGGTCATGAGGGCCATAGGTGGAAACTGCCACATACCTGCCGGGGCATATGCCTCCCCAATGGGGGGAAACACGATCAGGCTTTTCGCATCCATCAACGATCCCGAGACCAACGAGTCGTTCAGGGACTTTGCAGTCGGCCCCATCACCATGGGCAGGGAGATGGCACACAGACTTGCCGACACCTTGATGTCCAAGGGCGCCGAAAGTGTTGTGAGGTCATTCCGATGACCGTGTTCCTCGTTGGGGCAGGCCCCGGCGACCCCGGGCTTTTGACGGTTCGAGGGCTTGAGCTCATAAAGAGGGCCGATGTGATCCTTTATGACAGGCTTGTGAATCCCTCGATCCTGGACCATGCAAAAGGCAAGTGCATCAAGGTCTTTGTAGGGAAGGAACCTGGTCACCACACAAAGACACAGGACGAGATAAACAAGCTTCTAGTAAAGTACGGAAGCGGGCATGACTGCGTCGTTCGCCTCAAGGGCGGAGACCCCTTTGTCTTTGGCAGGGGCGGGGAGGAGATGGAGTCCTTGATCGAGAACGGCATCCCCTTCGAGATAGTGCCCGGGATAACATCCGCGATAGCTGGCCCGTCATATGCTGGCATACCGGTCACGCACAGGGGCAACAACACATCAGTCACATTCATCACTGGGCACAGATGGGACTCCTCCAGGATAAGGGACACATATGGCAAATTGTCAGGGACCCTGGTCATACTGATGGGTGCCGGGTCGTTCCCTGAGATCGGTAGGGACCTAATGAGCATGGGATATGGCCCACAAACAAACGTTTCTGCCATCCACAATGCCACTCTTTCTTCTCAAAGCGTCATTTCTGGGACGCTCAAGGAACTGACGCGCTCAAGGATACCCTCCCCTTCGGTAATAGTGGTTGGCGGGGCGCAATTCCCAGAAAACGAGGCGCGCTGGTTTGAAAGAAAGCTTGGCGCCATCAAGGGAAAGAAGGTCCTGGTGATGAGGACAATGGACCAGTTCGGGGACACCAAGGCCATGCTGGAGGAGGTCGGCGCCTCAGCTGTAAATGGCGGATTCTACGAGCTAATTCCAGTCGGATGGGACAAAGGAAAACTGGAAAATGCCACCCATGTTGTTATCACCAGCGCGAACACGGTCCCGATATTGAAAGAAGAACTACTAGCGAATCGTGATAAGACATACGTCGCCATTGGGCCTGGAACGAGAAAGTCCTTGGAATCCATTGGGATATCTGCTGAGATGCCTGATGAGTACACATCGGAGGGCCTAGGAATGCTTCTCAAAAAGATTGTAGGGGGTGAAGACAGGGTCGTTGGTCTTAGGTCATCAAAAGCGTCCAATGTCCTAGGGTCCATGCTCTCTGATATCGACTACAAAGAGATTCCAGTCTACGACATCGATTTTGGCGCAATTTACATTGGGTCCGTTACAGATGCGGATGTTATATTCTTCACAAGCACAGCGATGGTCAATGCGATATCACACCTGGTGAAAGAAGAGCAAATAAGGATATCAATCGGACCGCAGACCACTGCCACCATGAACAGGGCTGGAATACCTCCACATATGGAATCAGTGAACAGTACCATCGAATCAATGATAGGCGCTGCGCTGGACATTCTTCATAGGAAATAGGAAGTATATGTCATAATATTGTGCATATAAAAAAAGGCACTAATATGTATCATTATAATTTCAAGATTATTTTAACTATTCAAGAAGTTAATTGAAATCCACATAATTTTCATAATCAAAATCAACAGAATTAATTTTATTATTTCGTATTATCTCAATTTTAGTTAATTTTGGTGTTAAAAAGAAAAAATGAGAGAGATTGTTTTTTTCAATCCCTAAACAGGATAGCATCCGCAGTCCAGAGCTTCGTTTACCTGTTTCATCAATGCCATTGCCTTGTTGAGCTCGCCGTTGGCGTAGACTGGATTCGAGAGCATCGATGCGTTCTCCATGTGCTCTTGGACCCCATCAAGCAAAGGCAGAATATTCTCGGGGACTTCATCAGGCAGTTCCTTGATCAGGCATTCCCAGATCGAATTCACACCCATAAGTGCGTTTGCGACAAGAGGTTTCATCACTATTGGGCTCCAGCCCTGATCCACAAACTCATACGCACCCATGTCGTATGCTTCCCCTTGAGGACGGAAAATAGTTAAAATATCGTCGGTGACTCCACCATAGGATACATCGCTCGTGTCGGTGCCAGTATCGATGCACGGGGAATCTGTGGAAAGCGAAAGATCTTCTCCAGCGGCATCGGCAAAGAGCGGGTCGGCATCGATATTGCCCGTGCCAGAGTAACCTCCCGAAACATCCGAATAAGTTATTGTTGGAGTAGAAGAAGAGGAGCTATTAGACACGGCATCTGGAGTGTTCCCCCAGATTATGCAGTTGGTGACCATTGGTGAGGAATTCGTGTTGTACATAGCCCCTCCAAAATAGTTTGCTGAGTTGTTCGTGAACGTGCAGTTGGTGACCTTTGGTGAGGAATTCGTGTTGTACATCGCCCCTCCAAATGTGGATGCTGTGTTTCCAGAGAAAGTGCAGTTGGTGACCTTTGGTGAGGAATTCTTGTTGTACATCGCCCCTCCAGCATAGTTTGCTGAGTTGTTCGTGAACGTGCAGTTGGTGACCTTTGATGAGGAATTCTCGTTGTGCATCCCTCCCCCACTGACTTTGGCCATGTTGTTCGTGAACTTGCAGTTGCTAACAGTTGTAGAGGAATTCGAGTCGTACATCCCCCCACCATTATAGTCTGCTGAGTTGTTCGTGAACGTGCAGTTTGTGACCGTTGGTGAAGAAATCCAGTTGTACATACCCCCGCCATCCCAAGCTGTGTTTCCTGAGAAAGTGCAGTTGGTGACCATTGGGGTGGAAGCACCGTTGCACATCCCCCCACCATAACGGTCTGATGAGTTGTTCGTGAACGTGCAGTTAGTGACCTTTATGGGGGAATCACCATTGTTGTGCATCCCTCCCCCACCGGCTTTGGCCATGTTGCTCGTGAACTTGCAGTTGCTAACAGTTGTAGAGGAATTCGAGTTGTGCATCCCACCACCATTATAGTCTGATGAGTTGTTCGTGAACGTGCAGTTGCTAACAGTTGAAGAGGAATTCAAGTCGTACATCCCCCCGCCATTATCGATTGCTGAGTTGTTCGTGAACGTGCAGTTTTTCACCGTTGGGGTGGAACACCAGTTGAACATTCCTCCTCCGTCTTTGGTTGAGTTTCCTGAGAACGTGCAGTTGGTCACCGTTGGTGAGGAATTCGAGTTATGCATCCCCCCGCCATAATGGTCTGATGAGTTGTTCGTGAACGTGCAGTTTGTGACCGTTAGTGAGGAACGATAATTGTACATTCCTCCACCATTCTCTGCTTTGCCGTTTTGTATAGTAAAAGTATCTATGATTGTAGACGCGTCCAAGCCTGAAGTGTATATTACCCTGACGCTGCCGTTTCCGTCTAATATTGTCGTGGCCTGATTCTCTCCCAGAAGGGAGATGTTCTTTGTGATGCTTATCTGTGCACTAAGAGTGTACGTTCCAGCGGCAACGTGGACCGTTCCTCCTCCATCGACGCCGTCGATCCCTTCCTGGATCGTTCCAAAGTGAGTGGCATCAAAAGTCGTGAATCCATCGTCCACCCACACCTCTGTTGGAAGGGCGGAGATTGGCAGTGCCAAAAGCAAAGAGAAGAACAATGAAAACGTTATAACAATAGATATTTTTTTCATATTATTATCTCATGACATTATTTTATTTATATTAATATTATTACAAAAATAATAATATATAAAATATTGTCCGAATATGAAATATTTTTCAATAAAAAATACATTTTTTGTTTAGCTATTGGACCATAAAATCATAAATAAAATTTTTTCACACTCAGTGTATCTACCGGGGAAAAAAGAGATATTAGAAGGTCAGAAATAGACCTTCCCTATAAGCTTGTTCCTAAGTTCCCCAACGGGCACGATCTCCTGCTCCATGGAGTCCCTGTCCCTTATGGTAACAGTGCCCTTCTCAATTGTGTCGAAGTCTATGGTGACGCCATATGGGGTGCCGACCTCGTCCTGCCTCCTGTAGCGGCGACCGATGGACCCTCCCCTGTCATAATCCGTTTGGAAAAGGGGTTTTAGGTCTTTGTATATCTCCATGGCCTTGTCCTTGAGCTGGGGCTTGTTAAGAAGCGGGAAGACCGCCACTTTGATAGGTGCCACAGATGGCCTGAATCTGAAGACCGTCCTCTCCTCCTCCTTTTCATATGAGAGGTCCATAAGAGCCCAGAAGTTCCTGTCTACGCCAAAGCTGAGCTCCAGCACATGCGGTATGAACTTTTTCCCCTCGATGTTCACCATGAGCTTTTGCTTGGACATCCCCTGGTGCCCTGATAGGTCGTGGTCCGTCCTGTAGTGGATCCCCGCGACCTCCTTGAACCCGCCAAGGGTCTCCATGAACACCTCGATGTCCCAGTGGACCTTGTTGTAAAACGCTCTCTCACGCTCTGAGAGCTCCCTGAATCTGAACTTGTCCCTTGGTATCCCCATCTTTTCCAAGTAGAACTCCTGGATCCTCGCCATATGGTAGACGTAGAACTTGCCTATGTTGTACCTTTCAGCGAACTCGCCGCACGAGAGCTCTATGTTCTCATCCTGGTCAAGAGGTCTTACCTGCAGCATCACATCCTTCACAGAGTCAAAATCCTCATGCTCTCCGAAGTTGTCAGGATCAAAGAATATCTGCAGCTCCGCCTGGTTGAACTCTCTCAGCCTGAAGAATCCCTGCCTTGGGGATATCTCGTTCCTGTACACCCTGCCGATGATTGCCAGGCCTATTGGCAGCCTGTTTCGCAGTACCTCGAACATCCTCTTGAATGAAACGAATGAGCCCTGCGCCGTCTCCGGCCTTAGGTATCCTGTAAGCCCACCTGCTGCCCCGATGTTCACATTGAACATCATATTGAACCAGTTCACCTCACCTAAAGTGCCCTTGCACTTGGGGCAGGCGATCTTCTCGCTTTTGATTATTTCATACATCTCATCCGGGGTAAGCTCCTCAACATTCCTTCCAGTTACCTCTTGGATGAGGTCATCAGCCCTGAATCTCTGATTGCATTTCGTGCAAGATGTAAGGGGATCATTGAAATTCTCAAGATGCCCTGAACCTTCAAAGACAGATTTCGGCATTATGTTGGACGTGGATATCTCGTAATAATTGGTATCCAACCCCAGAAAATGCTCTTTCCAGGCTTCCTCCCAGTTCTTTTTGAGCAATGTCCCCAAGTGGCCGTACTCCCAAAAGCCGGACACACCGCCATATATCTCAGAAGCGGGAAAGATAAAGCCCCTTCTTAGGGCTACATCCATAATCTCATCAACTTTCATAGTAACACTCCTTAATAGAAATATGATACAAATATAAAGATTTCCTGATTTTTTTTGTCGTTTCCCCCCAAAAAAGTATTTATGATTACATTGCAATGATTTATTGATGTCAAATGCTGATTTTGATAGGCTGATAAGCCTTGCTGAGGACAAGGAGACAAAAAATATCCTTGAGCTCATCAGGCAGGATCATTGTGATGTCAGGGAAGATAAGAAGATAATAAAGGGCGAGGATGTTCTCAAGCTCAGTCTCTTTGGATATACATTCCACATGACTCGCAAGTGCGCGAACTCATCCATAGACATACTTAGTGACATTTTTCTTGATGACCGCCACCAGAAGATCGCGGGGTTCAGCGGAAAGGACTCTAGCATTGTCGTGGACGTTGGAGCAAATGAGGGATATTACACGATGAGGATGAAGAAGAACAATCCTGACCTGAAGATATATGCCTTCGAACCAAATCCCCATGCCTTCAAGATTCTTGATCTAAACATCGAGAAGAACGGCCTGGAGGGTGTCACTACGCACAACTTGGCGCTCTCTGACATGAACGAGGACGAGTCCTTCCAACTGGTGGACGAGATCACCGCCATCGGGGGTTTCAGGATATTCGGATACAGGCCATGGCTGGACGTTAGCAGGATCAAGGAGATAATGGTGAAGTCAGCCACGATGGACGAGACTTTGGGTGACATTGACCATATTGACATTCTTAAGATGGATGTTGAGGGCGCCGAGTGCCGTGTCCTAAAGGGCGCCGAAGAGCTGCTGCCAAAGGTTGACAAGATCGTCCTCGAGTATCATGGCAGCGAAATGAAAGAAAAGGTAAAAAAATATTTGGGAAAGAGAGGCTATACCCTTGCATTCGATGATGAGAAGGAACACGGGGACTACTATTTTGTTAGATAATCCTCACTCATTGGCCAGTTCCTTGGACCTCTCCGATGCTGCCTTCACCATCTCGCAGATTGACTTCTCTATGTTAAAGAACTCGGCCGTCTCCAACCCTGCCTGGGTGGCCCCCCCCTTGGATGCCACCTTGGATATGAAGCCTGAGTATGTGTCCCCATTTCTCTTTAGGTACTCGTATGTTCCCGCCAGTGTCTGGAATAGGAGCTTTCTGGCAACGTCCTTGTCTATGCCCTGCTGGAGCGCAGCCTCCTCCATGGACTTCATGAAGAAGCTTATGAAGGCCGGGCCGCAACCGCTGAGGGCGGTTATGCCGTCTATCTCGTCCTCCCTGACCCTCAGGGCGATGCTGCCGGTGTTAAGGATGGCATTTGCCTTGTGGACATCGCCCTCAGAACATTCCTCGGATGCCGCATAGGCCGTTGCGCCCTTTCCGACGAGAACTCCAAGATTTGGCATTGCCCTCACCACCTTCCTGCAGTTTGCCAGCCTGTCCTTGAAGTACCCGATCTTCTTGCCGGCGATAATGCTTATGACCAGTTTTCTTGAGAAATCGAGGTCGGAGATCTCCTCAAGCATATGAGAGAGTGCCTGTGGTTTTACCGCCATCACGATCACATCACTGGTATCCACAAGTTGCCTGTTGTCCGTTGTCGTTGCAATGTTGTACCTGCATGCTATGTCCTTCAGGGCGTCAGCTGAACGCCTGGATGCCACTATGTCAACACCCTCCTCGTTCTCCACAAGGCTCCCTATGATGGCGCAGGCCATGTTTCCGGCCCCTATGAAGCCTATGCGTCCCCAAGAGCGAATATGCAGTTCCTCGCCTTTTTCCTTGTCATGCATTTTTAACATCTTCAATAGTGTTTCGAGAAGTATACGACCTCTTTGGCCTCCCTGCCGCAGTATATGCACTTGCCTGATGCGCTTTCATCAAGGGGTATGCAGGATGACGTGGCCCCGGTCTCATCCTTAATCGCTTCCTCGCAGCCCACATCGCCGCACCACTGCACCTTCACCATGCCTCCGCCATTGTTCATGATTTCCATGAATCTGTCGTAATCATCGATATCGTAAGTGTTGTCGTCAAGGAACTTCTTGGCCTTGATGAAGAGGGATGACTGTATGTCCTCAAGAGTTTCCCTTAGCTTTTCCTGGATATCCTCGAGCTTCACAGGCAACTTCTCGCCAGTGTCCCTCCTGACGAACACCACCTGTCCGTTCTTGACGTCCCTTGGGCCCACCTCTATCCTTACCGGAACGCCCCTGACCTCCCAGTGATTGAACTTGTAGCCTGCCGAATACGAGTCGCGGTCGTCGAGCTTCACCCTGAATCCCTGCAGCATCTCCTTTACCTTTGCCGCCGCTTCCATGACTAGCTCCTTGTCCTTCTTGAAGACAATTGGGACAATGACTGCCTCGATAGGCGCGACCCTTGGCGGGAGGACCAGCCCCTTGTTGTCGCTGTGGGTCATTATGAGGGTGGCTATCGTACGCGTTGTCATGCCCCATGAGGCCTGCCATGCGTACTTCTTCTTCTCATCCTTGTCAGTGAACATTATGTCGAACACCTTTGAGAAGTTCTGGCCTAGGTTGTGCGAGGTGCACCCCTGGACCGCCTTCTTGTCTGGCATCAAAAGCTCGCATGTCATTGTGTACAGCGCGCCTGCGAACTTCTCCTTGTCCGTCTTCCTGCCGACAAGCACGGGTATGGCCAGGTGCTTCTCATAGACGTCACGGTATATGCCGAGGATCATCATGACCTCCCTGTCGGTGTCCTCCATCGTGGCATGGACGGTGTGCCCCTCCTGCCACAAGAACTCCCTTGTCCTCATGAAGAGCTTGGTCATCTTTGTCTCCCACCTGACAACGTTCGCCCATTGATTGATAAGTAGCGGAAGGTCCCTGTGTGAGCGTATCCACTTGGAGTACATCATGTACATTATGGTCTCTGACGTAGGCCTTACTGCAAGCGGTTCCTCGAGCTCGGTGCCGCCGCCCCTAGTTATCCATGCGACCTCAGGAGCAAAACCCTCCACATGGTCCTCCTCCTTTTTCAAGAGGCTCTCAGGAATGAACAAGGGAAAGTATGCGTTCTCGTGCCCCGTTTCCAATATCCTCTCGTTGAGGTAACCCTTTATGCTTTCCCAAATGGAAAAACCATAAGGCCTGATGACCATGCAACCCTTTACGGGAGAAAAATCCGCAAGCTCAGCCCTGAGGGCGACCTGATTGTACCATTCTGAAAAATCCTCATCCTTCTTGACAGTAATGCCTTCATCAACACTCATAACAATCACCAAGAATCATAATCTGGGATGTCTGCAAGGTTATATAAAAAGTTATTTTAGAGACTTGGAAATAAATCCCTTCTTGAATTTGTTGCAGACAACATATCTTCTTGATTAAAGGTTTTTATTTATAAATATTGTGGTTTTGCCTAAGAGTATACGCCCGTAAATAAAATGGATTGAAATTCAGAAAGTATAGAATAATAAATATGGTATTCACATATGATTAACATATTCATATAATATGCTATAATAAGGAATAAATATATAAAATAATAGATTATTATTCGTTTATGGGAAAAATCATAAATATTCTTCACATCGAAGATGACCCTTGTTACTCGAAAATGTTTCAAATCCAGCTAAATAAGATTGTGTGTGAGAAGCAAAAATACGAATTTGTGTTTGATGTCGTGGCTTCAACGATTGATGCGTATCAAAGGCTGGAGGAGAACGATTACGACTGCATCATCTCCGACTACCAGATAATAAAAGGTTGCGGACTTGACATCCTCAATGAGGTGAAGGGTAGGAATATTGATGTCCCATTCATATTTCTGACGGCCCAGGGAGACGAGAGGATTGCCCGAGAGGCATTTATACGCGGGGCAAACGACTACTTCACAAAAGACATCACCATTGCAGACTATGACAGGATCTACAATTCCATAATAAATCAGATCACGCTCTTTGAAACAAAAAAACTGCATAATGACATTGAGAACAAATACCAGACCATCTTTGAGAACTCAAATGCCGGGCTCATGCTAATCGATGAAGACATGACAATAATGCTAGTGAACAACGAATTTGAGAAGTTCACAGGTTATGAAAAAAGTGAAATAGAGGGTAAGAGGAGATGGACCGAGTTCGTGCCTGAGGAAGAAGCCGAATACATGAAAAAATACCACCATGAGCGAAGAATGGGAAACAATGCCCCCAAAGAATATTTTTTCCATTATTTTGACAAGAATGGAAAGGAAAGATACGGATTTGTCTCAGTATCCCTGATCCCCAACACAAAAAAAGCAATTGCGTCAATAATTGACCAGACCGAGCTCAGAAATGCTATCTTGCAGCTAAATAAGAGCGAAAGCAAGTACCGAAACCTATTCATGAACTCAATAGACGCAATATGGGTCAATGACATGAATGGGAGGATAATTAACTGCAATGAGGCCGCATTGAAACTATTTGGGTACTCGCTTGAGGAATCAAGATGCATAAGAACGCGTGACCTGTGTGTAGATCCAGAGGACGCTGATAGGTTTGTTGAGTCTATAGCCCAGAATGGTTTTATATCAGAATACGACATCAAACTGAAAAAAAAAGATGGCAGTGAGCTTGATTGCAAGCTTTCAGTATCGATGTTTATAGATGAAAAGGGAGATATCTTTGGTTACCAAGGGATCGTGAGGGACGTCACAGAGCAGAAAAAGTCTATGGAGACCATCACCCACCTCAACAAAATAATGAGCGCTTTTCGAAACATCAATCAGCTCATCCTAAAAGAAAACGACAAGAAAAGGCTCTTAGAGCGCACATGCGAGATCCTGACTGAAAAAATAGGATACGATGGCGCCTGGATAGCTTTGTTTGACGGAGACGATTGTCTTGAAGTCTTCTCAAA
>Ga0272442_10010308_pt1 | contig 11531 bp, 6 predicted proteins | sample SSMForm2O_FD_200262 | JGI IMG/M metagenome (GOLD analysis project Ga0272442, IMG submission 200262) | Marine sediment archaeal communities from Little Sippewissett salt marsh, Falmouth, MA, United States - SSM-Form-2O | ecosystem: Environmental > Aquatic > Marine > Wetlands > Sediment ...
ATCTGAAAGATTAAGATTATAAAAAAAGGAAATTAAAGATAAAATTTAAAGTCTTTATTTCCGTCTGTTAGTTATAATAAGCCCTGCAATAAGAATTATCATTATACTTATGATGAATATAATTATGATTAAGATGAATAGTCCTGAGTTTGGTTCTTTTTCATTGGGGTAACTGGTTACACCGAATGGCATATGACCCTTTATGGATAAATCTTCATCATAACGTAACGGCTGCGTTTCTTTTTTCTCCCAGTAATTTTTACTGCTATATTCAGTGCTAGGTACAAAAGGTCGTAGATCTGGATCGCCAAAGAATACAACATTTTCGGCCCTATCCCACCACCATTGAGGTGGATCAGTTATATATAAAATACCAATATTGCTCATACCGTTAACATAGGCTTCTCCAATTGTATTTCCAAGCGCCAAATCTCGAGGAATGGATTGAATCCATGCACTTGAATACCATGATGTAGTCCATGGGTCAATAATTTGATATGCTGAACCGTGACGCATTAATGATAAATGATAATAGGTGTTAGCAGTTAAACAACATGCTGTTATATATCCACATGAGTGAAGGTTCTCTAATTTTTCATCCATATCATAAGCCGAATGTTCAACTGTTGCAGCACCACCAATCCATACGCTATTTACAAAACCATCATAATAATCCTCAGTATCTTTTATCCATTCAGGAGCAATGCGACGAATAATCGGCAATTTTGCTAACCAAGCTAACTTGTCCATAATTATTGGCTTATATGCCGGTGCCCAATCAATACCTGTACGAAGTAATCCACTGGCATCAGGATTTCCAAGTAACGCCGGTATAACACCATGTACCTCCATCGTCATAGTATCAGGATTCTCAGTAGAACCCATATACCATTCATATAATCTCCATGGATTCTCTTCAAATTTTGCAGCAACTCCAGGAACCGGCCCAAGTGTTGAATTTTTAGGATCCCAAAATGATGCAGATCCGCTATAATCACAAAGGCCGTGACCATCATGTATCCACATTAAAACACCACGATTCAAATCAGTTGTTACTGCATCAAAACTTGTAGAAAACACATTACCATATCCTGCTCGACTTGCATAGAATGGTGTAATCTCAGAGTCAATAATATCAGGATAAAAGCTTCCTTCTTCGCCAAGATACTTTTTGTTGACACCATCATCTATTGGATTAAAAGAATTAGTTTCACCAGGTATAATGTTATTAGCATATTGGTATTTTGCACCGTAATACTTCTCAAACATTTCATTAAGTCGATGTCCATAACAAATATACGTCTGTAGAACAGGGTAATGAAATGTTTCCTCTTGGGATGGTTTTATTATTTTTAAACCAAATCGTCCATACCATGGAAATCTTCTAACACTTTTACTTCCGTTTATAAGTTGTATTCCATTTGAATCTAATGCAGGATTAACAAAAATTAATGCAGGATAAAAAACGTTTCTCGAAATAGTATAAGAAGTGTCTACGGGTGATCCCCAAAAACGTCCAGGAACCGCTTTTCCTGGAAAAACACGATCCCAAGAAATCCCAATATCATATTGCCCTGCAACAGTAATCATTGTTTCCATACCCTCTTGATCAAAACCATACTCTTCAAGAAAATCATACACACGCATACCCGTAAGGTACATTTCTGCAACAGATGGAAGAATCTCACTACGTTCATCAGCATGTTGCTTCCAAAATTCATTATGCCAAACTACTGCAGAGGATAAGGCAGGGTGATTTTCAATGAGTAATACCGGGCTACCATGATGAGCAGCAATATATGCAGCAGGACCAATAAATAAACCTGCTTCTGTTTCATCTGCTGGCGCTAAATCTTCAATATACCAGTATGTCCATGGGTCTATCGTGCTGAAAATAACATCAGAACTCCCAGATAATGAAGTAATATATGAATAAATGTCTTTTAGCTCAGTAAAATAATTAGAAATAACAGCGATATCCTCTAATTCATTCTTTATTTCACTATCCAAAAATCCTCCAAAATCTACCAAATTTATTTTATTAACACCCAACTTATAAATTACATCTAAGGTATCTTCAGGAATACCGTCCTTTGTAATATACAACAAAGGTGAATTTAACAGACTGGCAAGAACAGAACCTTCCGTGGCACAAGTCAACGCATTTCCTTCCTCCTCGGAAATCCTCTGCCCCCAACTATATTCAATTTCAAATTCAATATTGTTACTAGTATTGTTCAATGCAAAAACACAAACTGAATAATTCTCTGAAGGAAGACATTGCCCAAGTTTATCCAAATGTATCTCTTGGTACCCGTTATCACTTACATTTATAGAAGAGAGTATTTCTTCGCCACCAGGTCCAATCAATGAAAAACCAAGACAGATATTTGGATTATCCCAGGAAAGAGTTATATCTACATCGCCACAGCCATATGGGGGAGAATCAGGAATCTCAAGCTCAACTCCAGGATACATATCTATATCGATCTCATATGTTACTCCTTTTAGTATATTTGCCAGAATTTCACTAACAGAACCATAGGTATTAATTACACCTTTAGTTGGTAAATCAGTTAAACCCACCTTCCACGGTCCAGATTCATAAATATAAGATCTAACAAATTCTGCATCTGGATTCATACCGAATTGAACATTATTTGTTGAGGCTGCAGCAACCTGCATCCACTGATCACGAATCGGATCCATACAATATAACTGAATATCTTTATCACCTGCAGGAATAATTATATGACTAAAAAGTGCATCAAGATCAAAATTAATTGATGCCCACCAAGCATGAGCCTCTATATACTTATAATCATCAGTAATATGAAATTCTCTATACTGCGGATTTAGCTTATTAGTTTGTTTCACTGTAAAATGTTCTGTCTTAATATTATTATTTTTTAAAATTCCTCCAATTTTTCCTGAAACTTTGATTTCTGATCCTTCGAATTCCTCGTCGATAACAGCTAGAACCGCTTCATCGCTATAACTCCAGTCATTTAGAGCAATATCAGCAGCAATACTATAAGAGTCTTCACCCCCGATAAAACAATACTCTTTCGAGTCCCAACTCGTATCAATCTTAGATCTGGGGACATTAATTAGGGTCATAACATCTAATATACCATTACAATAGCTCATCCAATCATCCATAAAGTAATCCAAACCCTGACGAGCATTCAAAGAAAGTTCTTTATCCTCAGTAACGGGATATTCATCCTGGTAAAACAACAAAGGATAAGAAAACAACTTATCACTATGTCTAAAAACAGTAGTGGGAACAGAAGCCAAATATGCAAAATCGTCAAGATAAGTATCCTCATCAAAATTAATAAATGTCGTTTTCTTAATAGGAACAACAGATTTAGAAAAAGAAACATTATTACTATATCCTGATATATATTCAACATTAGATTTTTGTGCAATTGTAGTTGGAAAAATTATATTTAATATAATTAGAAAAATTATACTAATTACTAATAATGGCTTTGATTTTGCTAATCCGGCTGACAACCTAATTTTATTCATCATGTAAAATAATAACAATTTGTTATATATAAACTTAATGTTATTATAATAACAAAAATAGATAATTTTGTAAATAATGATATTACATTAAAATTCAAAAAAATGAATAAATAATTTTTTCCCACCATAATAATTCAAAAACTTAAATAGTTTTATAATTATATTAATAACAGTTATCTAAATTTTTGTGAGAAATATCAAATAATAATTCCCAAATACTAAAAAAAATAAACTTATTAGTAGATATCACATACAATAAAATAATACGAAAAATTATTTGGATGGCAGATATATGGCATTAATAAGTCACGTAGTTCAAAAATTAATCAATGAACGCCCATTTATTCTAGAAGCAATGGGCAGGGGAATAGTATCTTATGGATCTCTTGCAGAAAAACTAAAATCAGAAGTGGAAGAGGAACTAGGTCGGGAAGTTAAACAACATGCAATTGTAATGGCACTTAGAAGACACGCAGAAGAGATAAAAAAACATCATAAAAAAATATCATTTGATTATAGTTCAGATGTTATTCTAAAAACAAATATCTGTGATATTTCAGTGCTTAGATCGAACTCGCTTTTGATTAAACTAAAAAAAATTTATGATGTAATAAACTTCGAAATAGGTGATTTTTTAAACATGATACATGGAAGATATGAGGTAAGTATAATAACTCATGAAAGGTATAAAGAAAATTTAATTCAATTTCTAAAAGGGGAAAAAATATTAAATTTAGAAGAAGGTCTTGTTACTTTAACTCTTACTTTTCCAAAAGAATTTTTTCATACTCCGGGTGTCGTATTCAATATTTTAAGAAGTATTGCTTGGGAAAATATAAATATTTATGAGATTGTATCAACTAATACAGAATTAACATTAATACTTAACAAAAAGGATGCTACAAGAGGTTATAAAACACTAGAGAGACTTATTATTAAATAAAAATATTGAATGATATAAATATAGTTGTTAGAGCTTTTTAATACTACTTTTACTCAATTTATAAATATTAAAGCAATTAAAAGTATCACTGGAATAATTATTTAAAGACAATCTAGACAGAAATCTTTGAAAAATTGATTCTTTTTTTGAATAATCTTCAACCATATGATATTATTAGTGAATGATATCTATTTCATACAATTATAAAGGATTTTATTTCTTCTTTTTTCCTTTAGTTGCTTTTACTACTATAGCGATTATTACTAATAGTATTATTAACGCTAGGATAATAACTAAGAAGTATTGTTCTAAGAAGGATATAGGTTGTTTTGCGTTTGGATATTCTGTTGCACCATATGGCATATGACCTTCAAACGAATAATCTTCAATATTCTTTAGTAATTGAATATCTTTGCAATCCCAGTTGTTATTACTTTCTAAATCCCATTTTGTTTTAGGTGTCCATACTCTTAGATCCGGATCACCATAGAAAAGAACGTTTTCGTTTAAATCCCACCACCATTGATTAGTGAGATATTCTACACCTACCGTTTCCATACCGCGTTCATATGTCTGACCAATTGTATATCCTAAAGCTAGTTGCCGAGATATGTCTTGTAACCATAAGCCACTATACCATGATGTTGACCATGGATCTAATATTTGATATGGAGTGCCGTGTCTTATCATTACTGTATGTAAATATGTATTGGCTATCAAACATGAAACTGCATTAAATCCACACGAATGAAGATTTTCTAATTTTTCATCCATGTCCATACCAGTTTTACTTGTCAAATGAATATCTCCAGCTAAGGTTGGATCAATGACAACACCATCTCCACCATATGATCTATAATTTCTTCCTATTATAGGGATCAAACTTAACCCTTTCGACTCTTTAATACGTAAATCCATTCTAAATGCATCATTAAGAATATGTATTGGAAACTCCGGGTTCATTACTGTAACATCAGGATCATCTGTCGACCCTCGATCAACAGTTAATAAATTCAACGGAAACATCAAAGAAGATCCAACCCTAAATAAAAGTCTGAATTCTGGTAGATTCCATTCAGAAAGAAAATCTGGCATATATGCAAATAATTCTTTTAACTCTGCAATGGATATCATTGGTCTTTCATATGCTCTCCAAGGGTTTTCTTCATGAATGTAGGGACTCTCAGGATCCCAGAAACCTAAACTTCCATAATTGCCATTGCCGCCATGACACTCTTCCATCCACATAATAACCCCTTGGTTTAGATTTTCCATTGTTACATCAAAGTTTGTTGAAAAACAACTGCTATAACCTGCCTGTTTTGCATAAAAAGGTGAAACCTCAGTCATATGCAGATCAGGATAATATGCTGAATTTTTTTCTGGAACAGCACCAAGATCAATTGGGTTATCAGATGGAGTCTCATAAGGTGTTATTCCATTAGCAGTTGTATACATGCCGCCCCAATGTTTACTACCCTCCTTGTTAAAATTATATAAGTGTATATTAGACGTATGAAGTATTGGATAAGTGTAATCCACTTTTTCTTGGTCACGATAAATCCACAGATCAGTTCCTATTGGATTCTTTAGTTTACCAATATATGGTACAACCTTACTTTTACTACCATTTGTTAAAGTTACAGTATCTTGTAAAGCTGGATTTTCAAATATAAGTCCAGGATAGAAAGTGCTTCGGGCCATCCAATAAGCTATATCGACGGGTGAGCTACAAAAACGTCCAGGTAGTAGTCTGCCTGTAAAGGTTCTATCCCATGTTATACCAATATCAAACTGATCGGCTACAGTAATCATCGTTTCAAGATCAAAATTATTTTCAGTGGTTTTTTCTGGCAAAATATAATCATATGATTCTAAGAAATCCATAACATTTCTACCTGTCGATACCATACTTACAACAGAAGGCAATACCGGCCGATAACTAATATTAGCCGTTTTCTGCCAGAATTGAGTATGCCATGCAACAGCTTGCGAAAGTTCAGGATGGTTATCCACTAATAAAACTGGAGCCCCGTGGTAAGCTGCGATATAGGCAGCCGGTCCAATGAATAAAGCACCAGAGTATTCACCCTCAGGTACTTGATTTAAAGAATAATAATATGTCCAAGGATCAACTGTAGAAAATATCACGTCATGCCTTTTAGTTATATCTTTAATTTTATCATAAATTTCTTTATATTCAACAAATTCATCTACATCAGCAATAGTATTAAGTTTTTGTTTTACATCATTCGAAAGATAATCACCAAGGTTAACAAGATAAATGTCTTCTACACCAAGTTTGTATAATACATCTTCTGTGTCTTTTAAAATGGCATCTGTTGATACGTATAGAAGAGGAGAGTTCATTACACTACCGAGCACAGAACCTTCGGTAGCTGAAGCAAGACAGTCGCCTTCCATTCTTGTAATATTCTGTTGCCAACTATATTCGACATCAAAATTAACAGGGACGTTAACATCATTAAGTTTGAAAACACATATTTTATATTTTTCGTCATCTTGCGTTTCACCTAATCTGTCCAGTTTTATTGTTAGTTCTGTTTCACCAGGTTCTATTCCTCCAATAATTTCCTCGTTAGATGGCATTGAAGCCGTTTCAGTACCAGTTGAATCTAATACAATAAATCCAAGAACAACATTTGGGTTATCCCATTTTAGTGTAAACTCTGCATTTTTACATCCGAAAGGTGTCGAATCATCTATTTCTAGTTCCGTCCCAGGATATAAATATACCTCTACCTTTTGTGTGTCTGATCCAAATAAACCCATTGTTTTCATGTTGGAATTTGTTGAGCTCATTTTACCAATAGTTGGGTAGGATGATTCTTTTTCACTAAGAATATCATCAATTTTATCCCCTAGCGAATCTGACAACGATTGTGTTGGCATATACGTAACACCAACACTCCAATCACCATAATCATAAACATAAGAACTTACATCCTCCCCAGCTCCATAAAAGATATTCCACTTTGAACTTGCATCAGCCATAACGCCTTGAGTATCGTAAAGCTGCAAATCTAGATCAACCGCTACATTTCTCCAATACATGTCAACTACTATGTATTTATATGGGGCTTCTACTCCAAACCACTCATAATTTGCACCTACACCAATTGAAGGTTTTTCAATTTCAAATGTTTTTTTATCAATATTATAATTACTAGGCAGTGTACCACTTATTGACCCTCTAAATTTATCATATGATTTTTCAAATTCTTCTTCTATAACTGCTACAACTGCTTTATCAGAATATGACCAGTCTTGAAGTGCAAGTTCATTAGCGATATCAAAAGGACTGCCGCTATCAATATTAACGTAATCTCTTGCATCCCATTCACTATTAATTTTTTGTTTTGGAACATTAATTAATGTCATCTGATCCAGTTCACTTTTTGAATAGTTCATCCAGTCTTCCATAAAATATTCTATGCCATCATATGCATCTAAAATGCGATACTTATCATCTTCATAATCAAGTTTTTCTTGGAAGTATAAGAGAGGATGCGAAACTAAATTGTTACCCTCATTAAAAACTGAAGTAGGGACCGCAGCCAAATAAGCATAATCGTCAAGATAACTTTCTTTATCAAAATTAACGAAAGTTACCTCCTTAGTTGGGACAAGTGGTTTCCATGTTACACCTTTTCCAAATCCAATTAATTCATGATTTGCTGCGTTTACTATTGGAATAACAGTACCAGCAAGAAACATACTTATTACAATTATTGCAATTAAACTATTAACGACAGATTGTCTTTTTTTCATATAATCCCCCAATTAAGCTCGACTCTATTAACTCAAATATATATAATATTTTATTTTATCGTATATATAAATAATCATCCTTCATATATATAAATTTTGTTATATATAATGCATATGAACGGTAATTTATGCAGTGAAATTAGAGGAAAATGTGCATACAGGAAAAACATAAGATATAAAATAGTTGATAAAATATAGCTTTAAAAGTGAGAAAAAATGAAGATATTTATAACCAGAAAAATTCCAGAAACAGGCCTAGAGATACTGAAAAAATATCATGATATAAAAGTCAATTCATATGATGGGGGTTTAACAAAAAAGGAAATAATCCAGGGAATTAAAGGAAAAGACGGGCTTTTATGCCTGCTTACTGACCAGATCGATAAAGAAATTATTGATTCCGAACCAAGACTTAAAATGATTGCCAATTATGCAGTTGGTTTTGATAACATCGATGTTAAAACTGCCACAAGAAAAGGCATTCCGGTAAGCAATACTCCAGGGGTTTTAACTGATGCTACTTCTGAGATGGCTTGGGCACTTTTATTTTCTGTTTCTAGACGAATAGTCGAGGCAGACAAATTTACTCGAGCTGGTAAATTTAATGGTTGGTCCCCAATGCTTATGCTCGGTCAAGACATAACCAACAAGACTCTTGGCGTTATTGGAACCGGCCGCATTGGTACAGCTTTTGCTTTAAAGAGCAAAGGCTTTGGCATGAATGTTTTATACGTTAATAGAAAGAGAAATGAAATTCTAGAAAAAGAATTAAATGCAAAAAAGGTTAAGCTTGAAAAACTTCTAAAAGAATCTGATTTTATATCAGTTCACGTTCCATTAACAAAATCAACGTCTCATCTTTTTTCTAAAAGAGAATTTCAATTAATGAAAGAAAATGCAGTTTTTATTAATACTTCTCGCGGACCTGTAGTAGATGAAAAAGCACTAATTCAAGCACTTAAAGATAATTGGATTTTTGGAGCTGGGATTGATGTATATGAAAATGAACCAGAAGTTCCTGAAGAACTTAAAAAACTTGATAATGTTGTATTGCAACCTCATTCTGCTTCAGCCACATTTGAAGCGCGTAGTAAAATGGCAATCCTAGCAGCTGAAAATATGATAAAAGGACTAAAAGGAGAAATTCCGCCTAACTGTGTTAATCCTGAAGTTTTTAAAAAATAAGAAAAACTCTTTAATTGTTATAAAAAAATAAGCATTTGTTATTATAATAACAAAAATTTTATATTTATATGACAAAATATGCGTTTTTATGTTAAAAATAAAACTTAAGAAAATTATTTTAAAAATCGAAGTTGTTCTTGTTATTGCATTATTTTGCTTTAGTTCTATTAATGCGAAAAAGATAAACAGAGATGCTTATAATACAAATATAGAAGAAGATATGCCACAAAATGGTGAATACTATGCAGTAATCATTGGTGTTGAAAGATTTATGGGAATAGAAGACTTGCCAGAAGATAAACTAGATGATGGAGCAATTTCTATGTATAATCTTTTTGCAAATAGTAAAAACTGGAAAGAGGAAAACATAAAAATTCTTTTAAACGAAAATGCAACAAAGGAAAACATCAAGGATTCGATTGTTAATTGGCTTGATGAAAGAGAAACAGAAAATGATTTTGTAGTTTATTATTTCGCTGGGCATAGTTTAAAAATGCCAATTTTAAAAAGAAATCTAGGTCATACATACTCTTTTCCATATAATATTACAGATTTTGAATATTCAGAAGATAAAATCACAGATAATGAACTCGCCAGTTGGTTAGATGAATTAGAATCAAATCATCAGACTTTAATCTTAGATACATGTTACTCGGGTAAAATGACCTCTTTACGTCAAAAGAATAGAGTTATGCTAACCGCAGGTGGAAAACATTTCTTTTGTGGTGTTGATGAATCAGATGCACTTGGAAGCAATATTTTTACTTTTTTCTTACTGCAAGGTTTCAAAGGACTTGCCGACATTAATAATGACGGCTGGGTTACATCGGAAGAGGCGTTTCATTATGCAAAAATACCTACAATTATATCTTCTGTATGGGAAGAATTTCCATTTATTCAAGAATGGAATAATCAAACAATAATATGGTTTTTTCAAGTTCCTGCAATGTACGATCAATATCTTGGAAGTATGAAGCTTGTAGAGTATCAATATTATTAGAGAGTAAACGTCCAAATTTCTGGTTCGTCAGGTAAATCTTCTTTTTCGATCTCTATCTCATTTCCAACAGGCAAAATCTTATATTCTGCACGCTGTAAAAACGGATCTAGACCAGTAATAGGCAAAGAAAGACCGCCTATTTTATAATGCATTGGTACAATAATCCTTGGTTTTATTGCTTTAATAACATTCCATGCTGTTTTGTCATCAAGAGTGAAAGTCCCACCAATAGGAGTAAATAAAACATCTACGTCACCAATTTGTTCAACTAGATCATTATCGATTTCATGACCTAAATCGCCGAGATGGCAAAACTTTATATCATCTACTTGAAATTTATAGATAATGTTTTTTCCACGTTTAGCACCTTCACATTCATCATGAAAAGAAGGAATACCGCGGATCTCGATATTTGAAATATTCCTTTTTCGTTCATCTGTAACAACTTTTGAGTTGTCTTTTTCTACAGATTTTACGCTATTATGATCATAATGATCATGAGAAACAAGTATTATATCAGCATTAACATTTGGCGCAGGTATACCAATTGATTTTCCATCATGTGGATCGGTCACTAGAGTCAAATTATTCGTAATTTCAAAACAAGAATGGCCATGCCAACGTATTTGTAACATATTCTATTATTCCTCCCCAATTAAGTCACACATATTACTAAATCATTATAAAAAAATTATGGACGCAAACGACCTAATTTAATATATCTTATTTTTTTATTTACAACTGCAAAAACAATTTCTTTATTAACTGAATGAGCAAGACGAACAGCTCTACTAATATCAGACCAAAAACCTCTATAATCCTCGCTAATAATATGAACTAAATATTCAGCATGAGTAATATCCGGTTTTTGGGAATAAACACGGAAATGACTGCCAAATTTAAAACCAGTTTTAACAATAAAACCACGGTTTTTCAAATCATTGTAGACCTTAAACCTATCATCAATATCAGATTGCGATTTTTTAACGATATCATATAACTTATTTTTTGTAATTTTAGCGCTATTTGAATAAATATCAAGAAATCCTTTTTTAGATAAAAATAAAGCTTCGA
>Ga0272442_10010309_pt1 | contig 11531 bp, 8 predicted proteins | sample SSMForm2O_FD_200262 | JGI IMG/M metagenome (GOLD analysis project Ga0272442, IMG submission 200262) | Marine sediment archaeal communities from Little Sippewissett salt marsh, Falmouth, MA, United States - SSM-Form-2O | ecosystem: Environmental > Aquatic > Marine > Wetlands > Sediment ...
ATGGCTCCCCGGATTTCATTATGGCCGGATCTGAATTCCTCCATACCGGCAATGATCTCCATCAATCCCTGATGCACCGTCCGGATCTTCGTGATGATCGAGTCAAAAACATCCTTGAGCGCGTCTCCTTCATTTACTGCCTGGGCGATCAGCATATTGTTGTCCTTGAGGGTATCCCGTATAGACCGGGAATTCTCATTCGTCTCCTCCGCCAGGTTCCGAATCTCACCAGCTACAACCGCGAATCCCCGGCCGCTGGCCCCCGCATGGGCGGCTTCGATGGCGGCATTCATCGCCAGAAGATTGGTTCGGTCCGCGATATCCTCAATCACTTTGATGACATCGATGATCTTATCAGCCGCTTCTGAAATGGAATAGAGGACCTGGATCGTAGAACCCATCTTGACCGATGCATTGCCCGCGACTTCAACAAGGTCTTCAACGCTTTTCTGCTTGGCGGCAGTCGACTCAGCCAGAGTATCAACCTGTGCCCCGATCTGTTCGACGGCGGCAGTGGCATTCTGGATGGAGGTCGTCTGAATCTGCATACTCTCTTTCACCGCCTCTTTTGACGCCCGTATCTTCCCGTTTTCATCCCGGGTGGAATCCGCGTTCTCATACAGAAGAGACATTTCCGACTGCATCTCCTTCAATTTACCGGCAATATGCTCGGCCGATTCCGCGTTCTGCTGGGCGTTCAGCTGCAGTTTCTCCCCCACATTGAAGACATCCGAAGAAATTTCGAGGACATTCTTCAAACGCTGATATCTTCCCTGAATCATCTCCGAGGCTTCCTGAATCTTATTTAGATTTCTGTATTGCAGAAGAAAAATCTGGTAAACGAAGGCCCCGCTGAAAAGCATCAGAATCAATGAAACGATAAAGCCGGTCTGTTCAACTTCCACGCCTGCCACTTGAAGAGCCGGTACAACCCGTAGAAAATGATGCGCGGAGTGAGAAAAAAGGGCCATACAGATAACAGCGATCACCATTGATCTGTCGTAGGCAAGGAGAGGTACGGTGAGTAAAGCCGGGATCATATAAGTCGCGTGAATGAAAATATCCTCCGGCCGGAGAATCTCCTGAATATAAAACAGCCCTGAAGCCGCCAGAACAAAGAGAAGTATTGTAGCGACCGATATAGTCCGGAATCCGCCTTTCAGTAAAAAGGCGCAGAAAAGGACCATCAGGATACTGATACCCAGTTCCAGACTCCCCATAAGGATCACACCCGCGGACAGCCGAAGAACCGCCAGAGCCAGAAAACCCACACACAGCATGCCGTTCAGTATGAAAAGCGATACAGCCTTCTCCTGTATGAGCTTGCTGTCCGATGCATAGCGGGTCCGAACTTTTTCAATCAACTTCATCAATAAACCTCTCTCAATGGTATGCTATAAGTCTATTGTTCTCCCTCTTTCGGCACAATACACATGAAAACGAAATTCGCCTCCCCTTTCTGGGTGAGCTGGTGTTCTTTACCGCCGGGTATAAACATTACCGAGCCGGCGCGGATAGGGTATTCATCTCCGTCGAGGTAGAGCACACCGTCACCTTCTACAATAAAAACGATATGCGGCCAGTCATGAGCGTGCAGGGGTGAACAGCCGCCTTTTTCGACGGTAAACAGACGCATAACGTAATCTTCCCATCCCTGCTCCGGTCCTATCAGAACCTGCTTACTCACATTCTTATAAATATCCCCGACCAGTTTTTTCATTTCAATATCATCGCGATGTGATACAAACATAGTTTCTCCTTTTCATCAAAAAGATAAGTTCAGCAATTCTATCATAGTCTGCCCTTCTGTATCCAGCATCCGGATTACATCCCTGAAGCTTCCTTTTCGGGTGTGCGGACTCCCCTTCTCCAATCCCATGGAGCCACAGGCCCCGGCCGGCTCCACAAACCTCTGCCGTCTGCCCGGGCATCCTCCTCCAGGGCTTTCAGATGTGCAGCATCCGGTGCGTATCTGCGGTACCACCATGCAAGCCCGGCGGAGATCAGCTCCTCATTGAGGATGTTACCGTCCGGGAGGGTGACAATCACAACAAACCTCTCATAACGGTCGATACCCAGTACCTCTGCCTTTATGAACTGCCTTCCTGCCAGGCTTCTGACATAGTCTGCCGCCTCAGCTCCCCAGGGTTGGTTTCTCTCAGGCGTATCTATCCCCCACAGCCGCAGTTTCAGAACAGATTCTTCTCCCCGGACATAAATCGTATCACCGTCTACGACTTTCAGGACTTCGGCGGTAAAACTCTCCGCGGCGAGGGGCTGCAGTATCAGGAGGATCAGGATAATTATTACAAGGGTCCGCTTATTTTTTTGCGGGCTGCTCTTATGCATACACTTCCGGTTTCAATGTGGCGATGTAGGGCAGATTCCGGTATTTCTGGCTGTAATCAATCCCGTATCCGACGATGAATTCATCGGGGATGTTAAATCCTATATAACTGACCTCGATATCGATTTTCCGCCGCTCCGGTTTATCAAGCAGAGTACAAATTCTGAAAGACGCGGGAGTACGGCTTTTCAGGTTTTCCGCCAGGTAATGAAGTGTCAGCCCGGTATCGATAAGATCTTCAATCAGCAGTACATGCCGATCCTGTATAGGATAATCCAGATCTTTCAGGATTCTCACCACCCCCGAACTTTTGGTGGCGTTTCCATAGCTGCTGGCAGCTATGAAATCAACTTCCATCGGCAGGTCAATTTTCCGAATCAGATCACTGAGAAACATATTCGCGCCTTTCAGAACACCAATAACCAGCAGTTCCTGCCCTTCGTAATCCTCACTGATCCGTGCGGCCATTTCTTCAATCCTCTTTTTCAACTCCTCCTCTGTAAACAGGACTTCTTTGATATCCTTTTTCAGCATATTCTTCCCCTCATCCGGATTTTTTGATTCATCTTACTCCATTATACATGCATGCCGCCCGGAACTGAATAAAAAGAGAAAAAAACGGGAAATTTGCCATAAAGAAGTTCATACACTATCTTAAAACCCAGGGAGGCTCGATATGGAACTGAGTGAAATGAAGATAATCCAGCTGATTGATGAAAAGTTTGAAGACCTTGAGCTATGGTATCCCGTGCTTCGGCTGAGGGAGGAAAACGTTCAGGTCCATCTGGCCGGATCCAATGCCGGACATACCTATATCGGGAAATACGGGGTGCCTGCTGTTTCGGATGTTTCCTTCAAGGACATCAATCCCGAGGATTATCAGGGGATTCTCGTTCCGGGAGGCTGGGCTCCGGATAAACTGCGCCGATACAACGAAGTTCTGGATCTCATTCGCGGTATGAACGAATCTCAAAAACTGATCGGCGAAATCTGCCATGCCGGCTGGGTACTGATCTCCGCCGGGATACTCGGTGGCAGGGAAGTTACCAGCACTCCCGGGATCAGAGACGATATGGTAAATGCCGGGGCTCAGTGGGCTGACACCGCGGTGGTCCGAGACGGCAATATCATTTCCAGCAGGAGACCGGCCGACCTGCCGGAATATATGCGAACGGTGATTGATTTTCTCAGGTAGTGTTCTCGATCCTGCGGATAAAAAGCTGATAGATCGATATCCAGAGAATAGTTAAAGAAAGGATTTTCTCTCTTTCAAGAAAAATGCCCTTATTGTACTCTTTTGCCTGGTATAGGAAATGATCTATCCGCAGGATCGGGAACACTAAAAAAAAGGCACGAAAACAGCCCTGCTCTCCTGAAGAGCCGAACCATTCCGCGCCTTTTCACTTGCCCCTAGAGAAAATATGAATAGGAAAGGGCGATCCGTCTGAAGTACCAGTAGGTCGGATCATCCGTATCCACAGCCCGGTTCAGAAAAGATTCGTTCCCTACCGTTTCATCGGTAAAATCTCTCTCCTTCGCGAACTGAGCCTGGATTGTCAGTTGGTGATTTTCACCGAAATCAAGCACGGCCACAGGGGCGATGTATATTTTGGTAAAATCGGAGCCCCAGCCGCCGTCATCCATCTTGGACTCACCCTGCTTGGTAATCCGGCGTTCCGTCTCAACCGCTACACCCAGGGTGTTGAGCTTTTTGAGAGCGGGAGTCTGGTATCCGAGGAAAAAGGTCTGCAGCCAGTTCCATCCATTGTAGTTTTCCCCCGGATCCGCCTGCCACTGCCAGGGCTCATCCGAATCTGCGGCGGAATTGAGCTGATATTCGAAGGAAGGCCGGTATACCGCCACAACATGGGACCAGTCTCCCGGTTTCAGTACCGCGAAATCAAACTGGAGGGTTGTGCCGCCGTCCGCCTTGAAATAAAGTCCTTCCAGAGGAGTCGGATCATAGGGGTTCTCCTTTGTATTGAGGGCCAGACCGTTGAGGCCGCCAACGGACCATCCGGTTCCGGCATACACCGAAGCATCGAGAGCAAGAAAGGCTATCGGGGTCAGGATCGTTTTAACGGAAGCACCCGTCGATACGGGAGAAGCATCTCCCTGCAGCCGAACCTCCAGGTTGTTTCCCCTGGTCAGAGCGCCGCTGCCCTGCATGAACGGAGTTTTAACGGAGTAAATGTACTTTACGATACCCTCATATCCGTGACCGCCCAGATCACGTCCCTCATCCCCGGGTTCCAAAGTCAGATCCTCCTTGGGAACCGTAGAAAAATCAATCGGAGCGAATCCTGTTGTTTCATATCCGTCATGGTTTGAGGGATACCAGGCAAAATCTACAGCAATTTTCTTTGATACTTCATTTTCTGCATAGGCAAATGTCAGTATGTTCAGGATAACAAGTAAAAATAGTGCTTTTCTCATTCTATCCTCCTGTGTTTCCTTGCGGTTTTCCTATTTTATTTTCAATCCTTCTCTATTACAATACTACCGTGAGGTATTACCGCATTATTCTCATCATTATTCTGCTCTTCATACCTTCCTTCCAGGCCTCCTCCGCTCCGCTGGTTTCAACTATTACCTACTTTCCGGGACCGGTGCCCCTGACCGAAGAGGTTTTACAGGAGAACCGGATGAGAAGAATCGTGCGCTTCGATATCATCGGTGCGGAAGAGAAAAACAACTATGTTATCCGGTCGGTAGTTGATGTGAAAGCCGGTGATTATCTGGCATCTCTGGACCTGAGGCGCATGCTGGGCCAGCTCGGTGAAACCGGACTTTTCGCCCAGACGGATTTCTTTTTCCGCCCGCATCATCAGGGATATGTAATCACTCTCAGGATCAGAGAGCAGAAGGAAGTGATAACCCTTCCCGTCGGAACTGTTTCTCTGGATGATGTGCGCGCGGGGGGGTCATTTTTCGCTGATTCACCCCTCGATTTCGGTACCCAGGTAAGGGGTTCCAGGGTATGGCAGGCAGGAGGGCTGAACGGAGTTATCCGCTATCTGAATCCTCATTTTCGGGACCTGAACCAGCGCATGGAGATGGTCTTCACAGGACGGGACCTGAACCAGACCCATGCCGATACCGATGCACAGGTAATCCGCCAGTACCGGGGGTACTCAGCGGAATTGGACATGAACTGGAGTTTCCGGACGGATGCGAAGATCAAACCCCTCTTCGGTCTGCAGTACAACCTTTTCGAGGTTGATGAACAATGGAAAGAGACACTGAATCCTCCGAGTTCCTCCGAAATTGCAGGCACCAATATGGAGGTCGTTTACAATGATTTCTATTTCCTTCATTTCTTCGACCAGGGCTTCCAGTCGGCTTTCCGGGTTTCACACAATTATACCTTCGGGGACAGGGAAAACCTGTTCGCCTACCATCTTCTTCTTGATTTCAATTACAACCCGCTGCTTCAGCACCGCCTGCATCTTGGTTTGAGGAGCGGCTACAATCCTGTACCGGAGGTTTTGCTCGGATTCTTAAAAGGTTCCGGACATCTGCTTCTTCCGGCAAACCGCTCTATAGACCGTCTCTACTTTTCGGGAACAGCGGCCTATGAACTCCCGGTGCACCGGAATCCAAGAAGTATCGTGACTGCCTATGGATTTGCCGAGTTGGGACTCTACAGCCCCTCTGTAAAAGATTATCAATTCTACTACGGACCGGGGGTCGGGATACATCTGTATGCACCGCGTTTATCGGCACCGATAGTCGGAGCAAGCCTGGGTATGAACCTTGACAGCGGATACATCGCATCGAGCTTCTTCGCGGGGATAAGTCTCTGAAAGGATGTTAAAGCTACAGACTGAATCTCTCCCGAATAATCCTTTTCTTCGGTACTCCCAGAAAAAGCAGGGACCGAATTACGGTGTTCATCATAGCCGGCGGACCGCAGATGAAAAAACAGGCGCTCTTCATTTTATCTTCGGATACAAATTTTCGAAGGAGCTCGGTATCGAATCTTCCCCGCTCACCTGTCCATGATTCATCCTGCCCCGAAAGTACCGGCACTACGACAGCGTTTCCTTCGATCTCCTTGAGATAAATCAGATCCGACTTTTCACGTACCCCCCAGAGAAGGAGCGGCCGCCTCGGATCTTCCTCCAGGCGCAATCCCCGGATCATGCTCAAAAAGGGTGTAATACCGATCCCTCCGGCAATAAAAACCAGAGGATCTCCGGATGCAATCGATTTGTATGAAAACACTCCATACGGTCCGTCGATCCGCACACGGGTGCCCTGACCGACATCCCCCAGCCGGCCGGTAAAATCTCCCAGGTTCTTGACCGTAATAGCCGGCTGTTCGGGATGGGAAATGGTAAACGGATGTTCTTCGGGACCGGGGAACCGGTCGGGGAAGCGAAAGAAGGCGAACTGCCCGGGCTGGTGATTCAAACCCTTTCCTTTTTCCGGCTCAAACTCCAGGGTTGTGATATTTTCCGAAGGCCGGTCTACCGATCGGACCCGATACACCGAAGATCTCCCCAACGGGCGTACTCCTTTGTGATACAGGTATGAAAGAGCACCGAGGAGAAAAACAACGATAAAATAAACCCGCATCCCGGGGTAGTAGCGGGCGAGACTTGAAAACAGTACATGAAAAAAGATCAAAACGGACAGAAGGAAGGTAAAATTATGGAGCCGCTTCACATCCTGATATTGGCGTTTCCAGGTTTCGAAAAAAAGGTGCCGTATTTTTCTGGTCAGGCCTCTTCCCGATTCGCTGCCGAAAAGAATCATGCTGCCGATACCGATGAGGATGAAGCCGATGTATGCAAGGCTTCCGGAAAGCTTTTGAACGGAAGCCGGATAATAGAGGTTTTTCACTGCCGCATGAACCAGCAGCAGAACGATGCTTACGGGAGCCATTATTCGGTGAAATAGAAGTAATCGATCGTTGCCGATCCCCCGTTCTATCAGTTTTATCCTGGCACTCAGTAACAGCTGAAACATCAGCCAGGTGTAACCGGAAACTCCAGCGCAGAGAGCCGCACAGAGCAGCGGATCCGGGCAGAGACCGGGATCGCTCAACAAAACAATGCCTGTTGCAGCAATCGGCAAACCAAAATACAGGATCAACAGCAGGAATACTTTAGCCCGAGACATACACTACCTCCTTCGGTATATGCACCGATCTGAAAATTCTGATCTTCCCGGACAGTCTAACTGTCCTCCTTGGCTTTGATTCTTTCGATAGCCCATAAGGTATACTTTCGAATCTTGCGATCAGGGTCCTGTTTGAGCTTCTCCAGAATCTTATTGCCTTCTCTGGTTCCCAGTTTCTCCAATGCCCGGGTAACCATTATCCGAACCTGTTCATCCGGATCCCTGGAAGCCAGAACAATACCCCGGAAGGCTGCCGCAGTACCAATCATGGATAGGAGCTCCGCAGCCCGTTTGCGGACTTCCGGATCCCGATGGGAGAGCCTGCGGACCGTGTGTTCAATGAAGCCGGTTTCCTCCAACAATGTTGTTATGTAGGGCCGAAGGGTTGGAATATCTTCCTGCAGCAGTTCGACGAGTTTTTCCTCGCTTTCCGTACCCATGAGTTCAAAAACCTGTTTCAAGCTTGTCCTGACTTTTGTCTTCGCGTCCTTGAATTCCTCGATCAGAACGGTCAGTTCCCGGGGATCTTTCTTGTAGGAAAGCACCGAAAGAGTCTTCTGATATAGCTCCCCGGAAAGAGGATTCTTGAGAAACTCCACCAGAATGGAAACCGCCGCAGGTTTTTTCGATCTCCCGAGCCCTTCCACTGCGGCGAATTTGACACTTTCCACTTCGTATTCATCCGTACACAGTTCCCGGAAATAACTCAGGGTGGTATCATCCCCATACTCGGCGAGGGCCCGTGCAACCTGACGCCGCACGAATTCCACCGGATCTCTCAGCTGTTCTCTTACATCTTTTACTGAGCGGGTATCACCATATTCGAGCAGGGCCCAGGCTGCGGAGCTCCGTACCTGAGGATCCGCGTCTTTCAAAGCATCCCGGATCGGTTTAATAAACTCTTTCTTCTCCGTAGCGGGGATCGATGCGATCACCGCCGCCCTGACATCTCCGTCGTCTCCCTCGAGGATCTCCAGAACCCGATCGGTGAAGTGCTTTCCGTTGTATTTGGCCAGATATACGGCAAATTCTCTTGCATTGTGCAGCGGCAGAATCGGCAGGTGCTCCAGAATAGGCTGAAGACATGAGGATAGTCCCAGCATGCCGAAAACCTGAAAGGCTGAAATACGGACGATATGGGGATATTTCTCCCGGTCGGATGAGATAATATCTATCAGTGTATCCAGATAGAAAGATGGATCAAATTTTACCAGAGCTTCGTGCAGGGCGGGTCTCTCCGAAAACTCCGGATCCTTCAATAATGAGAGAAGCACAGGTACGAAGGACATCGGCTGAATCCCGGTAATCATACCTAAAATAGGCACAATCTTCCTCCGTTCTTTCCTGTGATCGAGAATATACCGCGCCACATAGTCGGCTACAGCGTCGTTTCCCCGGGAACAGGCGCATTCAAAGGCAGCGTTGAATATCTCCGCATGATCCGGCGATTCTTCCGGATCCAGCCTGGCAGCCTGGCCTACCAGATGAAAAATCAATTCGGCCTCACCCTTGTTTTTCAGAATATCTCCCGCAATAAGCAGAGTTGCGGGATTCGGTTTTTCTCTCAAAGCTGAAAGAAAACCGATAACATTCACCCGGGCCGCATTATTCAGAAGCTTTCTGTTCCTTTCCAGTTCCTCACGATCGGATAAGGCAACTGAGATAAACAGCTTTTCCAGAACACCGGTTTTGCTCAGAAACCGGGCCGCAGGCAGCTGCAGTTCCGCATTTGTACTGCCAAGGTGATGAAGGGCAAAATTCCGGTCAGTATCAGATTTCGGATCGAGCTGCTCGAGTAAATGGAGAATCTGAACGGTCGAGAGCCCCCTGGCCGATAAGATATATAGATCCTTGAAATCCCGGAGGATCCGCTGTTTAGCTGCCTTGCGGACTTCAAATACAAAATCGTCATTGAGCAGCCGAAGTAATTCAGCATACAGTTTCTGTCTCGCCTCTTCGGTTACCGGCCAGAACTCCTCGGCAACGGTCCGCCTGATGAGACTATGGGGGTCATGAAAAGCTTCCCACAGAGCCCGGGCAGAACGATCATCGTTATCGTGCAACAGCACCTTCAGAGCCATGTATCGGGGAGCCCATTCCGGATCTCCAGCCATTTCCCGAACCTGATCGATCCGGTCGTACAGGAGATCCAGAGCTTTCCTCCCGCTGAACAGCTCACCTTTTCCAGAAAGGGCCACACGCCTCAATGCCAGAAGATCATCATTCTCTTCCAGCCACTTCTTAAAAAGAGAAGCACAGCCGCCGGACTTGAGAGCCGCCAGAAAAACCGAAAAAAGCCCCTTTTCCGGTGCATGCTTGAGGATAAGCTCCGCCCATTTGACCTGACTGCTTCTCTGGACCTGTTCGATCCAAATATCATCCGCTCCGATCAGTTCGGGCAGTTTTGCCTGCGGTTTCTGTTCAGTACTCCGGTCGATGATCTTCGACATTCTGAGTATCTCCTGGGGAGAATATGTTTTCCGTATAAAAGCGGCAGCGCTTTGGGGCTGATCGATAAGCTTAAGGAGCAGCCTTCTGAATTTTCTCCGGGATCCGATTCTCCATATCCGGGTTCCGATGATCACGGCAAGGATTACAAGCATGATCCCCCACGCATAAGCCGGAAGCATTTGATATATCTCTTTTACATTCTCCATATTTTCCTCCGCGAATGGAAAGCCTCTATCTGATTCTGTTTATAACCTTGAAAATGTGCAGGGGTTTCGACTTTCCCTTTACACTTACCGGCTTCAACTCCTTCAATTTAAAACTGTCTCCAATCAGATCCCTGGTATTCTCCGTTATGATGACCTCTCCAGCTCCGGCGACCCCCTCAAGCCTTGCCGCCACATTTACCGTGTCGCCGATTACCGAATAATCCATTCGACGCGCACTGCCCAGATTTCCCGCAATCAAAGGTCCTGTATGCATCCCGATTCCAACCTTCAAATGGGAAGCCTGGCCGGTGAAAAAAGACCTCTTTGCGGACTGCACCATTTCCTGGATTTCAACCGCACAGCCCACAGCCGCCAGGGCATCCTCCTGTTTCGAGTAAATCGGCACGCCCCAGGCAGCCATGATGCAGTCACCGATGAACTTATCTATATACCCTTTATACTTGATGATGACTTCCACAGCTTGACTGAAATACTCATTTAACACATCGATAATAAACTCAGGTTCCTTGGTTTCCGAGAAGGCGGTATATCCCCGAATATCTGCGAAGAAAATGGTCGCCGTTTTCTTATCACCCCCGGGTTTCACCAGCTCCGGGGATTCAACGAGAGTCTTAACGATATCGTTGGAAAGGTAACGGGCAAACATATCCTTTATCGCCCGGCGGTCCTCCACGACCTCGACCATCTGTGCCTGCAATTCCCGCTCTCTGGTCTGGTCAGTGAACAGGAGGGTGAGACCTTCCCGGCCCCCCCGCTTTCCAAGAAGCGGCGATATGGTGAGCGAAAAATCCATGTCCCCGTCATCCTTTTTTATTATCCCCTTCAACCCCGGCCGGAGTTTTCCGTCCTGATCAGAATTTCTGATCGCCTTCAGTACTTTTCGCCCAAGATACCTGGAGAAGGACTGCTCCAGGGAAGCCCCGAGAAAGGAATCATCAAGTTCAAGCCTGTCCCGGGCTGCCTGGTTGAAATAGTGAATGTTCCCCCGGGCATCTGTAGCAATAAGCAGATCCGTCATGGAGGAGAAAATGTTTTCCTGATACCTCCGCAGTTCCTCCACCTGTTTGAATTGCCGCTGCAATTCGCTGTAAAGATTCGCACTATGCAGGATTCCACTGGCAAGCCGCACAAGTGAATCTATGAACAGGAATCGATGCCCGCGAAAAAAATCCTGGTCCCGTGAGTTCAATATCAGATAGCCAAGTTGCGCGTTTTCTGTAAATAAAGGGAGAACAAGAGAACTTCTCATGTCGGAGGATAAAAAGGCTGTACGAAAAAAAAGAGGATGAGGATCATTCAATACCAGGGCTTCTCCACACTCCTCCATAAACTTTACAAGTTCATCTTCCACATCCAGATTATCCGGAAGGGGATATCCT
>Ga0272442_10010310_pt1 | contig 11530 bp, 8 predicted proteins | sample SSMForm2O_FD_200262 | JGI IMG/M metagenome (GOLD analysis project Ga0272442, IMG submission 200262) | Marine sediment archaeal communities from Little Sippewissett salt marsh, Falmouth, MA, United States - SSM-Form-2O | ecosystem: Environmental > Aquatic > Marine > Wetlands > Sediment ...
GTTTACGTTATCCTGGGATGCGTCATGCCCATCATCCCGGCCATCATCCTGACAGTGCCGATATTTTTCCCCATCGTAACCGGGCTCGGTTATGACCCGATCTGGTTCGGGGTGCTAGTTGTGACAATGGCCGAGATGGGACAGATAACCCCTCCCGTGGGCATCAACGTGTTTGTCCTGGCGGGTGTGGCAAAAGATGTGTCTCTTTCCACCATCTTCAAGGGGATAGTTCCGTTCATCGCCACTGATGTGGTACGTATCACCATCACGTTCTTTGTGCCGGCGATCACCCTGTGGCTCCCTTCCCTCATGGGGTAGATCCGGGATTTAAAGGCATGAAAGGGGGGATTTTTCCGCCTGCTCATGCCTTTAGCTGGACCGGTTGCAGATGGCCCCTGAAACATACAATTACTCCACTCAGGCCGCTGGCTGTGGGAAATATTTCGGGAGGCCTTGTCTTTAACAAAATCAGGCAGGAAAAGCCTTTTTTCTGGTACTGGATTTTTATGAATTACCGTGTATCTTCGTATCGGTGGGTAATAGTTTCACTTCTTTCCTTATCCTACCTTCTGGTCTACGTACACCGCATGTGTCCGGCGGTTCTTGTGGGTGATCTTATCAGATCCTTTAATGCGTCAGGGGCGGTTGCAGGACTTATGGCCTCGGCATACTTTTACCCCTATGCCCTTATGCAGGTGCCGGTGGGGATCATTGCGGACAAGCTCGGGGCGCGTCTCCTTGTCACCATATGCATGTGCATGGCGGCCGTGGGGTCCCTGCTTTTTTCAATGGCGGACAGTGTTACAACCGCCTTTTTTTCCCGGGTGCTTGTGGGGTTGGGGGTATCAGCGGTTCTTGTACCGACCTATAAGGCCTTAACCGCATGGTTTCCATCCAGACAGTATGTCATGGCCGCATCCCTGGTCCTTTCGATAGCCGGGCTGGGAGGGGTGGTGGCCGGTTCACCTCTTGCGTGGATCAGTGAATGGATCGGGTGGAGATCAAGTTTCCAGGTCCTTGCAGGGCTGACATTTCTGAACGGCCTGCTGGTCTGGCTTTTTGTTCGAAATAAACCGCAGGATTTCGGCCTGTCGCCGGCAGAGCCTGAGCTGAAAGAACCGGGCCTTCCACTGCAGAGGCCTGCCGCGGGAAAGACCATCGGCATGATCCTGGCAAATCGTGATTTCCGGCTCCTGGCGGTCTGGTTTTTCCTTAACGGAGGGGTCATGTTCAGCTTTGTGGGGCTGTGGGCGGGGCCTTACTTCATTCAGGTCTACGGTATGAGCAAGACATCCGCAGGGAGCGTCATCAACCTGTTTTCCTTAGGCTGGGTGTTCGGGCCGATCCTTTTCGGATGGCTCGCTACGAGATTTAATTCACACGGGCGGATACTGGGCTTGAGCATGTCGGCCCTGGCTGCTTTAACCCTCTGGCTGCTTGTGCGAAACGGTTCCATGTGCCTGCCTGAGATATATGCATACAATCTCCTTTTCGGGCTTGTGGGGGCGGGCCCGGCAGGGGTGTGCTTCGCTGGCGCAAAAGAGCGTTTTCCGGTTCAGATCGCAGGGACCGTTACAGGCCTCATCTATGTATTTCCCATGGCCGGAAGCGCCATGTTCCAGCCTCTGGCAGGGGCCATCCTGGACCGTTGCGGGAACCTGGAAAGCGGCCTTAGCAGCGGGGATTTCTCAGCCCTGTTCCTCCTCTATTTCGTGTCATGCTGCCTGGCAGGGGCTGCGGGTTTCATGCTACGTAGGGAGAACCCATCAGGCCGGCTTAAAATGCCTGCTTCCGCTCATAATGTAAGCCCCTCAAGAAAGGTCTGCGCGTTTTCACCCGGCACCGAGTGATTGTATCCTCCCTCAGGCATGCAGTAGCAGCCCCCCTTGTTACGTGCGGCAGCCCGGCCGATCCACCTGCCCATGGTGCGGTAGTCGGATGTCGCGAGCAGGCCTCAACCTTCATCGCACCTGTCTATCGCCCTGGTAAGCAGCCTCATATGGCCCTTTTCAGCTTGGGCTATTGAAAGAAAGGTCTCTGCCGCCCTGCTTTCCTGGTGTCTTTCCGCCATGGTGCGGTATAGGTCGAAAGCGGAATACTCGATGTCAAGGGACAGCCCCACAATGTTGAGACAGAGGTTCCCTTCAATGTCTTCAAGGCAGGAGATCATCTCCTCGAGACTTCCGCCTCCCTCAAGTATATCTCCTTTAAGGCCTTTCCAGATCTGTTCAAATGTCTCTTTTATGTCTTCCCTGTCAAGAAAGGCGTAGATCATCTCTGCGTGGGCTTTTTCAGCCTTTAAAAGCCCCTTGATGGTTGAGGCGGCCTGGTTGTCTTCATATCTTTTTACTACCTCTTTGTAGAAGCGCCACGCCCCTTTTTCAAGATCAATTGCCTTTATCAGCAGGTCCGTACCTGTTTCGGACCCGTCGAAGACCTGGACGGATGGGAAATCGGAAAGGGTGTTTCCCTGCCACCTCATGATCCCGCCGACCAGGTTATAGACTTTCCCCTCTGTCACCTCCGCCTCCTCCGCCAGCATGGCAGCGGTCCTGGACCTTGAACCGGTCCTGCAGTAAAAGAGAAGATCCCTGTCATCGGGCAGATCAAAAAGGCCAGGCTCAAGCTGAGGAAGGGGGAAGAGCCTGGCACCCGGGATGTGCCCCTGTTCGTATTCATGAGGCTGACGCACGTCTATGAGAAGGTAGTCGGCTTCATTGCGGTTCTCCATGAATTTTCTCATCTGCCGGGCGCTCAGATCTTCCATTTCTTTGCTCCCCCATGTTTGAATTAAAGGATCAGCAGCGCTGGGTGCGGCGGACAATCCCTTTTCCAGGTCCTGTTTTTTACCGGCCGAGGGCTTTCTTGTCTGTTAGAGGGTTCCTGATCCGCCTGAACATCTTGAGCAGCTCAAAGGCCGCAAGATACAGGGCCGCCGCTCCCAGTACATGGGTCCAGTCGATCAGGGAAATGGGGGCGAAGCGGAGAAAATCCCTTACACCGGGCGTGTGAACCACAATCAGTATAAGGATTATGGACCCTCCTATGGACAGGAGAAGCAAGGGGTTTGAGAAGAAATCCCCCCTGAATATGGATGTGCGTTCGAAGCGGTGTGACAGGATGTTTGCAAACTGGCAGAAGGCTATGGTCAGATATGTGATCGTGGTTGCCCTGGCGTAAAGGAGGGTGTCGGCACTGCCGATGGTAAAGGTTATCCCGTGCCGGTTCATGAAAAGTGCGTAATTGGAAAATGCGAGCACTCCGATTAAAAGGCCAAGGCCGATCACCTCCATGGATGTGATCCTGTTCAGGATATGCTCTTTGAGGTCTCTTGGAGGCCGCTTCATTATCCCTTCGAAGCCGGGATCAAAGGTCAGGCAGGTAAGCGGCATTATCTCGGCAAGGAGATCTATCGCCAGGATCTGTATGGCAAGGATCGGTATGGCCCAGTCCTTGATCGTCACGGCGGCCAGCCCCAGAAGGACCACGAAGAGCTCGGCCGCGTTGGTGGTCATGGAGGCGAGAACGGTTTTTCTCAGATTGGCGTAGATCGTGCGCCCCTCCCTTACAGCCTTCACGAGCGTGGGAAAGGAGTCGTCCAGAAGGACGAGTTCGGAGGCCTCCTTTGCCACATCGGTTCCGATCTTTCCCATGGCGACTCCGATATCCGCCTTGCGAAGGGCAGGGGCGTCGTTTACACCGTCACCCGTAACTGCGACTACCTCACCGCTTTTCTCGAGAAGCTCCACGATCCGCAGCTTATCTTCCGGGTCCACACGCGAGAATATGAGGGATTGCTCCTTTGACATGACACCTGACAGGGTCGAGTCATCCATGGCCTTCAGTTCATATCCGGTAATAACAGGTGACGGATGATCCGATTCGGAAAGCCCGATCTCCATTCCGATCGCCTGGGCGGTAATCTGGTGGTCTCCCGTCATGATGAAGGTCCGGATACCGGCACCGTGACACTCGGACATCGCCTCTGCCACGCCTTCTCTCGGCGGATCGGTCATCCCCACCAGTCCGAGGAAGGTCACGTCTTTTTCCGCTTCCTCCAGCGTGTAATCCTTCCCGCCCTGATCAAGCGGCCGGTACGCTATGGCCAGCACACGCAGGGCCTTTTTCGAGAACTCCTCATTAATTGCCGTGATTGCGTCTTTATCCTCTTCCGTGATAGGTTCCGTCCTGCCGTCACGGTATATATGCCTGCTCACGGAAAGAACACTTGCCGTGGCCCCCTTCATGGCGAGCTGGTCCCGGTCGCCGAACCGTCTCACCGAACTCATGAGCTTGCGTTCGGAGTCGAACGGAAATTCCTTGAGCTCGGGATTTTCCTCATCTTCTTTTGGGGAACGGGTGCCGATTTTCGTGGACATGGTCACAAGGGCCGCCTCCGTGGGGTCCCCTACCGGGTACCAGAGGTCATGTTCTTCATCAGGGGCATGTATCTCGGCGTTTGAGGCCATGGTGGCCGCGTCCATCATTATCTCGATCTCATCTATGTCTTTTTGATCGAGAGGTTCCCCGTCCCGGCCCAGTATGCCGCCTTCCGGTTCATACCCGGTGCCGGTCATAAAGTAGTGCCTGTTGTTGAACCAGACAGAGGTAACGGTCATCTCGTTTCTGGTGAGTGTTCCGGTCTTATCGGTACTGATGACACTGGTCGATCCGAGGGTTTCCACCGAGGGAAGGCTTCTGACCACTGCGTTCAGTTCGGCCAGCCTCTTGCTCGTCGCGGACAGGGCCACGGTCACCTGAGCCGGAAGGGCCTGCGGCACCAGGGCCACGGCAATGCCTAGCGCAAACACCATGCTTGTAAAAAGGGTGAACCCCTGCCAGAGAGATACCGCGAAAAGGACGGCCCCGATGATTACCACGGTTATCGTGAGCCAGCGGGCAAGGGCTCCCAGTTCGCGCTCAAGCGGAGAGGTCACCTTGCCTGTCTCCTGGGTCATGCCGGCGATCCTGCCCATCTCGGCATTCATCCCGGTGCCTGTGACGACCCCTGTGGCGCTGCCGGAGGTAACGGCGGTTCCCATGAATACCATGTTGTCCCTGTCTCCCAGCACGCAGTCTTCTTTTATGGCGCGGCTGTTCTTGCTCTGGGGCATGGACTCGCCTGTGAGTGCGAAGTCTTCGGTCCTGAGGTCAAAGGATTCCATGACCCGTATGTCTGCCGGTACCTTGTCCCCAGGTTCAAGCCGGACGATGTCACCCGGCACGAGCCGGTCCTGAGGGACTTCCGTGAGCTCACCCGCCCTTACCACACGGGCCGGTGACTTGATCAGATTCTTGAGGCTTTCAAGTATCCGGCTCACCCTGTATTCCTGCATGAAACCTATAAAGGCGTTTATCAGGACTATGATTATCATGACAACCGCATCCCTGGTGCTGCCTATGATAATCGATATGGCCGCCGCGACCATAAGGGTAATCACCAGCAGGTCCTTGAACTGCGAGACAAGGAGCAGCCAGCGCGGGGTCTCGATCCTGGCGGTGAGTGCGTTTTCCCCGTATTGATCAAGCCTTCGTGCGGCCTCTGCCGGATCAAGTCCGTCCGCCGTGGTCTTGAGGTTGTCCAGGACCTCCCTTACCTTCATCTGATAGTATTTTTTATCGTTCATATTTTTCCCTGTAGGATGCTTATAATAAATTTGCCGGAACAAAGGCGTAAGAAATTTTGTCGGTAAACAGCCTCGTAAAGGCTGCCCATCAATTTAATGAAATCCAGCAGGAGGGTCAAGGTCATCTTTTCATGTTCATTCGTTGCAACATCAGATCAAACAGGAGCGGAAAGACGAATTGATATCTGCTGCAGGCGGCATCTGTTTCCATGTATGAGTACCAACCAGAAAGCGGGTGAATATCGACCTCTTTTTGTCGTGCCCCGGATTTGAGGAGAACAGGCTTTTACGGCTTTTCTTGACACAGGCCCCTGTCCGGCTTATGTTCCTGTACTATTGCGCTTTTTCGCCATGAACCCTGTACCCGGGGGCTTAATGACCGGATCATGTTATCTTCCAGACAAAAGAGGCTCAGTCTCATACTCTGCGCAGTGCTTCATGGGGTTAATCATGCGCTTCAGCTCGTCCTGCCCCCTTTGTACCTGGCCATCAGGGATGATTTCGGCATGTCGGGCCTCAGCCGGGTCATGCTTCTTGGCACGGTCTATTTCGTGGCCTATGCGGCAAGCGGCATACCCTACGGTTTCCTTGGCGACAGGTTCAACAGAAAGACCATCCTGGTGCTCGGTACTGTCGTAAACAGTCTTGCCTTTCTGATCGCGGCCTTTACACAATCATTTACCCTGTTTTTTATTGCCATGATAGTGGCCGGAATCGGAGGAGGAAGCTATCATCCGGTTGCAAACGCCCTGATAGCGAATCTCTTTAAAGGGGCGATCGGTCGGGCCTACGGGCTCATAGGAATGGGAGCGAGTATCGGGCTTTTTCTGGGGCCCTCTTTGAGTGGTTATCTGGGCCAGTCCTTCGGCTGGAGAATAAGCTGTATCGCCTTTGCCTTTTTCGGCTGCACGGTGGCGGCTGCCTTCTGGTTCATGATGCCTGGGGAGGAGCCTGAATCTTCTAATAAGGACCGCGCCTGCCTGCCGGTAAGAACCATGCTTATCCCACTTTTGCCGGTGATCCTGGTGTTCGGCCTGAGGGATTTCTGCCTGTTCGGGACAATATATCTTACCCCTGCCATGGCCCAGATGGACCTTTCCCTGTCCCAGAAGGCGGCGGGCATGCTGATAGGTCTCATGAGCCTCACGGGAGTCGTGTCCCAGCCCCTTTCAGGGTCAATGTCAGACCGGTTCGGACGAAGGAAGATGATCTTTATCTTTCTGGTGCTGGGCGGGGCGGCCGTTTTGCTCCTCCCCCACATGGATCCTGTAACTGTTTTTCCTCTTGCTTTTCTGGCAGGATTCATGCTCCTTGGGACCGTGCCTATGCTTGACGCGGCCGCAGCCGGTATCATGCCTCCTGAGGCCAGGGGAAGGCTTTTCGGGGTCCTTATGACCCTGGGGCTCATGTTCGGAGCTGTCAGCCCTTACGTCGCAGGTGCCCTGCACGACCTGACAGGCGGATACCCGCCGGTCTACCTCATCATAGGCCTGACCGGACTGATCGGTGCGGCCATGACCTTTATGATTCCCAAGAGAGGGCCTGCAGTGAAGAAGCGGGAAAAGACCTGATACCGTCATGAAAAGTGTTTTCTGCAACAATTTGATATAATAACAGTGAAAGTATAAGGAAACATTTCGATCAACTGGAAAAGAGGCAGATCCTTGATCCATCCTGAGGCAGGTTTCAGGGCGTTTCATCATGTAACAGCCGTCCCGGTTCTGGTTTTCGGAGAATACGGGATTTTGCGCAAACACAGCTTGGTAAAGACAAAATGAAAGTCTCAAAAGCAGCGTTTAATGCCGCTTTTTAACGGAGATTAAAGCGCTCAGTATGGATGCGCCCTTTTGTGACACCCAGGGTTCGAAGAAGCCTTTCAAGATCGCTCATCATCTTCGGAGGACCACAGATAAAAAACTCACCTTCTTTAAAATCTCCCACATGCCTCATGAGCTTTTCCATATCTAAGCGGCCCTTTTCTCCGGCCCAGTCAGCCTGTCTTGAAAGGACATACACTGGTTTAAAAGAGGAGATTTCAGAGGTCATCTTTTCAAGTTCCGGCCTGAAGGCAATATCCCTTTCATGCCTGTTTGCCCATAGCAGGATGACCTCCTTGCGGATCTTTTTGTCTCTCATGAACCTGAGCATGCTTAGAAACGGGGTGATGCCGATACCGCCTGCGATAAAGACATAACGATCCGCATCATGGTTCAGGAAGCTGAATAAGCCGTAAGGCATATCAGCATAGGCCTGATCGGACGGCTCGGTTTGGGAGAGCGTTGATGTAAAATCTCCAACTGATTTTGCCAAGATTGAAAGATCTTTATTTGTGGGGCTTGATGAAATTGTAAAAGGGTGAGAATCAGATAAAAGGCCTTTTGTCTTGAGTTTCAAAAACATGAATTGCCCCGGAAGGTAGCCTGCGTGATCCCCTTTAAGATCAATGGACCATGAGTCATGCGTTACCTGCCTGATTGCGCTTACCTTGAGGGGGTTTCTTTTTAAGAAGTAGTGCCTTTTGATCCTGGCTGCAAGGATGGCTGCAAAGCAAAGGAACAGAGTCAGCCAAAAAGCCCTTAGAAAACCTTGCCTAAGCGCAGTTCCCATAAAGAAGCTGTGAAAGAAAGCAAGTGGCAGGATGAGATAGCCTATCCGGTGAATTCCGAGCCAGGATTCGTAACGCATCCTGACCCTGGAAAAGAGCATGGCCGAGCCGGCGGTCACCCAGAGTAAAAGGAGAGAGGTCAGTCCCACGAGCTTCAAGAACCCGAAAGGAGTGGAATAGCCCTGAAGCCTTTCAGAGATGAAAATAAGCAGGGGGTGGAGGGTCACAGCGGAAAGTGTTATTAACCCAAGCGGTTTGTGGATGCCAAGCATCCAGTCGAGCCCTGTTCCTCTTTCAATGAATTTGAGCCTTGATGAAAAAATATACTGAAACAAAAGGAGGACGAAGCCTGAAAGGGCAAGAAACCGTCCTGTCTCATGAATATAGACCTGCCAGGGCAGGCCGCCTGCCTGGGTTTTAAGCCAGAAGGCGGCTGCAGTACCCACGCATAGTGCCATAAGGACAAGGATGAGGGTCCTTTTCATGGGGCGCTTATTGGGCAGGCTTTGAATTTTTGTCTCCCGGATTTGTGCCTGCCTCAAATTCCTGCGCGTTTGTGTATCCGTCCCCGTCCGAGTCTTTTGCGGCCAGTTCATCGGTGTATCTTTCCCCTGCCTTTATGCCTATTTTGGCGTAATCCTTTCCGAAGTCATTACGTGAGCCTCCACCGCCAGGGTTCAGGTGACACACACCGCATCCAAGCTTTGGGTCAGGGATCTTACCCATGCGAAACGGCCTTGCCGAAGAATTCCCTGCACTTAAAATGAAAAAGAAGATTGCCATAATAACCACTGAAAGGAGGGCAGCCGGCACGGCTCCCTTGCTCTTTACTTTTTTCATAATGTAATTCTCCCTGTTTGCTTTGGTCCTGAAAAAAAACAATACCGTGGATGAACTGTAGATCAGGCTGGATTATCGTTACATGTCATTAATAATAAACATTTTATCCCGCTTTGTCACCCCGGGGGGATAAAAGATGGGGCTGCCCGATGTCGGGCCTAACAGCAAAGAGGGGAGACTACTGCCGCGCCCTGGTATCCCTTGTAAAAAACAGGAGAAGGAATGAAATAGCGGCCCATCCGATCATAAGCATGAAACCGGACTGGTATGCGGAGAGGCTGTAGCTGCGTATCCCCTGATCAATCTGCCCCGACCAGTTCCGGTCCAGGACCCATCCGACTGCTGGCTGAAGCACCATCGGCCCCATCATGATACCCATGTTGATAACCCCTGAAACAGTGCCTGCCAGGTGAAGCGGCACCGACTCCTTTGCATAGGCGAAACTTATGATCATGCATCCTGAGAAAAAGCCTCCGGTCAACATTATGATCGTGAGAAGGGGCAGGGGGAGCCTTGCCGAGAAGAGGATGATAAACCAGCAGATGAGCGCTATGCCGAATCCGAATATGTAGATCACTTTACGCCGGCCTGTGCGGTCGGAAAGCCACCCAAAGATCGGCCCTCCCAGGGCCCAGGCAACAAGAAGAGAAGTGTTCATGGCAGATGCCCTGGCAGTGGAAAGCCCGTAGTGGGTCGTAAGAAAGGGCACTCCCCAGAGCCCGGAAAATGTGAGCACACAGCCTACAATGCCTCCCGGAATAAGGAAAAGCAGGATCGTGTTTCGATACCTTAACACCTCGAGCACACCTGAGAGCATCTTCACGCACCTTTTTTCCGAAACTGCCTCTTTCGGGCCTGAGGGCTCACTGTGTTCCTTTTCGCGCGGATCGTCCCTTACAAATATCCATATGCATGCGCACAGGATAAAGGTGACGGCAGCCGTTACGAGGATGACTATGCGCCAGCTGCAAAGGTCCGCCATGGCCCTTAAGGGAGGGCCTGCACAGACCGCTCCCACGATCCCGAAAAAAAGTGCCATTCCGGTCAAAGCGCCGAAGTACCTGGGAGGAAACCAGTTGTTGGATATCTTTAGAAGGCCAACAAATGCCACTGCAACAGAGCCTCCAATAAGCAGCCGTCCGAGGCCTGCCAGCAGGATACCGGGTGAGAGTGCAAAAATGACCGCTCCTGCGGCTGCAAGAAATGATCCGCCTGTGAGAAGGCGACGCGGCCCGAAGGCATCGGCCATGAGGCCAGTGGGGATCTGCATGGCGACGTAGCTGTAGAAATAGAATGCTGAGAGGTTCCCAAGGGCCGTGGCGTTCAGGTTCAGGTCCCTCATCAGTTCATCGGTGATAACCGCGGGGGCCACCCGCTGAAAAAAGCCTATCAGGTAGAACAACGCTCCCAGCCCCCATATAAACCAGGCCGTTCGCAGTTGCGGTTTCCGGTTTGATTCCATGTCTTTCCTTGCCTTGGAAAGATCAGGCAGGGCCTGAGTATAGGTTCCCCGACTGAGGTTCCGTTTGTCTGTCAAAGGCGCTCTGCAGCCTGCTTATCGACAGGTTGCCGCACCTGCTTCTGTTTACGTCCATGCCCGGGGGTACCCTGTTTTAAGGGCGGGAGAGTCCGGTATGCGTCAAAATCGATTTAAATCATCTTGTACCTAAATTAACAAATCAAGACCCCGGGGCCTCAAGTAGTTTTTTAATCGAGATTTTGATAGAATACAAAGAAAAATAAAGAGCAAACCTGTTGATCAGTAAGATCCCCATTCCGTTTTAAGTCGAGTCCTCTAATGAAAAACAGGGCTGTTCCTCGATCTCCGGATGGAAAAGCGCCTGTTGTCTCTCAAACCTCTTCCTGTTTGAATAAACCCTGCCGGACGTGCCGGTTCTTAATATGCGAAGCTGATCGGTTTGAAGGAAAAGGAGGAGCAGAAATGGCAGTCGGCTAATTTTCAGGCTGGCGTCGCCTGATCGCTCCCCGGGCCCGTGCGATGACGGTATTCAGGGCGCGGCAGGGGGAAACAGTCATCCTGGTGTTCGTTTTCGGAGATGGTGGGGCACTTAAAAGACACAGGATGGTGAAATCCCGATAGGCCCTCTTTGGCCCTGAGGGTCAGGCCTTTTTACTGGCTACCGATTCCCTCAAGAAAATTCTGTCTGCTGCCTGAAAGATCGATGGTTGCCTCCATGATCCTGCCTGCGCGCAGGAATTTCACCGGAATCTTGTCTGTTTCGGAAAACAGCTTGTCGGGATCCGCCAGGCACTCGCTGGAGCAGGCGTCCCTGGTGCCGAACTCAAGTATCAGGTCTCCTCCCAGCACAAAATCCCGGCCCAGCATCCGTGACGGGACAGAACCGCCCTTTAGGCCCGCCTTATCCGCTGGACTCCCCTTTGCAACCCGTTCGATTAGAAGTCCGCCTTTAAGATCCCGGTTCATCAGATTGGCAAT
>Ga0272442_10010311_pt1 | contig 11529 bp, 9 predicted proteins | sample SSMForm2O_FD_200262 | JGI IMG/M metagenome (GOLD analysis project Ga0272442, IMG submission 200262) | Marine sediment archaeal communities from Little Sippewissett salt marsh, Falmouth, MA, United States - SSM-Form-2O | ecosystem: Environmental > Aquatic > Marine > Wetlands > Sediment ...
GCGTCGTTCTTCACCCACACGGCGAACGGCCCATCGAACGACCGCTCGGGCAGGGTGGCCACGAGGAGGCCGTTCTTCGGGTCGAGCATCTGGACCTTGGGCTTGACCTCGCGCCCGCAGGCGGCGTCGGGATGCGCCCCCCAGGCTACCACGTCGCGGGTGAGGCGCTCGCCGACGAGCAGGAAGCTCTCGTCCGGTCCGGCGTCGTCGGTGAAGCTGGCGACGAGCGGCGCCCCCTCGGCGGTGGGCCGCTCGGGCAGGGCGTAGGCGGGGCCGGGCGGCTCGGGCTCCCCCGGGGGCGACCCCGCGGCGGAAGCAGCCAACAGAGCGGCGAGCATGCTCATCCGAAGTCCCCTCAAGCGCCGTGTGGCTTTCATGGCAAAGTCCCCGTTCAGGGTCGTGAACTGCGGTATCTTACGGCGGCTCCAGCGGACGATCAAGCGGGCATCGTGCCACGCGAGTCTGACCCGGGACCTGAGGGTATTCCCGCGGGAGCTTGCCGAGACAGAACGGGTTCTCCCCCTTGCGGGGACGAATGGAAGGGTGGAAGAACGGAAGGGTGGAAGAATGGACGAATGGCGAAGGAGCGCGCGTGTTCTGCTTTTCCTACATCCACCCTTCCAACCCTCCATCCATCCCCCCCGGTCGGCGGCACATCAAAGGAGAATTGATCAACGGACAGAGGACCGCACGATCCGGAGCCAGACTCCTGCCGCGCGCACCGCTTGACGGCCGGCACCGCGGCGGCGATAATCCTGCCTTGCCGGAACGCACCCCCATTCCGCTCGAACCATCCCGAAGGAGAGAGCCGTGACGAAGTATACGGTGGCCCAGGTGGGCTGCGGCGGACGCGGGCACCGCCACATCGAGGGCTTCCTGCGGAACCCCGACCGCTTCGACCTGGTGGCGATCTGTGACCTCGACCGCGAGCGGCTCGACGCCACGGCGGACACCTTCGCCATCCCGCGCCGCTACACCGATGCCGACGCGATGCTGGGCGAGGTGAAGCCCGACGTGTTCTGCTTCGTCACCCAGCCGGCGGCGCGGCTCGAGCTTGTGGAGCTGGGGGTGCGCCGCGGCGTGCGGGCCATTGCCTTCGAGAAGCCGATGGCCACGTCTCTCGCCGAGGCCCACGCAATCGTCTCGCTGTGCGACTCCGCGGGCGTCAAGGCCATCGTGTCGCACCAGCAGAAGTACGGCCCGCAGTGGCAGAAGGCCAAGGCCGTCGTGGACAGCGGGGCGATCGGCGACGTCGTCCGCATCCACGCCAGCGCACGAGCCTGGCTCATGCAGCTCGGCACCCACATTGTGGACTACCTGATGTGGTTCAACGGCGCCCGCCGGGCGGAGTGGGTGGTCGGCCACCTCCACGGGGCGGAGCACCTGGCCGACAGCCATCCCTCGCCCGACTACATCCTGGGCGAGATCGCCTTCGAGAACGGCTTGCGTGCCTTCGTCGAGAGCGGCTACCTCTCGCCCCAGTGGCTCGGCGACGACCGCTTCTGGACCGACAACCGGATCACCGTCTACGGCACCCACGGCTACGCCTGGGCGAACACCGATGGGGGGTGGGCCGCGTTTACGAAGGAAAGCGGCGGCGAGGTGATCGGCGAGCAACTCGCCCAGTGGGGCGAGCAGGAGCGGGAGCTTCTCCAGGCCCCCTACCTGCGCGAGCTGGCCGACTGGCTGGACGACGACGCGCGCCCCCACTCCTGCAACGCGGCCATCAGCTATCACGGCCTCGAGATCCTCACGGGGTTGTGCCTGAGCGCGCTCGAGCATCGCCGCGTGGATCTCCCCGTGGCCGAGATCCCCGGCGAGACCGTCCTCGAACGCATCGCCCGCGAGCTGCTCCCCCGCTGAACGCACTACCGGTCGTAGCGCCCGAAGTGCTGAATGGCCGACATGATGAGCCGCATGCCCGTGAGGCGCGAGCCGTCGTTGATCGAGCCTGCCGTGGTGAACTTCAGGCCGCGCTGGGCCTTCGCCTGCTCGAAGTCGCGCAGGAACTCGGCCACGATGGCCTCCTCGTCGTTGCGGCTGAAGGTGAAGGGGGCGAGCTGGCCGTCGATGACCGCGTGGGGCAGATGCTCGCGGATCCAGTCGACGCGGACGGTGGGGCCGAAGTTGGTGCCCGTGAGGCCCAGGCGCCCCAGGATAGGCACGATGTGCTCCATCGCGGAGTCCGAGTGCTGGTAGCGCCTGTCGCCGGGGTCGGGCGCGTAGCGGCCGAAGATGCCCTTGAGGATGGGGTAGGCGAACAGCTCGTACATTTCGGGCGTGAGGAGCGCGGAGTTGTCGTCGGCGAAGCCGAAGCCGCGGGGTGCCGTCTCGGGAGTGTAGCCCGCTTCCTCGTCGAAGACTTGGGCGATGGCGAGCATGGCGCGGAGGATGGTACGGCTGAAGCGCTCGGCGAGGGGGGGATTGTCGACGATCAGGAAGATGAGGTTCTCGACGCCGTAGATGGAGGTTGCGAAGGTGACGGGGCCGCGCTGGCCGCGATAGAGGGGGGGCTTGACGCCGAGTGCCATGAGGCGCTCCCTCTCCTGGTTCCAGTTGTCGGGCAGGAGGAAGGCGCGCAGGTCGCCGTTCAGGCGGGCGTCGGCGCGGTCGAGGAGTGCGCGCAGCTCGTCCTCGCTGTGGGCGGACTGTTCGAGCCACCACGAGCCGGCCTGCCAGACGTTCTTGGCCTCGAAGACATCGTGGAGGCCCTTTCGGGCGGGGTAGCCTCGGGAGCGGTCGCGTGGCTTTTCGTTGAGGAGGCGGCGGCCGACGATGGCCTCGGCCTTGTCGTTGTAGGTTTTGGAGAGGCCGAGCGCCCACTCTTCGTCGCGGCTGAAGCGCCACGAGTCGTACTCGAGGCCCAACTCGGCGAAGACGCACTCCCAGCTCATCCGGATGCCCAGCGGCACCTGTGGGATGTCGGAGCCGAAGGGATCGCGCTGCGCCGCCGCGTCGTCGGCCCAGAAGCGCTCGATGTCCACCGGCGCAAGGCCGCCGTTGCTCCGCATCGCGTCGACCAGACGCGCAGGGACTTCGGGTCGAGGCCAGGAACTCACGTCGTCCACCATGCCACTCCTTCCGGGTCGGTTGGCCCACACAAGCCCGGCCACGCCGCCGGGCGCTGGGTGCAGCATTGTAGCATACTGGGGACGAGGGGAAAGTGGGGGTGTGCGTGGGCGGGCTAGCGGAGCTCGTATTCCTTGATCTTGCGATAGAGCGTGCGTTCGCCGATGCCGAGCACGCGAGCCGCCTCCACGCGGTTCCCGCCGACCATCCTGAGCGTGTTCTTGATCAACTCGCGCTCGGCCTCGCCGAGCGACATGCCGACGAGCTCGAGGCTTTCGGTCGCTCGGGCCTCGCCGGGCACGATGTGGTCGGGCAGGTCGTCCATGCCGAGCTTCGCATCGGTGGTGACGACGACCATGTGCTCGATGCAGTTGCGCAGCTCGCGCACGTTGCCCGGCCAGTCGTACTGGGTGAGCTGGCGGCGCGCGTCGGCGGTGATTTCCTCGACAGGCTTGTCGTAGGTGGCCGAGAGTTCCTGGAGGAAGTGGCTGGTGAGCAGCGGGATGTCGTCCTTGCGCTCGCGCAGGGGTGGGATGTGGAGGGTGACGACCTTGAGGCGGAAGTAGAGGTCCTCGCGGAATCTCCCTTCCTTGACCAGGGCTTCGAGGCGCCGGTGTGTGGCGGCGACGATGCGGACGTCGACGTGGACCGGTGCGTTGGAGCCGACGCGGACGATTTCGTTCTGTTCGAGGACACGCAGGAGTTTCACCTGGGTGGAGGTCGGCATGTCGCCGACTTCGTCGAGCAGGAGTGTGCCGCCGTCGGCATACTCGAAGCGCCCCTGTCGGGCAGAGGCTGCGCCGGTGAAGGAGCCCTTCTCGTGGCCGAACAGTTCGCTCTCGAGGATGCTCTCGGAGAGTGCGGCGCAGTTGAGGGCTACGAAGCGGGCGCGTTGCCGGCGGCTGTTGTTGTGGATCGCTCGCGAGACGAGCTCCTTGCCCGTGCCGCTTTCGCCGTAGATCAGCACGGTGGCGTCCGTGGGCGCGATCTGGCGCAGCGTGTCGATGAGCCGGAGCATCCTCGGGCTGTTGCCGACGATGCGCTCGAAGCCGTAGCGCTGGTCGAGCTGCTGGCGTAGCTCCACGTTGTTGCGCCGCAGAGCCTGTTTTTCGAGCACGTTGCGGACCACTGCCCGCAGCTCCTCGAGATTCACCGGCTTGCGCAGGTACGTGGCCGCCCCCTGCTGCATGGCGTCCACTGCATTCTCCACCGTGGCGTATCCGGTGACCACGATCACCTCGCAGTCGGGCCAGCGCACCTTGCTCTGGCGGAGCAGTTCCATCCCATCCACGTCGTTCATCACCAGGTCGGTGATGATCAGGTCGTAGTCTTCCTGGGCGAGCTGGGTCATGGCCTGTGGCCCGCCGTTGGCCACGGTGGTGGTGCAGGGGATTTTCTCGAGTGCGCTGGAGAGCGCCTCGGCGTGGTCGGCGTGGTCGTCGACAATCAGGATCGCGGGGCGTGGTGTGGTCACGGGCGCTCCTCCGCAGCCGAGACGGAAAGGGGAAGCCGTATGGTCAGATGGGTGCCCTTGCCGATCTCGCTCTCAACGTCGATCGTCCCGTGATGCAGCTCGATGATGCGGCGGGTGGTCGGCAGGCCGAGTCCGCTGCCTTTCTCCTTCGTCGAGAAGTAGATGTTGAAGATCTTGCCGACCTGATGGTCGGGGATGCCCGCGCCGGTGTCGGTCAGGTCGATCTTGACCTGTCCGTCGGCCAGCGCGGTCTGGAGGATGAGCTCGCCGCCGTCGGGCATGGCGTCTTCGGCGTTGATCACGAGGTTCAGGAAGGCCTGCTTGAGCAGCTTGGGGTCGGCCTGGATGGGCGGCAGACCTGCCGCCAGGGCGCTGCGGACCTCGATGCCCCGGAGCTCGACCTGCGGCGCCACGAAGTCGATGACCTCGCGGATCAGCTCGTTGACGTTGCACGTGTCGAGTTCGGGCTTGAGGGTGCCTGCGTAGCGCAGGAAGTCCTCGAGGAGGCCGCTGAGCCGGTTGGCCTCGCGTTGGAGGGTGGCCAGGCGCTTCAGGGCGCGCCGTTCGCGCGGGGTGTCGGCCTGGACCCAGTCCTCCTGGAGGAGCTGGAGGTTGAGGCTGATGGTGCTCAGGGGGTTCTTGATCTCGTGGGCGAGTCCGGCCGCGAGCGTCACGACCTGGTTCCAGGCGTCGCTGCCCTGGTTCGGCGCGCTGCTCATGCGGGACTCCGCGGCCTGTGGTCCGTGGAAAGGAGAAGCCCGAAAGCAGGCGGGGCCGGCCTCCGGGCTCAGAAGTTCGGGACGACTAGCACATCCGAACGACGTTCTCGGCGGCGAGGCCCTTCGCCCCTTCCACGATCTCGAACTGAACGGTCTCGCCGTCCTCAAGGCTCTTGAAGTCGTCGCTCGTCTTGATGTTACGCCAGTGGACGAATACATCCGACCGGCCTTCAAGCGTGATGAAGCCGTAGCCTTTCTTGGGATCGAACCATTTGACGGTGCCCTCAGCCATCGAGCCGCCTCCTGCGAAACAGTGGTGCAGCGAACGAATCACCGGGGACGCCCGTCTGTCCCCGCCCGGGGCCGCCTGTCTGTTTCCTCCTTTCCTCGCGGCCGATCGGGTGCTTCACGGCATCAGGCGCAGTCGGCCGCGCCGCGTACGGCGGGGCCGGGTTGTCTGTATGGCTGCTCGTGTCGGGCTGTCGGGTGGTTCCCCGGCTCAGCCCCGCTCGCCCTCCTCATGGAGAGCCGACTTGCGGCTCAGCTTCACGCGTCCCTGGTCGTCGATCGAGATCACCTTGACCCGGCACTTGTCGCCGACCCGCATCACGTCCTCGACCCGCTCGACGTAGGCGTCGGCGAGCTCGGAGATGTGGCACAGGCCCTCCTGGCCAGGGAGGAACTCGATGAACGCGCCGAAGTTCTTGGTCGACGTGACGCGGCCGTCGTAGATGCGGCCGATCTCGGCCTCGGCAACGAGGCCCTGAATGATGTCGCGGGCACGCTCAGCCGCTCCCATGTTGGGCGACGAGATGATGACCGTCCCGTCGTCCTCGATCTCCACGCGAGCGCCCGTATCGGCCTCGATGCTGCGGATCATCTTGCCGCCAGGGCCGATGACCGTGCCGATCTTCGAGGAGTCGATGCTGATCCGCAGGAGCCGGGGGGCGTATTCCGAGATCTCGTCCCGCGGGCGATCCAGCGTGCGCAGCATGTCCCGCAGGATCTGGATCCTGGCTTCCTTTGCCTGATCGAGGGCCGTGCGCATCACCGAGTCGCTAATCCCGCCGATCTTGATGTCCATCTGGAGAGCTGTAATCCCGTGTTGGGTGCCCGCCACCTTGAAGTCCATATCGCCGTGGTGGTCCTCCTCGCCGAGGATGTCGGTGAGGATGATGAAGTTGTCGCCTTCCTTGACGAGGCCCATGGCGATGCCTGCGATGGGATCGTTGATCGGGATCCCTGCGTCCATCATGCACAGCGTGGCCCCGCAGACGGTGGCCATGGAGGACGAGCCATTGGATTCGAGGACTTCGGAGACGACGCGGATGGTGTAGGGGAACTCATCGGGAGGGGGCAGGACGGGGACGAAGGCGCGCTCGGCGAGAGCGCCGTGGCCGATCTCGCGGCGCCGCGGGCCGCGCTCGGGACGGGCCTCGCCCACGCAGAAGCCGGGGAAGTTGTAGTGGAGCATGAACTTCCGCGTGTAGTCCTCGTAGAGGCTTTCCACCCATTCTTCGTCCATCGCCGTCCCCAGCGTGGCGGCCACCATGGCCTGAGTCTCGCCACGCGTGAAGAGCGCGGAACCGTGCGAGCGCGGCAGTGCGGACACCTCACACGTGATCTCGCGGATATCCTTGTAGCCCCGGCCGTCGCAGCGGGTGCCGCCGGCGATGAGCGAGCGCATCGCCTCACGCTCGAGCTGCTCGATCGCGGCCGACACGTCGGACGCGGCGTAGCCCTCCTCGTCGTCGTCCGTTGCGGTAAACTCCTCGCGCACTTGGTCGCGGATGGCGCTCATCGCCTCCGCACGCGCCTTCTTGTCTGGCCGGCGCAGCCGGTCGCAGAACTCGTCGAAGTACTTTTCCCGTGCCGCCGTGATGAGCGCCTCGGGAAGCTCGTAGGCGTCGAAGTAGCTTGCGGTGACGCCGCACTCGCTCACGAGCTCATCGATCATCTCGATGATCTCGCGGCACGCCTCGTGGCCGAAGCGCAGGGCCTCGATGACATTGGCCTCGGGGACCTCGCGCGCTCCGGCTTCCACCATGACGATCGCATCGCGCGTGGCAGCCATCACGAGGTCGAGGTCGCCGGTGGTGGTCTGCTGGTATGTGGGGTTAATCATGAAGCGGCCGCCGATGCGCCCCACGCGCACGCCGCCGATGGGTCCCTGGAAGGGGATGTGGGACAGGGAGAGCGCGGCCGAGGCGCCGACCATGGCCAGCACGTCCGGATCGTTATCCTTGTCCGCCGACAGCACGATTGCGTGGACCATCACCTCGTCGCGGTAGCCCTTCGGGAAGAGCGGACGAATGGGACGGTCGCACACGCGGGCCGTCAGGATCTCCTTGCGGCTCGGGCGCCCCTCGCGCTTGTGGAATCTGCCGCCGGGGATCTTCCCCGCGGCGTGAAACTTCTCGCGGTACTCGACCGTGAGTGGGAAGAAATCGACCTCGCGCCGACTTTCGGACGCAACGGCCGTGACCAGGACCATCGTGTCGCCGTAACGAACCGTCACGGCTCCCGAGGCCTGCTTGGCCAGCTTCCCTGTTTCAATGATGAGCGGTTTGTCGCCGATCAGTCTCTCTACGCGGTGTACGGACATACCCTTTTCCAACCTCCTGTCTGCCTTGCCTTCGCGCCGGCCTTCCCATGGCCTGCCCTCATCGCACGAACGTCGGGGGTGGGGGAAAGCTCACGCCATTGCCAACCTGGCCTGTCGAACGGCTTGTTCAGAAAACCCAAGCGAACCCTGAGCCTCTATTTCCGTATCCCAAGCCGTTTCACGAGAGTGGTGTAACGCTCCGGGCTCGTGCGGTTGAGGTAGCGCAACAACCGCGTGCGACGCCCGACCATCATCAACAGCCCGCGACGCGACGCGTGGTCCTTGCGGTGGGAGCGCAAATGCTCAGCCAAGTGATTGATCCGCTCCGTCAGCAGTGCGACCTGCACCTCGGGCGAGCCGGTGTCCTGCTCGTGCAACCGATACGAGCCAATGAGCTCGCTCTTCTTCGCTTGCTCCATCGTCATAGACAGTGCATCCTTCTCCATTCGCAGGCCGTCAGACAAGGCCCGCTCCCTGGGAATTGCCATATTATAGCGGAAACCCCCCGCACGGTCAACTGAAAACCCCGCCGGAGAATCCAGCCCCGTTCCTTGAGGCCCGGAACCGTTCACGCCCAGGGGTCCTGGCCGGCCGGAGCCGAGGACGGGTCTCCTGGCTCCGGCGCGCCCGGATCTCGCGAAATCCAGAGCCACACGAGCCCTACCCCGCATTTCTCAGTGTGCCGTGGAAAGGTACAGGTCTTCAGTGGGTGAAAGCCCCACCTGGCAACTCTCGCTCCAGCCAGTAGCAATCGGAGCAGTTGTGGAGGTGACGAAGCAACTGAAGCCTCCGGTGTAGAGGGTCGCTCACGGCGACTTGGCGAGCATGCAGGCCGTAACGCGCAGTGAACGCTGAGCAGGCCCCGAAACGGGCGATGTGGAGGCCGACCCTCCTGAGACTTGGGGAAGGCTGATATCGCTGGGGCCGTCGAGCGAGACCACCCAGCGGCTCCGCCGGGGTAGTGGCGATGGCATGCATGCACACGGAGACCTGGGGCAACACGGGACGCCCCGGCGGTGGAGGACCATGCCCCCTCCAACCGGCAACCCGCGAGGGCCAGGCCGGGCCGTTTGGGGTCTCGCATCGGCCGGTGCTACCCGCCCGTGACGGGCCGTGCCTACCTGGGCACCCGCCTGTCGAAGGCGCGGATCCGGCGTCTGACCCAACACGTCGGCGAGCGGACCGCCCGGCAATGGTACTGGCGGGACGCCCACGAGCCCGTGAGCGAACTCAACCACGCCCTGCGCAGGATCTGGTCTTCCCCTCCGTGCCCCTTCCTTCTTGCTATAGCCTCCTCGCGGTGGTATCATGCGGGCGCTTTGGGCGCTGGGCTCCGCGAGCGGAACCGATGCGGCGTGCCCTGCGGCTTGGTGCACGCTCTGATCTTGCTCTCTTGGCCTGTTTCGAGTTTCGATATTCGGATTTCGGGCTTTCCTGCCGGGCTCCATCAGGAGGGCAGCCGATGCGACTCGCCCCGATTCTCCTCTGCGCAGCACTGGCGGCACCAGCGCACGCCGATATCCTCCACCTGGCCGACGGCACGACCCGCGAGGGACGCGTGGTCGCGACCAGCGATGACGAACTGGTGGTGGACTTCGGCCAGGGCAGCATGTCGCTCCTCGTCCGCATGCCCCGCTCCCAAGTCGTGCGGGTGGAGCGAAAGGCCACGCAGGCGGCCGCGGTGACGTCGGGCTACGTGGCTCGCCTGAGCCGGGCGATGAAGGGCAACGCGGACGACTGGCACGCGCTCGGCGTGTGGTGCCGCCAGCAGCGGTGCCTTAACGACAAGGCGCGCGAGGCGTTCGAGCGCGCGCTGACCCTCGACCCCAACCACGTGCCCACCCACACCACGCTCGGCCACATTCGGCTCAACGGTGTGTGGATGACCCCCAAGGAAGCCGTGCAGGTGCTCGCGCCGGACCTGGAGGAGACGGCGAAGGCGCGCGAGCTGGTCGCGCTGACGGAGGCGGAGGAGGCCCGCACGGCGGCGCTCGACGCGCAGAAGCAGGCGAAGGAGCTCGAGGCCCGGATCGCTGCTCTCCAGAAGCAGAACGCCGATCTGCGCAAGCGCTTGGCCGCGGCGCCCCCGCCCGAGGCCTACTCGCCCCGTGTGATCTACCGCCCCATCATCATCTACCGCGACCGCCCCCGCCATGGCGGCCCGAAGCGCGATGGCGGGTCGAGGGGCGACAGGTCGCGATCGGAGGGCAGGAACGGGGCCGACGCGAAGTAGAGCACGGGGGCGGCAGGCGGGCCAGCACGGTGCCCAGGCTCCTCGCCTGTGGGTTGCGGATCCCAGCGGTTTCTGATAGGTTTAGCCTGTGGGGTAGCCCTTGCCCCGAACCTGCAATCCCGTCCGCCCGACCACAGGCACCAGGAGAAGCGCGGAATGTACAAGATCGCCGTCATCCCCGGAGATGGCACAGGCCCCGAGGTGATTCGCGAGGGGCTCAAGGTGCTGGGCGCAGCCGCCTCGGCCAAGGGGTTTACCTACGAGACGGCCCAGTACGATCTCGGCGGCGACCGCTACCTGAAGACGGGCGAGATCCTGCCCGACTCCGTGATCGACGAGCTGCGCACCTTCGATGGCATCTACCTGGGTGCCGTCGGGCACCCCGACGTAGCCCCAGGAGTCCTCGAGAAGGGGCTCCTGCTCAAGGCACGCTTCGAGCTCGAGCAGTACATCAACCTCCGCCCCGTCAAGCTCTACCCGGGAGTCGACTGCCCGCTCAAGGATAAGAAGCCCGAGGATATCGATTTCGTGGTCGTCCGCGAGAACAACGAGGGCCTCTACACGGGCATCGGCGGCGTCCACAAGAAGGGCTCGCCCGAGGAAGTGGCCACACAGCTCATGCTCAACACCCGATCGGGCATCGACCGCTGCCTGCGCTACGCCTACGACTTCACCCGCCGCCGCCGCCGCGCACGCACCGTGAGACTCCCCGCCACCGACCTGGCGGCGATGCCCGAAGGCCCCGTCGGCGAGACCACCGAGTTCGTCCACAAGGACCGCGGAAGAATGGTCGCCACCCTCGAGGCCCGCGACGAGGCGGGCATCAAGGTCGGCGTGCCCGGCATGCTCACGCTCTGTGCCAAGACCAATGTGCTCACCTACGCCCACGACCTGTGGTGGCGGGCCTTCAACGCCATGGGCGAGGCGGAATTCCCCGAGGTCTTCCGCGACTACGCCCACGTGGACGCCACGTGCATGTGGATGGTCAAGAATCCCGAGTACTTCGACGTCATCGTCGTGTGCAACATGTTCGGCGACATCATTACCGACCTGGGCGCGATGATCCAGGGCGGGATGGGCGTGGCGGCGGGGGGCAACATCAATCCCGACGGCGTATCGATGTTCGAGCCGATCGGCGGCTCGGCGCCGAAGTACACGGGCAAGAATATCATCAACCCCATTGCCGCGATCTGCGCGGGGGCGATGATGCTCGACCAGCTCGGCGAGTACGAGGCCGCTGCCGCCGTGGAGACGGCAGTGACCAGCGTGACGCCCCGCCTCAAGAGCATGAGCGCAGGGCGCATGGGCTACTCGACGAGCGAGGTGGGCGACATGGTGGCGGGGGCCATCGAGTGACGGGGTGCCGGTGAGGCCAGTGCGCGTCTCGCCGCTGCAAATGAGGGCAGCGCGACCATGAACAAGCGTGTGA
>Ga0272442_10010312_pt1 | contig 11526 bp, 12 predicted proteins | sample SSMForm2O_FD_200262 | JGI IMG/M metagenome (GOLD analysis project Ga0272442, IMG submission 200262) | Marine sediment archaeal communities from Little Sippewissett salt marsh, Falmouth, MA, United States - SSM-Form-2O | ecosystem: Environmental > Aquatic > Marine > Wetlands > Sediment ...
ATTTTCAACATCGAGACCGGCGTATCGGATGCCTTTTTGAAAGGAAGATACGGCATCAATCCGTCTGGTAACAGTTAATGATCAGGTATTGTTACTCACCGTGTCTCCTTCTCTTGTCTGTCATCCTGGCGCTGGTTGCCCAGACGGCCTGCGACGACTTTTCTACCAACCGGAAGCGCTATGAGCAGACGGTTCTGGACACCCGCCAGGCACTACAAACCAACACCCAGACTGTCCACTTCCGCACCGAGTGGAATTTCGGACTCGCCAGGCCGGAAGACACAAACGTCTGTGCGCGAGTGACAAAGGCAGGCTCCCTGTTCGTGCGCATCCTCACACGAGACAATCACCACGCCGGCCGCTACGGTTATGCCTATACCGACCCGCCGATGACCTCCCGCAAACAGGTCAGCTTGGCACTGGATGAATACGGCTGCGGGGAATGGGAACAAATCGAGAAGATCAACGAGCATTGGTGGGAGTTGGAAAGCCACCTCGACTAGAACCGAAAACCGCGAAAACCGCCAAGTCCACGCCAGTCCACGCGAATACCTGCCAGTCGTGGCCAAGGAAAACCGGGGACGGGGTAGATTCCAAGTGCCCGTGATCCGGTAACAAAAAAGGGCCACCCTTGGGGTGGCCCTTTTTATATGGAGCTGATGGGGACGGCGTTTCTCAGCAGCACCCGAAGGCGAAGCCTGAGCGGTGTCGACCCATGGCCTCCAGAGTGCGATTGGTGCACCGGTAAAGTGATATCAAGAAGTTGCGTAAGAATTTCAGTACCCGTCAAAGCGAATTCGCAGCAACCGCGTTATCTTGGTGGGTACAGACTGAATGTTGAGCTTCCGACATTAATGACAGGTCTTATGGCTCCTTGCGCCTCGGGTTTTGCGATCCCGGGATGATCTGTAGTATCCTGCATGGAAGGAACATGCGCGACAAGAAGGTGGAGAGAATTGAAAGAAGCCGTTAAAAAGGACTACTCGTCGGGGTGGATTGACCGCGAAAGAAGGAAGGAGCGGGAGATCCGGCTGCTGGTGGAGCGGTTCGAGGAGCGCTTGCCCGCCTTGTGCGAGGTGCTCGGGCGCTACCGGGTGAAGGAGGCCTACGTCTTCGGATCCTTCGCCTCCGGCGGGCTGAGGCCCGGATCTGATCTCGATCTGGCGGTCTCGGGTGCGGAGCGCTCAAGCTGGTTCCGCCTGAGTGCCGAGCTGGAGCGGGCAGCCATGTTGAACCTGGATCTCACCGATCTGGATCTGGCACCGGCCGGCTTGAAGGCGCGCATACTCGCCGGGGGGAGGAAAATTTTCCCATGACCAAGAAGGAACTCCCCATCCTCCTCGGAGAGATCGAGTTGGAGATCGGCAGATTGCAGGAAGTGGTTGGTGAGCTACAGTCTCTTGAAGCGAGTCATGACGATAACCCGCCTGACAAGATCCGTCGCATGGCGGCCGCCGGATTCCTTCACAACCTGTACAACGGCATGGAGAACTGCCTGTTGCGGATTGCCCGGGGGGTCGACGAGCATGTGCCCTCCGGACCCGAGGCCCATCGCGAGCTTCTCGATCAGATGGCTTCCGACGTGAAGGGCATCAGGCCACCGGTGATCGGGTCCTCATTGCACGCCGCCCTGGATGAGTATCGGCGCTTCCGTCACGCGTTCAGGCACATGTACTTCTTCGACCTGGAGTGGGAACGCATGGCCCCCCTGATGGAGAAGGCCGGTTCCACCTGCTCGCAGTTTGAACAATCCGTCCGGAAGATGTTCTCCGCTCTCAGCGATTAGTGTTTCGCATACATCCCCGGACAGTCGCATGTCAGGCCGCTTCTCGCCACTCGTATCGATGGTGGAGGCCGCCGACCCGCGGCAAGCTTACTACCCGGGCCGATGCGGATGGACTTGGTGTGATCAGACGACCCGTCGGGGTGTCCTTGCCAAGGAAGAGGTGGCATCGATCCTCGTGGTAGTAACCGACGTAGTCGCGAACGAGTCGAACCAGGTGGAGATCGTTCAGGACGACAACATGATCCAGCAGCTCTCTCCTGCAGGAGCCGATCCAGCGCTCCGCGACGCCGTTCTGCCACGGGCTTCGCGGTGAGGTCCTTTTGGGCTCTATACCCATCGACTCGACTGCGCGTATCACCGCCGGGCTAAAGATGGAATCTCTGTCGAAGATCAGGTGACGGGCTTCGGGCTCCTCGGGGAATGCCTCTCGGAGCTGCTGAACCATCCAGTCTTCTGTAGGGTGTTCGGTCGCATTGAAATGGAGGACTTGACGACGGTCGTGGTGGATGATGACCAGCCCGTACAGCAGGCGGAAGGTTGCCGTGGGGACCACGAAGAGGTCCATGGCCGCGATGGCCTGTCGGTGGTTGCGGAGAAAGGACTTCCAACGTTCGATCTGTTCGGGCGTTCCCGGTCGTCTGGGGACGTACCGGGACACAGAACGTTCGGACAAGGTGAATCCCAACTTTTGAAGTTCAGCATGAATCCTCGGGGCTCCCCAGTCGTTCTCGGCGGCCATTTGGCGGATGAGGCATCGGACCTGGCGGTCAACTTTGGGACGACCCGGACTGGGGCCGCGGAGCGACTTCCAGCGCCAGAATAGCCGGAAGCCATACCGGTGCCAGCGTACCACGGTATCTGGCTGGACGATTTCAAGGGGCACTCGCCAGTTAGTCCAGCCTGCCCGAAGCAAGGTCCACAAGAACCGATCAGCGGGACCCAGCTTTGGGCGGGGGTGCTTCTGGCTCAGGGCCAACACTTGCTGTCGCAGGGCCAGGTTCTCGACGACGAGTTCCGTTCTGGGCTTCAGGGCCGAAAGTATTGCCCCAGCGAGGGCATGGACGACTCTCGTTATAGACTCGATCATGTTTGATGGATATCAGGGATGAGTTGCCGGGGCCAGGGGGCCAGGGTGAAAGTCTCTCGGTGATGAGCGGATTCTGAGGTAGTTTCGGTACAGACGGAGTTTTGGCGAAGGACAGGTCTTAAAGAGAAAAGCTTGGCAACGAAATTAAACAATTTCGTTGCCAAGCCCAGGTCGAAGAAAAAAAGTTCCAAGAAAACATGGAGCTGATGGGGACAGCGGTTCCCAGCAGCACCCGGAGGCGAAGCCGGAGCGGTGTCGAACCCACGGCCTCCAGAGTGCGATTAGGAAAATATGTAACAATATTCAGTCAGTTAGGTGACATTTTCCACATCGAGACCAGCGGATCGGATGCCTTTTCAAAATGTTGTGCGATGGGGAAAATCTTTTTGTGGGCGATGATCCATGCGGAGAATGTCTATCTGACAGTCACCTTGAGCCATCGGAATCAGGACTTGTCGCGTTTCCGGATCTCCGCCACCAACTCCTCTACGTCCTGGTCACCGAGAAACTCCCTTCGGGAAGAAGAGTAGTCGCCCCGGCCGGTTTCGAACTGCTGCAGGAAACGCACCATGCCAACGGGGCCCAGTTTTCGATATAAGGCTTCGATTCCGTTCTGCCTGATTTCATCCAGGGTCATTTCACGGGCACTCATTTTGCCACCTCTTTCTCAATCCACCTCAGCGGATTCTCCACCCGGACTTTGATTTTCTTCAAATGACGTGATGCTACCCGGAGAAAGTGGTCATCAGTGGTTAAGAAAACCTGCGCGCCACCTTTTTCCGCGCATGCCAAATGCAACGCATCATAAGAGAAGAATCCCAGACTCTCCAACTGCTTTGCGCGTTCGACCTCCCCTTTTCGAAGCGGAACTCGGTGGTGAACGCCTTCGGCCAGCAGCCTGACCCGGCGCCTACGATCAAGGTCGGGTGCCTTCTCGATCTCGAAAAACAGGACATCGCTGCCAATCCACTGCCAAGCTCCCCTTTCCAACTTGTCGAGGATCAAGAGGACCGCCTCCGACTCCAGGCGTATCCTGTCCTGGGCCTGATCATCGAAAGGCCTGTTCAGGCAGCACGCATCCAAATAGATTCTCTTTCTACCAGTCACCATGGAATCCTCAGGTTATTGTATCCACAAGGAAACTTCTTAGGCAAGCAAAGTCCCGCCTGTCTCAGGAATCTACCACAGATGCGGTTTTCGGGCATCCTGACGTTAGTGTTTCCGCTTGTCGGTCTCGAATCCAAGCGTGCTCGTCTTAGAGGCATTTTCCGGTGCTGGTTTTTACTTGACCAATTCCGATTCTCAATCAGACCGGGCCACGGAACGATTCGTAGAGCAAGAACATATACACCGCACGGCAAATACAACCAAATAGCTGGCCTACAATTTAAGATCCCGAACTTGTAACATAGAAATATCGTCGATATCCACGATGGAGTACAGCACCTTCCCAGGGCTTGGTGGGCTGCCAGCGACGGAAAGATTTTGACTTGTAATAATGGCGATGCCCTTAGAGTCATCTACTTGGTGAAGAAACCCGTTGAGCGGGTCCCTGATTCCACAACGAAACAGGGAAACTTGTTTTCCTTTTTGCTCTCTGAGTGGTTCTGCTTTCATGATTTTCTCCCTGCACTCCCCCACATGTGGAGACTGGTTTCCCTGCAGCAAGGAGCCAGCCGGAAGAAGAAGGTCAACGGTGGTACAGAACCCCTAAGGGTCCAGCAGGGAACTGCTCTGCAAGGCTATTTCCTGCAGGTGTTAGATTTTTCTTTTGACTTGCATTCGTTACAGAGTTCCCCACTGTTTGGTCTTGATGCTTGTGAGTCGTAACCGGATGTGGGCCAGTTTGAACAATTTTTACACCAATGCCACGTGTCACTATCCCTTTTTCTTCTATAATCAGCCATTTTGAAATCTCCTTTGTTGGATGAAATTCTATTGTTTTACTGCTTCTATACGACCGAGGCTGCATTCTTCGAATCCGTTGAAGATGAGTTGGGATTTCTCTTCTATACAGTGCGTGATTTGACGGAAGAAATTGACTGTGGTGATATTGATGGGGATGGTGTAGTAGATGTGGTGGTCATCGGCAACACAGGGCAGAGAAACTGGTTGTACAGGCGCAAGTAGCGTGATCAGATTGAATTCCTTTTCAATGGTTGCATTCTCCATCTTCATGGTTGGAAGTTGGGCGTGTACCGACTATTCGTCCAATGATCACGACGCTGATGGAGGAGAATACCTTGATGCATCTGATGCCACTGATGGCGAATCCGATGGGGAATTTCACGATGGTGATATTGACAGTGGAGATGACGATGGATGTAGACCTCTTGATGTTCGAGCGGCGGGATGCATCACATTTTCAGAATTTGGATGGGCACATTGTCCACTAGATCCACCACCCGAAGATTGCAGAGAAGACTGCCCATATATAGGCAAATCCAACTGCCTGAAGTGGTGGGACGATAATATCTGCCTTGGAAGTGAAGGTGCATTATCATCCCTTGAACCAGACTATTCCATAGAGAAAGTAGTTCTAGGTGTTTACCACTGGCCGGCGCCTTACATTGCCAGAATTACTATCAATGGAGAGAAATGTTTGGGCTTTGCTAAACTTTCTGTTGACTCCTGCATATATGGTGGAGGAATGCTTGACCCAGGCATGCTTTTCGCAGTCGTTATACCAAAGGACCTAGAGCCTTCGTTTCTAGTTGGAACTGTTTCATGTGGAGAATTGTGTGATCAGACCGACTGGTGTGATGATGAAGTTGGTGTTCTGATGGAAAGCGGTTGTGCTCCATATACTATCTGCCCGTAGTTGTTGACAAGCTTATTGTTGTATCATTACCTACAGTTATTGATAAGTACCAGGGTGTGCTTCCCACCATTGAATGGTTTAGGTTCCTGCAGGGATTGATCGACAGTAGTTAGCCGTCCGAGCAACCTTTTCTAAGCATATTAATACTCAACGTGTACAGAATAAAGGGGAGTTACTAGAAAATGCCAAGAGGGAAACTGCAAGATTCCGTGGAAACTGAAAGTTTCCTCATCTTATGTAATATAATCAGCAGGTAACGAGAGAGCGGAAACTTAAAGTTTCCAACCGCACCTCTAGGACCAGTTTTTTCGATCCTCGTAGACTGCTAACCACCTGAAACTTGGCCATAAGTCATTTCTACCCTCTTTGGCACGGTCCTTGCTGTAATTCTCTACACCAATGCGCGTCCTGAGAGAAGAAAAGTCAGAAATTGGACGAAGACAAGAAGGGCGGTCAATCAAGTTGGTGAGAACTGCACCTCCAGAATTAAATCTGAGTTTCCATTATCTGTCGTGGGGAGGCTTTCATGTCGGCTAACGTCAAAGTATGGTACGTCGTTGTAGCCATAGTCTTTACCTTTTTCCTAGCATCTTGCCTTACTGGCCCTCAAGATACGGACGTGAAAAGTAGCGAGCATGCCGTCTCTTGGGAAGAGCAGTGCGGTGACTCTACAATTGTCGTAGAGTACGATGGTTGCCTCCTGCCAGATGATCCATCGCTGGAAAACCCATGGGAATTAGACTCCGATTCCAACGGAGAGCCTTACATTGAACACGAGGGACAGAACTGCTTTCTCGTGTTACCGGTGAACACCGATGATGGGTACATGGGGTACTATCGACACGATGAACGGTTGGCTGAAAATGAAATGTATTCCATTCAGGCAAGATTGAAGATTGAGAGCATTACTCCATCAACCCACAGATATCGAGCTGTATTGTCATTTTCAGATGGTGACAAGTATGCATCCATTTTCCTTATTAAGGACAATGGAAACTCGTATATCTTCACCGAAACAGAGTCCGGTTCTGCGGTTGAGTACATAGACATATCGGTTCTTCGCGAATACCGTGTTGAAGTATCAAAGACCGAAAAGGTGAGGTTTTACTATGATGATAACATGTTCTATGAAGTTGATTACGAAGATCTGCTAGACGCTCCCGTTGGCCCACAGATTGTCCTGTTCTCAAGTGAAGCATCGTTATCTTATTGGGATTATGTCGTGTACGAGATATGTACAACAGAAATACCGATGGACGCCACTGCTCCTGTTGCTGAGCAAGTTGAAAAAATAAAAGAGAAACTGGATGAGCTTGTAGCGGAACCAGGTGTTGTAGAATGGCTCGAGGAAGAGCTAGATGAGTTTTCAACACTGACAACCAATGAAGAAAAGAAGAGAAAGATCCTCCACATCATTGACCAGTTTTTTCAGAAGAAGTTCACTCGCAAGGTTCCGGAGGATTCATCCGGCGTGGTCGACGAGATAGAAACGCTGCTGCATCTAATGCTGTACTCGATAGACCCATTCGTGGATTATATTGACGGAATTCGAAATAGCCTGGATGTTGTATGCGCACCAGCGATTACACCGGTTGTATCTCCAGGTGTTCAGCCTGCTCAGGTCAATGTACAGATGGACTTCAAGCCTAACGGGCAGCATGTTTCGAACTCAGGTAAATACGACTTTGCCGTGGATACCAAGGTTACAGTCATCGACAGAGCAACACTTGAAGTTGTGAGCAGTGAGAGAACTAGGACGGCTCTTCCTGGCCGTGCGTCAGCAAACGACACGCAACTTCAGTCGGTAACCTCTTCATGGGACGGCAATGGAAATGGCGGCGAACAAGTATCAGCAAACGAGACATATTTCATGGACACTACTGTTGAGTACGTGCAACTCAACAAGGACGGGAGCGTCGACCGTTATCTGGATCAGGCATCGAAGGCGATTTTCGCCGAGACAGTTAGTGCTGATCTGGTCGAGAGCCCCAAGTTTGCATTGAAGCGTTTGAACTGGTCATTTTCTGCTGAGACGGAATGCAAACTTGCAAGAATGGAAGCCAGGGACAGGACAGAACTACTAGAGGCTGCGTCTTCTCTGGCTCTGCCAGTAGGCAAGCTCTCAATTCAACTAAGCGCTCATGGCAACCTGAGAAGTCTATGGGGAATTGACCTTAGAATACCTATAGAATTAGATCCCGGCGTTACAAACGAGCCTGTCGAGTATGCAAAACAATTCGTTCATGAACACCGTGTGCTGTACGGGCTACAAAGTCCGCATGAAGAGCTTGTGTTCAATAAGGAGAAGGTAGATGAACAGGGTAACCACTACGTATGGCTTGACCAAGAGATGAATGGCCTGCCAGTGTTTGGTTCCCAGGTCTTGATTAGTCTTAATTCAAATATGGAGTTCACCGGATCCAAGGGACTCATTCTACCAACTCTAACATCACTACCGCCATTTGTAATAACTGAAGAAGAGGCCGTCGATGTTGCAGAACAGGCTTCTATAGAGCTCGTTCCCGGAATTCCATTTCAGGTTCATAGCGCAGTTCTCGGAATTATAAATCCAGAGTCGTATGAGGTTGATAGCTCATACTACAATACTCTTATTTGGAAAGTTAGAATGAACAATGATTGGATACATAGTTTTGTCTTCTTTATTAATGCATTGGATGGCTCAATAGTCTATTTTTGGAATGATGTTGATTCCTCAAGTTATACAGTGTTTTCCTCTGATTATACTATTGATCCATTCATAAGAAGAATATATACGCATGATCCCTATTTCTACTGTGGATCATTCCCAGGAACTTCATGGCCCGTATACGTTGGCAGCCATTATACACATGAATACTTTGTGGATGTTCTCGGAAGAGATGGATTCTCTGATGGTAAGCTGTTTAATCCTCTGTATAACGAGCAAAGAGCTTCTTCAGATTATGAAGGTCCGGGACACGTTGGAGCACATTGGTATGGCTTACATGATTCAAATAACCCAAATAAATGGTATTTAGCTACTTTTGGGGATTTGGCAACATGCGTTGATGTTGTCGGTCACGAATTCACTCATGGCATGTCCGAGGTAGAGGTAAATTTCGACGGTGGAAATACACAAAACGGAGCTTTGGATGAGTCTTTTTCGGATTTCTTTGGGCAGGCTATTGAAAGGTACTGGCTTGGCTATACTGATTGGATAATGGGCACGGAGTGGGGAATAGTTGGGAGTTGCTTTCCAATAAGACACCTTGCCTACCCTGAAGTACCGCAAGTTTGCCCACAGGGATTTGAAGACTTATGTGTATCTGGACCATCAAATATGAATGACCTTGATATTGTTAATGTGGGAAAACACAGGAACAGTATGATAACAACTAAATCAGCATATCTGCTCGGTAGAGAGCCAGAGGAAGGACCTGAAACACATTGCGGGATAACTGTATCTCCAATTGGTTTTGATGACACTGAGCGCATTTGGTATAGAGTTCTGAGAAGAGGTCTGACGTCAAACTCAATCTTTGCAGATTTCCGAGAGTCAATCATTAGATCGGCAATAGCACTGTTCGGAATAAGCGATCCAAGAACCTTTCAGGCTGCTAGCTCAGTAGAGGCGGTTGGTATATGGTCAAGGCTTAACAACCAAGAATTCGACACAAATGCTAAAGTCTCAATTGTTGACAATTTCTCATGTAATGCTGGTGATCCTGTAAGATGGATATTTTATAAGTCTCCTGACAATCGTCTTTATATCAGGTATAGAAATTGTTCGATGGATGATAGTTGTTTTTGGTCTGATCGTACTCAAATTGCATGGACGTCTATGTCTCCTACAACTGTCACATTTGATAATTCTTTATGGATCTTCTATAATGAATCTACTCAAGGAGATACAGGAAAAATTTTACACAGAAGGATTTTTAGAGATCCAATCAAAAATTCATGTACAGAAATTATACCCGAACAATTTGTTGAGTCGGAACAAAGCGGTTTTCGTCCAGAGATCAAAGGTTCTCCGTCTGCAGTAGTCTTCAACAATCAATTGTATCTTTTTTATAGACTGCCAGGCGAGGGTGAAACAGAAATACACTACGTTAAGTGGAATCCAGATGATGAAGCTTGGAGTGAGGTCGTCAACACACATACTATGGCATTCACAGATGTTTCGAGCATAGTCTACAGTGGTGCTATGCATATTTTTTATGTAAGACATGAACCAGTATGGGATGTGAATCTTTTACATCGCAGAATGATGAACACTGATGAAAACTGGTCACCCGAGATATTGATAGATACTGACGTAGAATATAGCAGAAGTCCGTCGTTGGCAATATTCAGAGACAGACTTTTTGCAGCTGTAAGGTCCGATGAACAAGTTCCAGGTAATGTACCTGGCTACATATTTACCTACTTCAGTTATTGTTCCATTGATGAAGACTGTACCTATAGACCAGGTAGTTGGACACACACAAATGCAGTTACAAAAGAAGGAACAAACGACGACGTCAGTCTATTTGCCGATAGCAGGAAAAATAGATTGTACCTGCTTTTCCGCGATGCCGATGGGGAGACTGTATACCACATGAGCAAGTCAAGTGAGTAGGAGAAATGTAAATGATGATGTGGCATATTAATAGGTTAGCTCTTATTGTTATCATTCTTTTTTACTTTCTTACTCTCATCTCATGTAGTACGGGAGAAGAATGCAGGATAGCCGGAGAATTCTGTGAGTTCCTGCCTGATGAACCTGATCCATGTTGTGGAAAGTGCATGCAGGTTGAGGAACATGGTTACTCTTGTGCGATAATAAACTGCGAAACTGATCTTGACTGCTTAAGTGATTATAAAGATGGCATCGAAAGATGCTGTTTTGAGGTTGAGCGTAGTCCGTATGAATTTTCGTTCTGCTACAGAATCGAACCTGGATATACCTGTGGTGACAGAAGTGGCAAGTGTGGCGACTCGTGTACTGGCGAGGATTTTTCTGCGTGCAGTTCAGGATATCGATGTTTGTACGCAGGTGATACTCCAGGCAGTTCTGCAATTTGCTCTAATGAATGTGAAACTGACTCAGATTGCAGCGAGTGTAAAACACCCGTCGGTCGTACTTGTGAAATGAAGTGTATTGACTATGGGCCGGGAGGTAAGTACTGCGATTGTGAGTAGTATATCACTTATCTACCTAGTTCATGGATATGGCACAAACAGAGAACTCTTAGATATTGAATAGTGATACGGATCTTCATCTGGTATACCACCGGATAGGTAGATAGCGCCGCTTTCAAGATGACAAACAGAGTGCAGATACCTAGGCATGTCGTAGCTTCTTGGAGTGTCCTCTAGGAAGAAACCCCCTGGTCTTGCACTCAGGACTTCCGCCGTATCGATTGCGTCTCCTGAGCTGGATACTCCGCCAGATACAAGCACTCTATCTGCCCCAATGAAAGCACAGCGGTGGTCGACACGCTCGGTTCGTAGTTGCAGGGATTCATCGATAAACCTGCCATATTCTTCTGGCGTCTCATAATGAAAGAACTCGACCTGACTCAATGCTCCTGTTTGATCACTGTTAGATGTGCCTCCCACAAGCGCGATATATCCATTTTCCATGTCAACGGCACAATGACGAGTTCGGCCATAGTTCGCGTTGATCGCCGTTAAGTCGACAAATGCACTCGACTCCAAGTCGAATAATTCGACAGATTTTAGGGCACCATTTTCGTTTTCCCCGCCTGATACCAGCATATATCCGCTCTTTCCAACAGGGTGAACGAGTGTTGCTTGATGATAAGCTCTGGCAGCGTTCATTGTACTGTCGGCTAGACTCCACTTATT
>Ga0272442_10010313_pt1 | contig 11524 bp, 8 predicted proteins | sample SSMForm2O_FD_200262 | JGI IMG/M metagenome (GOLD analysis project Ga0272442, IMG submission 200262) | Marine sediment archaeal communities from Little Sippewissett salt marsh, Falmouth, MA, United States - SSM-Form-2O | ecosystem: Environmental > Aquatic > Marine > Wetlands > Sediment ...
AGCGTGCCGGTCAAGTCGCCCAGTTCGAGCGGGCGAAGGCCCGAGGCGAACCCGACGAACTCGCAGTCGGCGGCCACGCGGAGCAGGTGTCTGAGCTGGCAGTAGCAGTAGTTGCCGACACCGGTCCGGGGCTGCCTGAGGGGGCTGATGTCGAATCCGATTCGGATGGCGGCCTCTGTTTCTGTTAGCGCGTTGTAACATGTCCCATGCTAGCAGGTTATGGCGATGCTTGTCAATGCCGGCGGGATTCCTGCATGGCCGGGACGCGTGGCATAAGTCGATTTTTTGCAAAGGTTTAAGGCTGTCGGATGGCGGTGCAGGGCGCGTCGGATTGCCTTGACACCTTTGGTGCGGTATGGTACACTCCGTTGGATTATTAGCACTCGATATGGCTGAGTGCTAACGCCGGAGTCGATGCGTGCCGGGCGAAAGTGGCTTAAGCGAGCGCGAAGACCAGATTCTGCAAGCCGTGGTGCAGTGTTACATTACCACGGCGGAGGCGGTTGGTTCGCGCACTATCGTGAAGCGTTTCAGCCTGGATCTGAGCCCGGCCACGGTGCGCAACGTGATGGCTGACCTCGAGGAGGCGGGCTATCTACAGCAGTTGCACACCAGTTCGGGGCGGGTGCCGACCGATCAAGGCTACCGGTACTATGTCGACCACCTGATGCAGGTCCAGCAGTTGACGCTTGCGGAGCGGGCGCGGATCGAGCGGGAGTTGTCTGGCCAGCTCGAGGACGCCGACGAGGCGTTGCGACAGACAAGCCAGTTGCTTGCGCTTGTGGCGCACCAGGCCGGGATCGTCGAGGCGCCGGACAAGGCGGCGGCGGAGGTGCGTTACATCGAGGTGATCCCGGTGGTGACGTCGCGCGCGGCGGTGCTGATCGCGGATAACCACGGTCGGGTGCACACGGTGATGGTGCCCGTCGAGGAGGCCTTGCAAGAGGCCGAATTGACGCGCCTGAACAATTTTCTGAACGAGCATCTACGCGGCGTCACGTTCGATGACTTGGCGGCCCTGATGCACGAAAGCATGCGTTCGCATCTGCACGAGGAGCGGCGCCTGGCCGAACAGGCGCTGCACTTGCTGAACCTGATGCCAGTCGGCCGTCGCGGGCAGTTGTATCTCGAAGGAACCACGGCCCTGTTTGAGCAGCCAGAGTTCCGGGACGTGGACAAGGCGCGAGAGGTGTTCGGTGTGTTGGAGGAACGCGACCGGCTGGTTGAGCTGCTTCGCGGTCGGATGACGGGGCGCGGTCAGGGCGTCCCACAGGTCCTTATTGGCTCCGAGAGTCAGGAGCCGGGCCTTAAGGAAATCAGTGTGGTGGCCTCGCCCTATCGGGTAGGCAGCGAGACGGTGGGCGTGCTCGGTGTGTTGGGGCCGCGGCGGATGCCCTACGGGCGATTGACTTCGATTGTGGATTACACGGCCGGGATGCTCAGCCGGTTGCTGACGCGGCTGGCGGGATGAGACCGGCGGGCGACACCGTACGTGGATGGCATTGAGTCGGGAGTAGCATGAGCGCAAAGAAAGCAAAGAAAACGGAACTCGAGAAACGATTGGAGGAAGCCGCGGCCAAGGAGCGCGAACAGGCCGAAGGGGCGCCCGCTGAGGACGCGCAAGGCGCGCCCGAGACTGTCGAGGACGAACGGGGCGAGGATGTAGATGTTGATGCCCTGATCGCGGAACGGGACGCGTTGAACGACCAGGTGCTGCGGGCGCGGGCGGAGTTTGAGAACTACCGCAAACGGGTGGCGCGCGAGAATGACCGCCTGCGCCGCACGGCCGCGCAGGACCTGATGCGTGACCTGCTGCCGGTGCTCGATAACCTCGAGCGCGCCCTCGACCACGCCGCCGACGACGCGCCCGCCACGGCCGGCGCAAGCGGTTTCGTTGAAGGGGTCCGGATGGTGCTCAAGCAGATGTGCGACGTGCTCACGCGGCACGGCCTCGAGCCTATACCGGCGCTGGGTGAGCCCTTCGACCCGAACGTGCATGAGGCCATGGCGGTGATGCCTTCGGACGAGCACCCGGCCGACCACGTTGTCAACGAGTTCCAGAGAGGCTATCGGCTGGGCGAGTTCGTGCTGCGCCCGGCCAAGGTGGTGGTGAATGCGGCCCCGTCGGCGCCGGAAGTTCCTGGTGCCCCGGCGGAAACAGACGCACCTGAACCGGAAGCGGAAGAAATCGTGACCGAGGGATGACGGCGCGCGAATTGCGGCCCTTGGGCCCGAACGAACGGATATTGGAGGATTGACAGCGATGAGTAAGGTGATAGGCATTGACCTGGGAACGACTAACTCGTGCGTGGCCGTCATGGAGGGCGGCAAGCCCGAGGTGATTACGAACGCCGAGGGCAGCCGAACCACCCCGTCGGTCGTGGCGTTCACGAAAGACGGCGAGCGCCTGGTTGGTACAGCGGCCAAGCGCCAGGCCATCACGAATCCACACAACACCGTTTTTTCCATCAAACGCTTTGTGGGCAGGCACTACGGCGAGGTCGAGGAGGAGAGGAAACTCGTACCGTATGAGATAAGCGGCACGTCCACCGGCGACTGCCAGATCACGGTTCAGGGCAAGACCTATCGCCCGCCCGAGATCTCCGCGATGGTCGTCACGAAGATGAAGGAGACGGCCGAGGCCCATCTCGGCGCCAAGGTGACGCAGGCCGTGATTACAGTGCCCGCCTACTTCAACGACGCCCAGCGTCAGGCCACCAAAGACGCCGGCCGCATCGCCGGCCTCGACGTGCTGCGCATTATCAACGAACCGACGGCGGCGGCCCTGGCCTACGGGCTGGACAGCAAGAAGAACGAGAAAGTCGCGGTGTACGACCTCGGGGGCGGGACCTTCGATATCTCGATTCTGGCCATTGGGGACGACAGCTTCGAGGTCCTGAGCACGAATGGCGATACGCACTTGGGCGGCGACGACTTTGACCAGTGCGTGATCGGGTGGCTGGCCCAGGAGTTTCTCAAAGAGCAGGGCATCGACCTGCGCAAAGATCCCATGGCGCTACAGCGCCTCAAGGAAGCCGCCGAGAAAGCCAAGGCCGAGCTCTCGACCGCCATGAGCACCGACGTCAACCTGCCCTTCATCACGGCCGACGCGGCAGGCCCGAAGCACCTCAACTACACGCTGACGCGCGCCAAGCTCGAACAATTGTGCGACCACCTGCTGCAGCGTACGAAGAATCCATGTCACCGCGCCCTCGAGGACGCCGATCTGGCCGCCACCGACGTCGACCAAGTCATCCTGGTCGGCGGCATGACACGCATGCCGGCCGTCGGCGAGATCGTCAAGGGCGTCTTCGGCAAGGAGCCCCACCGGGGCGTCAATCCGGACGAGGTGGTGGCCGTGGGCGCCGCCATCCAGGCCGGCGTGCTGGCCGGGGAAGTCAAGGACGTGTTGCTGCTGGACGTCACGCCGCTGTCCCTCGGCATCGAGACGCTCGGCGGAATCTGCACCAAGCTCATCGAGCGCAACACGACGATTCCGGTCAAGAAGGAACAGATTTTCTCGACAGCCGCCGACAGCCAGACCGCCGTGACCATTCACGTGCTCCAGGGCGAGCGCGAGCTCGCGGGAGACAACCGCACCCTCGGGCGCTTCGACCTGATCGGCATTCCGCCGGCCCCGCGGGGCGTCCCGCAGATCCAGGTCGCCTTTGACATCGACGCGAATGGGATTGTGCACGTGAGCGCCAAGGACCTCGCCACGAGCAAGGAACAGAAGATCCGGATCGAATCCTCGAGCGGTCTGTCCGAAGACGAGATCCAGCGGATGGTCAACGAGTCCGAGAGTCACGCCAAAGACGACCAGGAGAAGAGGAAGCTGATCGAGACGCGCAACCGTGCGGACTCCCTCGTCTACACGGTCGAGAAGAGCCTCAAAGAAAACGAAGACAAGATCTCCGAGGCCGACAAGTCGGCGGTCGAGGCGGCGCTGACCGAGCTCAAGGGCGCCATGACCAACGATGACGTCACGGCCATGGAAGCCGCCATCGAAAAGGCCACACAGGCCACCCACACGATCACGGAAGCCATGTACGCCGCGGCGGCCGAAGAGCAGGCGAGCGCGGCCGCAGCCGACGCCGCCACGGCGGGCTCGGGCGAAGCGGACGCCACCGAGGAGCCGGCGAGTGCAACGGGCGGCTCAGAAACTGTCGACGCCGATTTCACGGTCGTCGACGATGAGAAGAAAGACCAAGAGAAGCAGGATTAGGCGCATTCCCTGGCGCTGGAGACCAGCGGGCGATCGCAAGGGCCTCGAGGGCCGCGCGACGGCGCTGGCTGTAGAGCGGGAAGTGTGCTGAAGTGGGAAGCATGTCGGAACAGATTGATCTGTACGAGATACTGGGCGTGTCGCGCGAGGCGACGGATGAACAGATCCGCCGCGCCTACCTCAAGCTCGCCCATAAGTACCACCCGGACAAGACGGGCGGCGACAAGACGGGCGAGGATAAGCTCAAGGAGATCAACGCCGCCTACGACATTCTCAAGAATCCCGACAAGCGCAAGCAATACGACGCGTACGGGGCCATGGGCGCCGGCGGCTTGCGCGGCGGTTTCGGGGATTTCGCATCGGGCTTCGGCGGCGGCTTCTCCCACGGGGCGGACGGCCCCTTCGAAGATTTCTTCGACATGCTGTTCGGACGTGGCGGCCAACGCCGCCGCGGCGCACGCCCTGGAAATGACCTCCAGTACCGCCTGTCCATCTCACTGAGCGAAGCCGCCTCTGGCGTCAAGAAGAACCTCAACTTCGCCCGACAGGAAATCTGCAACGATTGCGGCGGGGCCGGGGCGGCGCCGGGTACGAAACCCGAGAGATGCCCGGTCTGCCAGGGCACCGGACAGGTGCGCGCGGCCCATGGATTCTTCAGCGTTACCCAGACCTGCGGCCGCTGCCGCGGCACGGGCAAAGTGGCCCTCAATCCGTGCCGGCGCTGCTCCGGCACGGGCCGCGTACGCCTCAACCGCGAGATCGCCGTAGACGTCCCCGCGGGGATCGACACCGGGGTCAGCCTCCGGGTCGGCGGCGAAGGCGAGCCCGGCGAGAACGGCGGCCCCCGGGGCGACCTCCATATCCTCATCGAGGTCAAGCCCCACGACTTCTTCGTCCGTGACCACGCGGACATTATCTGCGAGGTCCCCGTCAGCTTCCCCCAGGCCGCGCTGGGTGCCACGGTGCGCGTGCCCACCCTGCGGGGCACGGCCGAGCTCAAGGTCCCGGCCGGCACCCAGAATGGCGCCTTGCTTCGCCTGCGCGGGCTGGGCATGCCGGACCTGCGCGGTTACCGCCAGGGAGACCAGATCGTGAAGATCGTGGTCGAAGTGCCTGCCCGGCTCACACGAAAGCAGCGCGAGATCCTGCGACAGTTCGACGAAGGACGCGACCTGCGCGCCTATCCCATCTACCGCCGATTCATGGACAAGCTGAAGAAGTCCACGGGGGGCTGACTTCGCCCAGCGCTCGTACTCGAGGCCCTTCGGCCCTGGATTTCAGCACGAGCAGGCAGCCGAGCGCGCAAGCGCAACGTCGAAAACGTCATCTCAATGGAGGTCCCGACATGCTCGCAGCCGTTCTCCACGACGTCGACCGACTCCAACTCGAAGAGGTGCCCAAGCCGCGCGCGCAAGACTTCGGCGAGGTCGTCGTGGCCATCAAGGCCTGTGGGATCTGCGCCACGGACTACAAGGCCATTCGGGGCATGCGGAGCAACGTCCGCTTCCCCTGCATTCTCGGGCACGAGGCGAGCGGGGTCGTGGCGGAGGTCGGTCCTGGAGTCGCCCATTTCCAGGTCGGCGACGAGGTCATCGTGCAACCCTCCGGCTACTGCGGCTTCTGCCGCCACTGCCGCGCCGGCAACACCCATTACTGCGAAGACGCCTTCGTGACCGGCGGGGATGGCCCGGACGACGTGTGGCCCGGGGCGTTTGCGCGATTCATGAAGACGCGAGAGCCCGCGCTGTTCCATAAGCCCGCCAACGTGTCCTTCGACGCGGCCGCACTCACCGAGCCCCTGTCCGGCGCCTGGAAGGGCCTCATCCAGCACAGCGAAATGCAGGTGGGTGACGACGTCGTCATCATCGGCGTGGGCGGCATCGGCCTGCTGTGCGTCATGGCCGCCCGCGCCGCGGGCGCGGGGCGTCTCATCGCCGTGGACCTCAGCGACTATGCACTCGACAGCGCCCGGCGATTGGGCGCGACCCATGCCGTGAATCCAGCCAAGGAGGGCGCCAAGGCGTGCGTCTATGAGATCATGCCGGACGGGCCGGACGTTGTCGTCGAGGCGGCGGGACCCATCGAGGCCGTTCGCCTCATGGTCGACCTGCGCCGCCGCGGAACACGATGGAACGTGTTCGGCATCACCACCCACGAGACCTTCGAACTCGACGGGGGGCTCACGCATTTCCTCGAAGCCCGCATGGACGCCAGCTTCGGTACTACGCCACTGGCGATGGACCGGGCCATTCGGCTCATCGAGCGCGGACTCGTGGATCCGGAGGAGGCGATCTCCCACCGGTTTCCCCTAACGGCCATGGCCGAGGCGCTCGAGGTCATGGCGCGTCCCGACCGCAACAAGGTCCTCATCCATCCGTGAAGCCCGTCGTCGCGACCGGGGGCAAGAGCGTGGAATTCGGGACGGAGTTCAGGCGGTGGTTGCGGGCGGGCATTTATCAGTATTCGCCGTATTGCGCCGACAGGAACGGTGTATGCGGCGATCGCCCCGCTAAAGTTCAGCGTGCCGCTGCCGATAAACCGAACGACACGAGTATCCCTGCGTTCTCTGAGTGGCGCTGGGCGTGAGAGCACTGCCCTGCTTGGAGACGCACTATGTAGGAGGGCATAGCCATGTCGGGTGGTTTCTCGGTGGGCGGCCTGATCTCGGGACTCGACACCAATACACTTATCAGTCAGCTCATGCAGATCGAGCGCCAGCCGATCCTGCGCCTCGAGGAGCGGATCGGACTGCTCGAGGCGCAGCGCGAGGCCGTGAGCGAGGTGCGCACCCAGTTGATGACGCTGCGCAACGCCGCGCAGGACTTCCGGTTCAACAGCATCTTCAGCCAGTTCGCCGCCACCACCAGCGAAGAGACCGTCCTTGGGGTCGAGATCTCGGGCCCCGCCCCTGTCATTGGATCCTACGCGATCGAAGTCCTCCAGATGGCCAGCGCGACGGTCGCCCACAGCAGCGCCGTACTCGGCAGCCCCATCAACGACACCGCCACCCTCGAAAACAGCGGGATGACCACCGACGTCACCGCCGGCACCTTTACCGTCAACGGCGTCGAGTTCACCGTGGATCCGAGCAGTGATTCGCTCAGCGGCGTCCTCAGCCAGATCACCGCCAGCGCCGCCGGCGTCAACGCCACGTACGACGGCGTCACCGATACGGTCACGTTCGAGAACCAGACGCCTGGCGATACCAGCATCATCAACTTCGGCGGCTCCGATGACACCAGCAATTTTCTTTCGGCCATCAACATCACCGAGGCCACCCAAGGCGACGGGGGCGGCGGCGCCACTGCCGCCACGAGCACCCGCAACCTCGGCGCCGTCGATCCGAACGAGACGCTCAACCTGCTCAACTTCGCCAGTGGCGCGGTCGCGGCCGGCAACTTCTACGTCAATGGCGTGAGCATCGACGTGGACCCCACCACCGACTCGCTGAGCGACGTGCTGCAGCGCATCACGGACTCGGATGCCGGCGTTACCGCCACCTACGACAGTGCTTCGGACCAGGTCCGCATCGTATCCGACACCTTGGGCAGCCGCACCGTGGCCTTCGCGGCCGGCACCAGCGGCTTTCTCACGGCCACCAACCTCGCGTCGGCCGTGCAAGACGCCGGCGACGACGCCCAATTCACCGTCAACGGCGGCGCCGTGCAGAGCCGCAACACCAACGAGATCTCGGACGCCATTGGCGACGTCACGATCAGCCTGCTCAGCGTCGGCACGAGCACCGTGGCCGTCTCCGGCGATGACGACCAGATCGTCGAAGACATCAACGAGTTCCTGACCGCATTCAACGAGTCCGTCGACCTCATCCGCGCACAGGTGGGCCAGGAAGGCGACCTGGCCGGCGACGGCACCATCCAGTCCCTCGAGAACTATCTCTGGCAGACCATCTTCAGTTCCGTGTCCGGCCTGAGCGGCGATTTCAGCAACCTGGTCGAGATCGGCATCACCACCGGCGATGCCTTCGACTCCGGCGAGATCTCCCACCTCGAGTTGGACGAAGACGCCTTCCGCGAAGCCCTGCGAGACGACCGCACCAACGTGGCCGCCCTGTTTAACAACGCCGACGAAACGGGCATCGCCGACCAACTCTTCGACTATCTCGACCAGGCCACCCGCACCACCGGATACCTCAACGCGCGCTCCAAGTCCAACGGCACCATAGACCAGCAGATCCAGGGCCTCAACGACCAGATCGACCGGCTCGAAGACCGGCTCGTTCTCAAAGAGAACCGTTTGCGCCAACAGTTCAACCAACTCGAGCAACTGACGGCCAGTTACCAATCCCAGAGCACCATAATCAGCAGCATGGGATTCTCGGCATTCATGTAGCGTGTTAAGATGAAGGCAAGGCCCCGCTAAGACACGGGGGCCGCACCAAACGGAGTGGAGACGCGGCGGGCTCCGCTTCCCTGAAAGGAGCTTGCTATGGCAGGTTCGGCGGCCGGGTACGAGAGTTACAAGCAGGTAGACGTCGAGACCGCCTCACAAGGCAAGCTCATTGTGATGCTGTTCAACGGCGCCATCCAACGCGCCGAAGAGGCCAAGCGCCAACTCGACAAAGGCAAGATCGAGGGCGTCCACAACAACCTCGTGCGCGCCCAGGAGATTATCGCCGAGTTGCGCGGCGCGCTCGACATCAAGGCTGGCGGCGACATCGCCGCCAATCTCGACCGCATCTATGAGTACTACCAGCACCTCCTCATTATGGGCAACCTGCGCAAGGACGCCGGACCAATCGACGAGTGCGTGGCCGGCATGAGGTCCATGCGCGACACGTGGGACGAAGTCTTCACACAACTCGCAGAATCCCAACCGCCAGCAGCCGCAGCCCTCAATCCACACGGGGCCTCCGCCTTGAACCTGCAGGGCTGAGTTGGCGCCCTTCGAACTAGACGCAGCACGATCAACGGCGTGCCAGGAGTTGCGTTGTACGCCTTTTCTTTGTGCCACAGGGCGTGCTATCCTCGGCGGCAGGTAGCCGTGACGACGCCCGCGTGCCAAGGACACGCGGCCGCCGTTCACGCGCGAACGCTTGCGGCGAGAGGCAACTCAGCATCCTGTGGAAGTAGTCCTCGGAATCAACACCGGTTTCGCCACCAATCGCTTTCCGGAGCCGGATGACTGGATTGGGATTGTCGCGGACGAACTCGGGCTCGACACGGTCCAGTTCACGGCCGACCTGCTCAACCCATTCCTCCCCGCACTGGTCGTGGCCCGCCAGATCGAACGCATACGCACCCTTTGTGCCGACAAGGGCGTCCGCATACAGACCACCTTCACCTCCGCCTTCACCCGAGTCAACCACGTCCTCCATCCCGATGCCGAGATCCGTCGCGTCTGGATCGACTGGTTCCGCAAGTTCCTTGCGCTGTCCAAGAGCCTCGGCGCCGAGGGATCAGGCAGCCATTTCGGCATCCTGTCGGTGCGCGACAACGCCGACGCGGCGGTCCGGTCCGGGCGACTTGAACAGGGCGTGGCCGCATGGCGCGAGTTGTCGCAATACGGCGCCGACATCGGCCTGGAGTACCTGATGTTCGAGCCGATGTCCGTGCCACGCGAAGTTGCCGAAACCATCCCAGCCACCCGAGACATCCTCGATCGGTGTGCCGAGGCCTTCGCCATTCCGATGAAGCTGTGCCTGGACGTGGACCACGGCGACCTGGAATCCACGGATCCTCGCGACACGGATCCTCACGCCTGGATACGCGCGTTCGCCGACGTGACGCCGTGCATTCACATCAAGCAGAGCCTCAAAGACAAGGGCGGCCACTACCCTTTCACGAAGCAGTACAACGAGCAGGGCCGGATCGTCCCGGAGGCGATCCTCGGCACGATGCGGGAGGCCGGCGTGGCGCAGTGCACGCTGCTGCTCGAGGTGTCCCATCGCGAGCGGTGGCCCACCGACTACACGGTCGTGGCCGACCTCAAAGAATCGGTCGAGTACTGGCGACCGGCGGTGGAGGCGGCGAAGCGACGAAGCACGGACGCTGCTGGCTAGGCGTTGAGGTCGCAGTGCCTACCATCTCCGTGGCGCTTTCTTCTATGATAGGCGAGCGTGTCGCTCGGGCGGGCACTGTGCTCGATAGCGGCGGACATGCATACGTGCTGGGAGGCAACTATGAGGTGGTTGGACGTGCGGCTCGCAGGCGCGTTTGTCGTGCTGGTCTGCTGCGTGAGCAGTTGCGGCAAAGCGCCGGGGCCCGCCCCCGAGCCGTCCACGCCGCAGCCAGTCGAACGGACTGCCGAGCCCGACCCGCTCCCCAAATCCATGATCGAGCCCGGCGAGGCCACGCTGTACCGCGATACCTGGGGTGTGCCCCACGTGTACGCGGACACGCTGCCGCATGCGTGCTACGCGCTGGGCTATGCCCAGGCCGAAGACCGCCTCGACGATATCTACAAGAACGTCCGCACGGCCACCGGATGCATGGCCGAGGCCTTCGGCCCAGACCATGCCGAAATGGACTACGTTCTGAGGCTGGTCAAGAACGCCGAGGTATGCCGCGAGTACTGGCAGAGCGCGCCGGAGCGGATCCGGTCGGCCTGTGACGCCTTCATGTTCGGCGTCGAGGCGTACGTGGCCGAACACCCAGACAAGAAACCGGACTTCGCCCTGGACCTGCACGGCTGGCAGTGCGCCGCCATCGGCCGCATCATGATCCTGCAATGGCCGCTGGGCACGCTGATGGACGACCTCGCAAACAAGGACAAGGCCCCGCCTATGGGCTCTAACGCCTTCTGTGTGGGTCCGGAGCGCTCGGCCGAAGGCTGCGCTATCCACATGACCGACCCGCACCTGACCTGGGAAGGCATTGCGGTGTTCTACGAGGCGCGCGTTCACACAGGCGACATGCACCACTGCGGCTTCTACCTCGTGGGCACGCCCATGCCGGCCCTTGGGCACAACGCCCACGTGGCCTGGGCCTGCACCACGGGCGGCCCGGACACCTCGGACGTCTACATGCTGAAGCTCAATCCGAGAAACATCATGCAATACAACTACTTCGGCGAGTGGAAGACCTTCCGCGCTGAGGTCATCACCATCAAAGTCAAGGGCGAGTCCGACCTGAACCGGCCCGCACTGTACTGCGAGTACGGACCGTTGCTCGACGTGCCGGACGAGAAAAAGGGTGTGGCCTACACGGGCGCGACGCCTTACCTGAAGGAAACGGGTGTTTTCGAGCAGATGTACAAGATGGCCGATGCGCGGAACTGCGAGGAGTTCTACGAGGCCCTCGGCATGAACCAGATGATGGAGCAGAATCTGCTGTTCGCCGA
>Ga0272442_10010315_pt1 | contig 11522 bp, 7 predicted proteins | sample SSMForm2O_FD_200262 | JGI IMG/M metagenome (GOLD analysis project Ga0272442, IMG submission 200262) | Marine sediment archaeal communities from Little Sippewissett salt marsh, Falmouth, MA, United States - SSM-Form-2O | ecosystem: Environmental > Aquatic > Marine > Wetlands > Sediment ...
TACTTATACTGGCAACTGTTGTATTTGGAACGGGTCGCTGGTTTGGCCGGGCCGATACGGCAGCAGTTCGGCACGCTACGGTCGGTATCTATCTCGTTTTGCAGGTTGTTATCAAAGTTTGCAGGACCGTTGTAAACATGGCGGCTTCGGGAAGGAACCCGACGCAAACTCTTATCGCCAGTTTTCTGGTCCTGATAATTGCAGGCGCCGGGCTGCTGACACTGCCAAAATCTGCCGCACAGGAAAATATCAGTCTCGTTGATGCCCTGTTTACCGCGACCAGTGCTACTTGTGTTACCGGCCTTGTCGTAAAAGATACGGGGTCTGATTTCACATTGATGGGACAGATTATAATACTGGCCCTTATCCAGTTGGGCGGTCTGGGGATAGTTGTGTTCGGGGCTGTTTTTGCCCTGCTGCTGGGCCAGGCACTTAGCCTGAGTGAATCGGTAGCAATGCAGGACCTGTTAAGTACGCGTACGATCAGCCGAATAGGCAATATGATAGTCTTCATATTTATCGGGACGATATTTTTCGAAGCTGTCGGCGCAGTTAGCCTGTTTGGTGTATGGGATGATGTGCCGGGCAGGGTTGCTAATGTTCAGGAGCAGTGGTTCTGCAGCATCTTCCATTCCATCAGCGCTTTTTGCAATGCCGGCTTTAGTTTGTTCAGCGATAGTTTCATCAGCTACACTAAAAGCTGGCTAATATATGCAGTGATATGTCCGCTTATAATTCTGGGCGGGCTGGGCTTTGGTGTTCTTTATGATCTAACTAATATCGCAGTTGACAGGGTGAAGCGATTTCTCAAAATGAGATTTAATAAAAATTACAGGTTTTCGATGGAAACGCCAAAAAGGATGCGGCTGCAGACCAAAATTGTACTTAGTACAAGTGCCTTTCTTGTAATTCTGGGAATGGCGGCGATTTTAATATTCGAGAATTTTTCCGGCGGCAGCGATTCCAGTAACACCGGCGTTTTGGACGCACTGTTTCAGTCCATTACGGCGAGAACGGCTGGGTTTAACACTATCGACATTTCCGGCATGTCAGCTTCGGGCAGGTTTATTTTGATTCTGCTTATGTTTATAGGCGGCTCGCCTGGTTCGACGGCGGGTGGCATCAAGACAGTAACTTTGGCGGTGGTTGTAATGACCGCTATCGCGGCCCTGCGAAAGAGGCGGGAAGTTGAGATGTTCAAACGTTCAATTCGCGTAGTTGTGGTGGGAAGAGCAATTACGGTAACGCTGCTCTTTGCAGCGGTTTTGTTTGTCGCGATGCTGGTCTTGAGCATCACAGAAAACTCGAACGGTTTTGCCATGTCGGATATTTCATTTGAGGCGGCTTCGGCTCTGGGGACGGTGGGGTTGTCCACAGGGATAACCAGCTCTTTGACAAATGCGGGTAAATTGGTTATCATTCTGGTAATGCTGATCGGCAGATTAGGGCCGTTGACCTTGTTGGCGGCGCTTACGTTCAACTTAAAACCGGGACACTACAATTATCCTGAAGAAGCGGTAATTGTCGGCTAATTAGGAGCTTATACTATGAGGCGATTCGCTGTAATAGGATTGGGGCGGTTCGGAAAGAAACTGGCTATTGCTCTGGCGATGAGCGGAGCTGAGGTTATTGCGATCGACCAGGACAGGGCTCAGATAGACTTGATTCGCGATCAGGTAAGCCTGGCGGTTCGGCTCGACAGCACCGACGAAGAGGCACTGAAAGCCCAGGGCGTCGATAAAGCTGATGTCGTAATTATCGGTATAGGCCAGCATGGCAAGGGTTTTGAATCGGCAATTCTGACGGTTGTAAATCTAAAACAAATGGGTGTCAAGCAGATATATGCAAGAGCCGAAGACTTAATTGCAGGCGAGGTGTTTTCCAAGGTCGGGGCTACCGATGTGATTTACCCTGAGATCGAGTCGGCTCAAAGATGGGCCTATAAACTTATCGCCCCGCAGATAGGAGAGAAAATTGATTTTGCACCGGGTTATAGTTTGGCGCGCGTCAAGGCACCTGCAAGTTTCGACGGTAAAACGGTTATGGATTTGCAGCTTCGTCAGAAATACAGCATCAATCTGGTCGCTGTTAAGAGGGGTGAGCACACCAAAACAAAAAAGAGTGAAAAAGCCGGCAGAGAAGGGATTATTAATGTTCCTATGCCTAATACCATTATCTATCAGGACGATATTTTGATGGTGGCCGGCTCCGATGCCGATTTGGCTAAACTGCCACAAGAGTAGATTCGTGCTACTACGAAACAAATTCAAAACAATCTTTCAGCTTTCAAGTAGCACAGCAGTGTTATACACCTGCGTTTGTTTTCATTTTTTTTCTGTCTGTAAGAAGTTCTGTTTTATCCGAGTATTTTTTATTGGCATCGGTATTTTCTAAGCATATCGAGTAGGTTTTGCATATCCTGGGGGAATGGGGCTTCGAATTTTATTTTTTTTTCTGTTGCTGGATGCCTGAACTCGAGCGTCGAAGCGTGCAGGGCAACGCGGTCTATAATAGGGTCCTGGGCAGCCGGTTGTTCATCTGCTAATTGCCATTTGTAGACGAGTTTGCCGCCATACATATCGTCGGCGACAATGGGGTGTTTTATACAAGAAAGGTGCACGCGTATCTGATGGGTTCGTCCGGTCGTGGGGGTTAGCTTCAACAGGGAAAAGCCTCGGAATGTCTCGATTGTTTTGTAAAAGGTGATAGCTTCCTTTCCATCGTTGTGCCGAACGGCGTATTTTTCTCTTTTTGTGGGGTGGATACCCAGCGGAACGTTTATGCAGTCGGCGTTTAGTTCCGGGCAGCCGTGTACTATAGCAAGGTAGGTTTTTTTAATCTGGCGGTTTTCGAACTGTTTTGCAATTTTCCACTGGGCTGTATCATTTTTGGCAACTACCATAATGCCGGTGGTATTTTTATCGAGCCGATGTACAATGCCGGGCCGAAAATCACCCAGGCCTGTAGACAGCTCAGCCGAATAATGGGCAAGGGCGTTTACGAGAGTTCCGCCGGTATTGCTGCGGGCCGGATGTACAATCATATTGGGCTGTTTGTTGAGGATGATTATATCGCTATCTTCATATATGATATCCAGCGGGATGTCTTCCGGCTCAATTTCTTTGCCTGGAAGCTCGGGCAATATCACTTCGATTTTGTCGGCAGGGTTTAGCCTGAAGCTGGATTTTACCACCCGGCCATTTACCGTAACTGCTTCTGCCTTGATGATTTTTTGGATCATGGCACGGCTGAAGTTGCTGAATCGGCCATGCAGGTATACATCAAGCCGGCGATTCTTGATTGAGCTGCCCACCTGAAGTGTCAACGGTTCGGGTTCAGTTGGGCGGTTCTGGTTCATAATGTGCAGGTATTATCAGCCGGGAAGATTGATATCCCTGGGTGCTAATTCAATCATCGGTCTCAGGGGTTGAGCCTCAACTGGTGCCGGCTTAAATACCACCTCTTTTTGATAGTCTGCCATTGTGTCCAGTCGCTGTTTTGCTGTGACGACGGTTGTTGTACCTTCGAAGCCGGGGCTTGTTACGATTTCGTTATATATTCCCCTGGCAGCGGCGAAGTTGCCGCGTTCTTCCTCGCACAGACCAATGCCGAATTTAGCCATCGCCATTAGCTGCGGACCGGCTGAAGTTCTGCTAATCGCTTCAGTGTAACTGGCCTGGGCCTTGTCCAATTGAGCGGCTATTTCCTGTTCGCTGCTGGTACCAAGGCGATAATGCAGTTCCGTACGCAGTGTCTCGGCTCGCTTGATAAGAGCCAATGCTGCCATATGGTTGTCTTTTGAGTCCTGGGCGGCAGCCTGTAGGGCATCAGAGACCTGGATAAGATTAAACGAAGTGTCCATCCCGGCGGCATTAGAGCGAAGGATTTGTATTTTCATTGGCGTAAGAGAGGAAATAAGCGATGTAAAATTGGTCTGCCTGCGAACTGATACGACATTTTTTTGATAATTGTACCAAAACCAATACACTGCTACGACCACGACAAATACCGAAACATAGATAATCATATTACGATTTTGCTTTGCCCATTGCGGCAAATCGTTCAGCCACTGAGCCAATTCGTTGGTTTTAAGTTCGTGTCTGTGTTCGGACTTCATTTATTTCTCCATTTCCTGTTCGAAAAAAACGTTTCCGTTCAATAGCCTGCCTCTGGCCACAACCTCAGCGGGGCATTATAGCAGAAACTGTTTTATCCTGCAATGGGTTGGGGGATTATTGGTTGTTGAAAAAATGAAACGAAATGGTAAGATGGCAATCAATTCAACGATAGTAGCTTATGAAAGGCTTTGGTATGGATGGAATTGTAGGAAGACTAAAAACAGGCATTTTATTATTTTTTCTGGTCTTGGGGGCTGCTTTGTGCCCGGCCGGGCCCAGGCTGGACAAGAGCAAATATATCAGTATCGACGAAATTCAGCCCGGAATGGAGGCCTATTGTCTGACAACGTACAAAGGCACTGAAGTAGAAAAATTCGGCCTGAACGTTTTAGATGTGGTGCGGAATATAAGTCCCGGCAGAGATGCGATTATGGTTCAGGGCACCGATGAGCGTCTTATTCATAGCGGTCCGGTAGCCGGCTTTAGCGGTTCACCTGTATATATCCAGGGCCGATTAGCAGGAGCCCTGTCCTTCGGATGGTCTTACAGCAAAGACCCCCTTTATGGCGTAACGCCTATCGAAGAGATGCTCGAAGTAGGCCAGATCGACTGCCGGCAGGAATCGGCGACGCAGATGGGATTTACGCTGGATTTTACCAGGGCGATTGATTTTGCCCGGATTAATAAACAACTCGAAGCCGGTTTAGCTGCAGGAAGCAGCGGCGGCCCCGGCGCAACTGCTTTGCCCTGCCCGTTGGTTACTTCCGGCTTGCCTGCGGCAGTCGTAGAAAAGTTAAACAGGCAGGTTCAACCTTTCGGGCTGATGGCTGTTGCCGGTATAGGCGGCAGTGATAACAGCCAAAGCGATAGCTCGCAGTTAGCTCCTGGAGCCAGCCTTGTCGTTCCGCTGGTAACCGGCGATATAACAATGGCTGCCGTCGGGACGGTAACCGAAGTTGACGGCGATAAGATCTATTGCTTCGGCCACAGCCTGCTCGGTTACGGCAGTATTGATTTGCCGATGGCTACGGGAAAAGTTCACACTGTAGTATCGAATGTAGTTCGTTCTTTTAAGCTGGCCAGTCCGGTTGAAATAGTCGGTGCATTGAGAGTCGACCAGGCCGCGGCGGTCCTGGGGCAAATAGGCGCAAAGGCCCGGATGATACCGCTTGAGATAAGGGTGGACCGTTACAATGATGCCGTCAGGAAGGTTTACAACTGCAAAGTTGCCGATAACAGGCTGTTTACTCCGATGGTACTCGGGCCGGCGGTGGCGGGGGCGGCTTTGAATATGGGTGATTTGCCGCCCGACCATATGATTGAGTACAAAGTAGATATCGGCCTTTCGGGCCTTAATCCCATTACTTTTGAAAATATTTCGACCAGCCTGGGCCTAAACGAGATTACAACTGAAATTGTCGGCTCGGTGATCATACTCTTAAACAATCCATATAAAAAAGTTGCTATAGAGTCAATCGATATTGATATTCGGATAGCGGCCAGAAACGTCATCTCGCATATATGGTCGGTTAATTTGTCCGATTCGAGAGTCAAGGCCGGCGATAACATTGACGTTTCGGTTATTGTGGAGTCTTTTCTGGCTGGGAAAAAAGAGTACCGCTACAGTCTGAAGATACCCGATGATTTGGCCCCTGGTCAATACGATTTGATTCTGTGCGGCAGCGGGGATTACTACAAGTTTCTCAGAAAGGCTGCTCCATATAAATTTACGCCTCAAAATTTTACAACCCTTGTTGAAGCTATGAACAACATTTTGAGTATAAAGCGAAACAGGTTATATCATCTTTTTGCTTTACCGCCGGCCGGCATCGCTGTGGAAAAGGCCCTGTTGCCTGAGCTGCCGGCTACAAAAGCCATGGTGCTGGGCGATGCGAAAAGAACGCTGGAAATCCAGCCCTATCAGAATTGGATCGAGAAAAGTCTGGAAACCGATACGGTCGTTATCGACGAAAAAGTTCTTAAAATAACCGTAGAGCAATAGTCAACAGCCGGTATGCTGAAGATGTTTTTTTTATTCGGGAGATGTTATGAGAAATAAATCTGGTTTGAATTACAGCTTAAGTATTGCAGTTTTGGTTTGGTTGGTTTTTGCATCGGCGTCCCTTGCGGTTACCAGCAAGATTACGCGTCACAGCAGCGCCGTCGACCTGCTCAAGGGAAGCACAGAAGATGTTGTTGTCGGCTCAAAAGGTACTATTCAGCTCGGCCTGGCTGCCGAGGTGCTGGTCGAAGAATTCGCAGATAGCTGGTCGATAAACAGTATCGTTGTCAGCGGGGCATCGATTTATGTCGGCACCAGCCCTAACGGCGGCGTTTACGAATTCAGTATGGGCAAACTGACAAAAATCTACTCAGCCCAAACAAACAAAGACCAAGACCCAAACCTCCCCGGCGAGCCGAATGATGCAAACGAACCCAATAAACCAGCCGATACCAACGTTGTAGAGCAGGAAAAATATCTGGCCAATGAGCATATCTTTGCAATGGCAAGTGATGTCGCGGGCAGGCTCCTGGTGGGTATAAGCGGCGAGAAGTGCTGTCTGTCCCGGCTTGAAGCGGAAAAAATGGAGACGGTTTTTGAGCCTAATGACGCCAAATACATCTTCGCAATAGCTGTTGGCGATGACGGCGATATTTATTTAGGGACCGGGCCGGCTGGTAAGGTCTACAGGCTTGATTCTTTTGGTAAGAATCCGCAGATGGTTTATGACAGTCTCGACAAAAACATACTTTCACTGACGGTTGGAGCCGATGGCTTTGTTTATGCCGGCTCTGACAGCCGAGGGCTGGTATATAAGATAAATCCGCATACTAAAACCGCGACTGTTTTATATGACAGCGAGCAGGAGGAGATTACGGCGCTTTTATTTGCTAAAGACGGGGATTTGTATGCCGCAGCTACCTCTGCCAAGATTACCGCCGCCGAGACCAAATTTGCCGCAAAAGTGCCCTTAGCCGGCCGCCCAGAGACCAAAGCAAAGGACGGAACAATCAGCTCCGGCAGTCAACAAGGCGGGCTCAAGCTGAATATTGCCAATACCAAAGATGCCGATACAGTCTCCAAGGACCAGGTCATATCACACAAAGGCCCCAAGCCCCAAAAAAACAGTTACATATACAAGATAACCAAACAGGGTTTCGTAACCGATATATTCAGCGAAATGGCGGTTTTCTTCTGCCTCTCACGACAAAATGAAAATTTATTTGTCGGCACCGGAAACAGCGGCCAACTATTCAGCATCGACCCTGAATCCGAGCAGGAAAAAATTGTCTACGAAGCCCCCCAGGCCTCACAAATCACCTCAGTAGTTTCAACTGATACGGATGTATATATCGGGACAGCCAACCCGGCCAGGCTGATAAAGTTAGGCAGCCGGTTTTCCAGTGAGGGCACTTATTCATCTGCTCTTATAGACGCCGAACAACCCGCCAGCTGGGGCAAGCTCCAAATTGAAGCAGATATACCTCCGGCCTGCAAAGTCATGGCCTCCTCGCGCAGCGGAAACGTCAAGGATATAAACGACCCGACCTTTTCGGATTGGACCGCCCCTGTTGAGATAACGGCTCCTGTACAACTTCGATGCCCGGCCGGAAGGTTCTGTCAGTATAAACTGATTCTTCAAAGCCAAAACGGTGTAGATAGTCCGTTGATAAGAGAAATTGCCGTCGCTGGTACGGTGCCTAATCTTGCACCGAAAGTTGACTCAGTCACCGCCGTCAGAATTGTCAAAGCCGGTCAGGTCGGCGTGTTCAAAATCGAATACGAAGCAACAGACGACAATAAAGACAAGTTAATTTACAAAATAGATTTCAGGAAAATCGGCAGAACTAACTGGATTGAGCTGGAAGATGAAATCCAGGCCGGCAATTTTGAATGGGACGGCAAAACGGTCGAGGACGGCCGATACGAACTCAGAGTAACCGCCAGCGACGAAAAGAGCAACACCTCTGAAACCTCCCTTGCCGGCAGCAGGATAAGTGAGCCGATAGTGGTTGATAATACCGGCCCGGCGATTGAAAAGGATTCTATCGGCAAAGATGGAAAAACCGCAACGCTCCAGCTGGAAGCCCGTGACAAGCTAAGTGCTATCGGCGAACTTTATTATACCGTTGACAGTAACGCCGACTGGATAGGTGCTGTGCCGGAGGACCTTGTCTATGATACTACATACGAGAACTTCAGGATTGTTGTTGAAGACCTCGGCTCCGGCGAACATATAATTGCGATTAAGGTCGCCGATGACGTAGGCAATATTACGTATAAAACTTTTGAGCTGACCATAGCGGAAGATTGACAGTTATGCGATATATCGAGTTTGAAAAAATTGTTGAAGCCGTCCAATCGCTTTGTATATCAGCGTGCTACGAACTTCCCGGCGATGTTTTGGATGCTTTAGCAGCCGCGGCAAAAAAGGAGACAAACCGCCCTGCCGCCGGGATTCTGGACAAGCTCATTGAAAACGCCCGGATAGCAAAAGACCAGCAGATACCTTTGTGTCAGGATACGGGTATCGCGGTTGTTTTTGTCGAGCAGGGAAGTAACGTGGCTATAAAGGCAGCGGCTGAGAAGACATTGCTTGATGCAATTAACGCCGGCGTGGCGGCTGGTTACGAGAAAGGCTATCTTAGAAAAAGCATCGTAACCGATCCTTTGGACAAGCGCAGCAACGCCGGCTCAAATACGCCCGCTATTATTCATCATTTAGTTGTGCCGGGCGATAAACTCAAGATAACCGTAATGGCCAAGGGCGGCGGCTGTGAGAATAAAAGTCAGTTTAAGATGTTCAGACCCACAGCAGAGCCGGAGCAGGTAATAAGCTGGGTTGTTGATGTTGTCAAACAGGCTGGTGCCGATGCCTGTCCGCCGTTTATTGTTGGCGTGGGAATCGGCGGCAATTTCGAGCTGAGCTGTCTGCTGAGTAAAAAAGCACTTCTGCGAAATCTGGGCGACCCAAACAGCAACGAGTTTTACGCAAAGTTTGAAACTGATTTGCTTTCTAAAATAAACGAGCTTGACATCGGCCCGCAGGGATTCGGCGGCGATACTACCGCTTTGGCTTGTTTAGTGGAAACTGCTCCCTGTCATATCGCCTCACTTCCCGTAGCCGTCAATATCGAGTGCCACAGCCATCGCCATAAGTCAATGGTTCTTTAAGCAAACGTTACTCTTGTTTTTTCTGTTTTGAAAGCCAGGTAAGGGCAGGTTCAAAGAGAATTTCATGTCCGCCATCAAAAATAGTAACTCTGACATTTTGGGATTTCCTTCTAAAGAGGGGTTGTTTTTCTCCATAGGCTGGGTCATATAACCGGCCTGGGTCTTTTTTAAGATGGCTGGGAACCTGAGCATTTTCCACAAAATATGCAATATCACCCTGAGAGACCCTGTCCTTCTCCAAAGCGAGAAGATTGAATGCATTTAACGAATGGCTGACGGGCACACCGCTATCTCTTATACCGGCGTTTATATCAACAGGGATGTTTACCGCGTTTTTGAGCCAGGTAACAGGTGAGCGGTTTTTGTATTCCAAGTCAACGGCAGCGCTGGCTCCGGGATGGCCGCCACATGAATTAACAATATCATCGGCGTAACCATGTTTACCTTTTTTGCCTTCGAGATACCAGGCTTTAAGGTCGGTAATGGGTACCCAGGCTGATACACCCGCCCATATATGGGCAGCCCTTGCCGCTATTAGCAGAGATGTGTAGCCGCCACCGGAGGCACCTACCAGGTAAACTCGGTTGGGGTTGACATTTGCATTGGCCTTAGCGTAATCGACCGCACTTATGATGTCGCCGGCAACCAGTTCAGAGCCTGTGGCCTGGCTGTTAGTGTTAGGGCCTCGAAAGTTCGGATGTATAAAAGCCCATTTTTTTTCAACACACCATTTGGCGTATGCTATGGATAGAGACTGATTATAGGTTCCTCCCCAAGTGTGCAGACCGACAAGCAAAGGTACCGGCTTTTTTGTTTCTGGTGTGTAAAAAAGAGCAGGCTGGGCAGTGGAGTCCGCGGAGCTGACGTACCTGATTTCCTTAACCTCCTGCGGCCATACAGAGATGTCTTTTTTCTGTGATTTGCAGAATGTGGGTAGAAAAGCTGCTGAAACTACCGCAGCTAAGATAAAAAGTAATTTTTGGGGGTTTGGTTTCATTCTTAATACTCCCTTAACTTGTCTGGTACACAGATTTGCGATAGCGATATAATTTTCGGGCTTAAGTTGTTCGGGGCGCAGATGGGAGTCGATAAAACTGTTATCAAAAATCTCATTCCAGTTGTGGATTTCCGCGAGCCGGCCTGCGGCGAATTTCGTACAGGCTTTCAGCATTTTTCGGCGGTGCTGCATGAAAAGTCTTACCACTTCGCCAAAGAGTTCGATACTGTAAATGTCGTTTAGCTTCTCGGCGCTTGACGTGAAACTTATCATTGCCGATTCGACCTGTGGTCTGGGCCAAAAGACCGTTGGCTTCAAAAGTCTCATCATCTTAACTTTGCCTGCTGCGCTCATAAAAATACTCAAAGTGCCATAGGCATCGGTGCCGGCGTTGGCGGTCATTCGCTCGGCAACTTCTTTTTGAACAGTAACGTACATACCATCAGCAGTTACCGGCCCGGTAATCAGGTTCACCATTAAAGGCGACGCTATGTTATAGGGCAGGTTGGCGATAAGTAAAAATCTGCCGCTGAAACTGCTGCGCCCCTGACCGATCGCTTCAGTAACAGCCCTGCTGATCGTGCTTTTGTTCTCAAGGATGTCGGCATTGATTATTTCAACGTTTTCTTTGTCTTTGAGCTGGCTTTTAGCGATTTTAGCTAAGGTGGCATCGATTTCCACAGCTATTACTTTGCCTGCGTGCAAAGCCAGTTCTCCTGTGAGCGAACCTGTTCCACAGCCGACTTCAAGTACAATATCATCATTACGAATTTGGGCCGAATCTATCAACAGCCGCATCAGGTTCAGGTCGATGAGAAAATTCTGGCCGAGCCTTTTGTTAGGCCAGATACCCGCTGATGCGAGTAACTGCTGAATTTGATTTTTGGTCTGCATTTTTTATCAGGTATTTGTCGTATGGACAACTCGGCAGTTTTTGGTTTTTACCATTTGGATGGCGGTGATTATAGCTTTTTTAAAACTTTTTGGGCTGGCCAGGTTTTTTCCGGCGATATCAAAAGCAGTTCCGTGAGCCGGCGAAGTTCTTATAATCGGCAGCCCGATAGTAACATTAACCGCCTCTTCAAAGGCCAGCAGCTTTACAGGGATCATACCCTGGTCGTGATACATCGCAACAACCCCGTCGAATTCACCATGACAGGCCCGTAGAAACAGCGTATCAGCCGGGTAAGGGCCGAGACAATTAATATCGTGCTGCCGGGCCAGATGAATT
>Ga0272442_10010317_pt1 | contig 11521 bp, 9 predicted proteins | sample SSMForm2O_FD_200262 | JGI IMG/M metagenome (GOLD analysis project Ga0272442, IMG submission 200262) | Marine sediment archaeal communities from Little Sippewissett salt marsh, Falmouth, MA, United States - SSM-Form-2O | ecosystem: Environmental > Aquatic > Marine > Wetlands > Sediment ...
ACGGGCGGGCACCGTTCACCGTCGAGTGGGACGATGAGAACATGTACGTCGACGGTAAACCCGTGAGGGTTCTCTACGAGAACGACGCGGAGAATCTTCCCTGGAGAGAGCTTGGCGTGGAGCTCGTCATCGAAGCCTCCAACCAGTACAGGAGCAAGGAGAAGGCCGTTAAGCATCTGAAGGCGGGCGCCGAGAAGGTGCTAGTCGCGGCGCCAGGCAGTAACATGGACTGCACCATCGTGCTGGGAGTCAACGACGGCGTATACGACAGGGAGAAACACCACATAGTCTCCAACGCCTCCTGCACCACAAACTGCCTGGCGACCGTAGCCAAGGTGCTCCACGACGACTACGGCATCGAATCCGGGTACATGTCGACTATCCACGCCTACACGAACGCGCAGAAGATGCTGGACAAACACTCAACTGACAGGAGGAGGGGGCGCGCCGGCGCGCTTAGCATAATACCGACAACCACGGGGGCGTCCGAGGCCATAGGGGATGTAATGCCCGAACTGAAGGGGAGAATTGATGGCATGGCGTTCAGGGTGCCGACGCCCGACGTGTCCATAGTGGACCTGGTGGTAAACCTTGAGAGGCGAGCCACCGTCGACGAAGTAAACGCCTCGTTCAAGGCATGTTCGGAGGGGGCCATGAAGGGGATAATGGGCTACTCCGAGGAGCCTCTGGTGTCCGTCGACTACGTGCACAGCCCCTACTCGTCGGTGGTGGACGCCCTGGAGACCAGAGTCAACGGCCGCATGGCTAAGGTGCTTGCGTGGTACGACAACGAGTGGGGGTACTGCTGCAGGCTTGTGGACGTCGCCGAGATGATGCTGCAGGCTACCGTGTGATGGTTAGCCGCCGCATCTTCTCTAGGTTCTCGGGCTTCTTCTCGAAGTACTCCGCCACGGGCTCCAGAAGCCTGATCATGGCAGCGGAGACCCCGTTCTTGAGGTCCAGCGGGTGCAGGTCGCCCCTGGCGTAGGTCTGGGCCAGCTCCTCGAAGCTACTTAACTCCACGTCTCCGCCGTACTTCCTGGGCCGCTCGACTTTCAGCTTACCGAGGTGGGGGAACACCACCATCCGCGCGTGGGCCAGCACCGGGTTGTCCTCCACCACCCTCTCGGGGCAGTACGCCGCCCGGTACTTCTCCTTGATCTCCTCGGGGGTGTCGTTGACCCATATGGCGCCCTTGGAGACGCTCTTGCTCATCTTGTGCTTAATGCTCCTGTCTATCCCCTCGTCCTCGTCGAAGCTGCCTTCCACGTCCGTGACCTGGAGGCCCGGGAGCAACGGGTTGTGCAGGCAGACGGGGACCTTGAAGCCCAGCTTGGACGCGGCCTCACGGGCCAGCATGTGGACCTTCCTCTGGTCCATCCCCGAGCAAGCCGCGTCCAAGTCCATCTGGAAGATGTCGCTGGCCTGCATCGCCGGGTACAGCGCCCACGCCGTCTCCACGTCCGTCGTGTCGGCGCTGCGACCCATGATGGGCATAGCCCGGAGGGTCCGCCGTAGGCTCGTGGACTTCATCACGCGGACCACCTTCCCCCAGTAGTCCTTGGTGTCCACCACGTCAGACGCCCACAGGTACTCGACCCTGCCCTCCGGCAGGCCCAGCGCCGTGAAACAGTCCTTGAAGTACTCGGCGGCCGTGGCCAGGTTCTCCATGACGCCGCCCATCTTGTTGTTTATCCAGCCGTGCCACTCGGCGAGGTAGATAATGAAGTGGAACCCCGCGTCCACATAGTCGCTCATCTTCTGCCCCACGATGAGGCCGGTCCCGGCGTGCATTATGCCGCTGGGCTCGAAGCCCACGTAGCCCCGCGGGTGGTCGTTTGTCTCTAACAGGTTACGGAGCTCGTCGACGGTGATGATCTCCTGAAGGTTACGTGATACGAGTTCTAGGCGGGTCTCTGTGTCCAAGTCGATTCGCCAACAATTGGATACGTGCTGGGTTTTTATTAAGGGTATAGGGTAGCCTCAGCTGCCTCTCCACGCCTTCCCTGCCCGCATCCGAAGCTGTCTGAGCACGTACTCCCTTATCTCTTTAGGCGTCCTGAGGGGCGCGACTATCTCGCCGTCTTTTATCAGGGGCTTCAACATGGGCTCCGTGTCTCCATCACACTCGCCGCAGCGTGGCTGGGCCGCGTCGGCGGGCGTGACTATGTCGCTGAGGCACTCCTTGCATCTCCAGACTTGTTTCTTTCCGCCGAGCTTTCCTCGCTTTGCGTGGGGCACCCCGTCCACCTCCACGATGTCCATGGCGAAGTCGAGGGTGGGCGCCCCGCTGACCCAGGTCCCCACGCCGAAGGCGTCCGCCCCAGCCTCAGACAGCTCCTTAACCGTGTCCTCGTTGAGGCCCCCCGACACGAATATCTTGACTCCCTCGTGGCCCCTTAGGTTCAGCTCCCACCGGACCTCCTTCACTATCTTGGGGAAGCTGCCCCGCCTGGAGCTGGGGGTGTCGAGGCGCACCCCGTACAGCCTTTCCCCTAGGGTCTCTGCGGCCATTATCGCCTCGGTCTTCTCGTCGTAGTAGGTGTCCACGAGTATGATCCGTGGGCTCTCGGGCTCGACCACCTCGTCGTACGCCTTCCACGCCTCAACCTGGTCGCCAAAGACTATCATGAGGGCGTGGGGCATGGTGCCGGTGGGCTGCAGGCCACAGACCTCGGCTCCGATGACGCTCGACACGCCGTCGAGGCCGCCGATGTACCCGGCCCGGTCCATGGCGGGGGCCAGGGACGGGTGGATGCGCCTGATCCCGAAGGCTATCACGGGCTTGTCCCCCGCGGCGACTCTAATGTACGCGGCTCTGCTTGCGACAGCCGTTTCCTGACATATGAAGCCGAGGAGCGGCGTCTCGTACTCGCAGAAGTCGTGGTAAGTCCCCTCCACGGTGAGCACAGGGCTCCTGAAGCCGAGGCTGTCCTCGCTGTGGAAGAGGCTGCCCTCCGGCATGCAGTGGACGTCCACGGGGAGCCCCTCGAAGAGGCGCGCGACCTCCTCGACGCCGCACAGGACGCCGTACGGGTGGTTGTCTGGGGGTGAGCCGATGGTCACCTCCATTACGACACGGACCCGATCCTTGCCCTTGGCCTCCAGTATCCTCTTGGTGCGCTGGAAGTATACGTCTGTGGTGCGTCCTCGCCTGATGTCCTCGCTGGTCGCTATGTGGAAGCTCATCTTGATGCCTCCAGCATCTCCATGGCTTCACCGGAGTCGGTGAGCATGGCGTTGTACATGCGCTTCATGAAGGTGAAACTCGTCTCCTGCTCTCCCGGCGTCAACGCGTTCACGCAGTCGGTGGGAACCACGACCCTGTACCCCCTGAAGTAGGCGTCGGCGGCGGTGTGCTGGATACATATGTTCGTCAGCACCCCCGTGAGGATAACCGTGTCCACACTGAGTTCCCTGAGCAGCGCGTCCAGCCCCGTCGCGTAGAACGCGCTGTACCTGCGCTTGTAGAGGCGGTGGTCGCCTTTCTCCGGCTCCAGCTCCGGCACCATCTCGGCCTCGGGGCTGCCTGCCACGGCGTGGCTCCCCCATATCTCGAACTCGTGGTCTACCCCCTCGAGGTGGGCGTCCGTGACGTAGACGACGGGAGAGCCGCCCCGCCTAGCCGCCTCGACCAGCCTCCTGATGCATGGAACCACGGCCTCTGCGTGGGGGCCGCCCAGCCTCCCCGTGACGAACTCCCTTATCATGTCTATTACGAGTAACGCTGTCCTCAACTCTATCACATTGAGCTACGCGTGGCCCCGTATAACTCTTTGAGGTCGAGGGCGGGGTTCCCCTGTTCCCTGCAACAAACCCTCAGCCTCATCGAACCGGCGTCGCCGTACTCAGCTGAGCTCTCTCAAACTGCAGTGGTTGTGGGCCCCGCGCCTCCCCCGCCTGTTCCACGTGTGGGTAACCCTCGGATCACAGCGGGGCTCCGCGAAGGCCGTCAACGTGGGTGCGTCGATGTCGGCGGGCAGAAACAACTAGGAAACGAGGATATTAACCGTTACTGTTTCGGCGAGCCACGGTCTTCTTCCAGCTGAGATACGCTAGGAGAGATTTTTAGCGCTTGAGGGTGATACGGTTTTTTCGTATAATGGTTTAGACGAAATTTTTTGATTAGGATATATTTTAAAAATATTTCGTCTATGGGTTGTGTCGAAATTATTTCGTGTAAAGGTTTAGACGAAATTTGTATCTTAGAATGGTTTAGAAGAAATATATCGTCCAATGGTTTAGACGAAATAATAACGTCTAAGGGTCTATACGAAATTTTCATCCAATCGAAACATGGAGACCAATGCGCCGTAATACTCGGCTAACCCCTTTACGGCATTTGAAGCCTTCTCCGGGCCAAGGAAGACGCTGTACTGGATCATCTCTCCTCCCAGGGACCTTAGTATCTCCTGGAGGTTGTGATAGAATCTTCCGACGGGCTGCTCGTCTCTGAAGTCGTAGCATACTATCCAGTCTGCCTCGCCTTGCTCTTCTTCTAGGCTCTCGATGATTTTCTGGGCGATGCTCTTTCTGCCCATCCCGATAACGGATGTACCCTTATACGAAATTATTTCGACTGCACCCTTAGACGAAATAAATCAGGGACAGCGAAGAAAAACTAGAGATACTCCCTGAACCACCGAAGGATATGCCTTAGCCGTTCCTCGCGGTGCCCGGGCTTCCCGCCCCTGCTTAGCTCGTGGTTCTCGTCGGGGAAGCGGACGAGCTCCGTGGGCACGCCGTTGAGCTTCAGGGCGGTGAACCACTGCTCTCCCTCGGCCATGGGGCACTTGTAGTCCTCCTCGCTGTGGATGACGAGGCACGGCGTCTCTACGTCGCCGGCGTAGTAGAGGGGGCTGTGCCGCATCTGCTCGACGAGGTCTTCTCCCCAGTACGTCTTCCTGCCGCTGATGGATTCGGGCTGCATGAACCCTATGTCGCTTACGCCGAACTTGCTGACCCAGTTGCAGATGCTGCGGCACGTCACCGCCGCCCGGTACCTGTCGGTGTGGCCTATGATCCAGTTGGTGGTGTAGCCGCCGTAGCTGCCGCCGGTTAACCCGAGCCGGGTCTCATCGATCCAAGGGTACTGCTTCAGCGCCTCGTCTGTGAAGTCCATGAAGTCCTCGTAGTCCACCTCGCCGTAGTGCCTCATCACAGCCTGGGTGTACGGCTCCTCGTAGCCTGCGCTTCCTCGCGGGTTGGTGTATATGACGGCGTAGCCCTCTGCGGATATGAGGTGGAACTCATGGAACATGCCGTCACCGTAGACCCCTCTGGGCCCTCCGTGCATCTCCAGCACACACGGGTACACCTTACCCTTTTCCCAGCCGACCGGCTTGATGATCCAGCCTTCGACTACACGGCCCAGCCGGTTGGTGAACGTGAAGCTCTCGGGCTCAACGAGCTCCAGGCCGTTGAGAAGCCTGTCGTTGAACTTGCTGAGGCGCTTCTCGTCGCCGTCTAGCAGATAGAGTTCGCACGGCCGGGTGGCGGTCATGGCGTTGAAAGCTATCTTCGCGCCGTCCTCGCTTACGCTGAAACCATCCACGACCCTGCCTCCAATGACCGTTTCTACGTCGCCGCCTTCTACTCCAACCCTGTATACGTTGCAGTGCGGTGTGTCCGCGGTGAGGAAGAAGACTTGTTTACCGTCACTACTCCACACGGCGCCTGGGTTGGGTGTGGAGACCCTTAGGTCGCTGCCGACCCCCATCCCGAGGCTCCGGTCGAAGCCCCCTGTAAGGCATCGTTTCTCGCCGCCGCCACTCGGCATTATGTACAGGTCGTGGTCCACGGCGAGCTCGTCTGGATGGTCGTAGCCTATGAAGGCGACCGTCTCCCCGTCTGGGCTGTAGCTCAGACTCATGATGGCGTGTTCGCCTCCGGTAAGCCTCTCCGGGTCCCCGCCCTTAGCCGGCACCTTGTATATGTCCCTTACCCTGCTTGTGTCGGCGTCGGCCTTCATGTTGGTGATGAACGCGATCTCTTTGCCGTCTGGGCTCCACCGGGCGTACTCCACGTCGTAGTCTCCGTCCGTGATCTGCCTGGGCTTCCTGCCCTGCCTGACGGTGAAGAGGTGGGTCCTTCTACCCTCGAAGAACCCCGCGGCGTTTAACTTGTACTTGATCCGTTTTACCACCTTGACGTCGGTGTCCTTGGGCTTCTCCTCGGTCCAGACCTTGCTGGTGAAAAGGATGTCTCTGCCGTTGGGGGCCCACGCCGGGCTGCCTACTCCCTCCTCGGTCTCCGCCACAAGGGTAGCCTCGCCGCCCCCCAGCGGTATCACGTATAGCTGGGTCTTCTTCTCGGGCTCTCTGCCCCTCGAAAGAAAAAGGAGTTTGGAGCCGTCTGGGCTCCACCTTGGGCTGGTGTCGCTGCCTTGGCCGTACGTGAACTGGTGGAGGGCGCCTGTGGCGGTCTCCGCCATCCAGATGTGGCGCTCGTACCTGTCCTCCTCGTGTTCTATGGCGCTGAGCACGAAGGCGATCATGGAGCCTTCAGGGCTAATCTGGGGGTCCGAGACGAACTTGACTCTCCTAATATCCTCGACCTTTATCCTGCGCTTAGCCATAACGCATCTAAGAAGAAAGAGGCGTTCAACGTGTTAAGGCTTCAGCTACGGAAGCCGCCCGGCCGCCTCCAGCCTGTCGGCGACGCCCGTCAAGCCGAGTGAGACCAGCGTCTCCTTGGTCTGCAATCCCGTCTCGGAGTCCCAGCCGTGGAGACCGTAGTACTCGTCGAGCATGCGCTCCCACTCCCCGTGGTCTATGTGTTCCCCGGCGTATGGGCCTGACTTGACCGGCTCCTCCCAGTACCTCTTCGGCGGGTAATCGTCCAGTCTAGTGAAGCCGCCGTGGAGGGTGTTGAAAGCCTTCTCGAGGTTGTGCACCCGGAGCCCTATCCGCATGAACCTCTCCGCGTCGAGGCTCATCCCCGTGAGGCTTGAAGTCAGTTCAGCGATGTGGTGGGCGGCGTGCCCTGTGGCCTCTGTCTCCCATGAGAGGAGGCCGTTGTTGTAGAGGCATGTGCCCGTCATGTCTAGGATGGCCTTGTACTGTTCCTGCATGTACACCCTCCACGGCACGTTCTGGTAGCTGAGGAACATCTCGGGGCTGAACGAGTGGATGGCGCCCCTGAGATGGCGTCCGGCGGCTGGGGAGGTCACCACCCCGAAGCCCCAGCCCTTGCTTACCCTGATGCCGTCCACGCTGTCCTGGCCTTTTATGTGGACGGCGAACTCGTCTTATCCTCTGCCCAGCCTCTCGGCGGCTGCCTTGACGCCGTCCGCCAAGAAGTCGCCGAACCCCTCCCTGTGCGCCAGCTTCTCCAGCAGAGCTATGACCACGTCGTGGTTGCCCCACGTCAACTCCAGGCCGTCCGTCTCCTTCTTGGTTATGAGCCCCTTCTCGTAGCACTCGAAGGCCCATCCGATGACCACGGAGGCGTTGTCGCCGTCGAGGCCCAGCTGGTTCGTCAGTAGATGGGCTTTTATCGCCGCCTCGGGGTCGTCGCAGTCCACCCTGGTGCAGAAGCTGTTGCTGCTGTTGTTCCACCAGCCCTCCCCCTCCACCTTGTACGGGCCGTCGGGGACCACCATCCACGGCATGCAGCCGACGAGGCAACCGAAGCAGGCCAGAATCTTCTTCCTGTATGGCTTGATGGTGTCCCCCGCCACCCGCTTGATCTTCTCCGGGTCCCAGTAGTCGTCCTGGCCGTTCCTGACGGGCCTGAACCCGGCCTCCCACGCCGGGCTCCCGTAGACGCTCTCGACGCCGTAGTACCCGTCCTCCCTGTACAGCTTGGCCTTCGGGAACCTCTCTATCTTCCTCCTGGCGGCGTCCACCGCCTCTATGAACCTCTCGGGCTCGGCCACGGTGACGGGCAGGCTTCCCCTGGCCGCGACCGCCTTGAGGTTCTTGCTTCCCATGACGGCGCCTACCCCCGAGCCGCCCGCCGCCTTAGCCCTGTCTGATATTATGCACGCCGACCTCACCCTGTTCTCGCCGGCGGGGCCTATGCCTATGACGCGGACCATGTTGTCGTTGCGGCTGGACCGGATGGCTCTCTCCGTTTCCCACGTGGTCTTTCCCCAGAGCCCATCTGCGTCCACGAGTTCGGCTTCCCCGTGGCCGAGCCACAGGTACACCGGGTTCTCCGCTCTGCCCGTGATGACGAGGTTGTCGTAGCCTGCGTACTTCATCTCTGCGCTAAAGTGGCCGCCGCAGTTGGTGGAGCCGACCCCCATCGTGAAGGGGCTCTTCGTGTCTATGGACACCCTGGAGCAGAATGGCGAGAGGGTGCCCACGAGGGGCCCGACTCCGAAGAGGAGCATGTTCTCCGGGTCGAGGGGCCTAACCGATGGACCCAGCTCGTCGAACAGTATACGGGCGTTGACGCCTCTGCCCCCGACGTAGCTCTCGCTGTGCCTCGTGATGGGCTCCTCGGTGATGCTTCCGTCGGTGAGGTCGACGCGGAGTACTCTGCCGGCGTAGCCGTGGGGCTTCACCGTGACACCCTCCTGGCGCCGTAGGCGCAGTACTTGACGCAGAGCGGGGCCTCCTCCCCCTCGCAGAGGTCGCACGTCGAGTCTATCGACAGCGTGATGACGGCGGTGTCGTTGTCCCTCGATACGTGGGTGCTGCTGCGTGACGGTTCGAACATTTTATGCTTGGTGTGGTGGAACGAGCAAGCCGATTCGCAGATGCGGCAGCCCTGACACCTCTGGGGGTCGAGAAGAATCAACGCCATCGGAAACCGTGAGGAGGGTGCCCATATAAGATTTTAGAGGAGGCGTCACTCTCTGAGGAGCCAGTAGAGGAGCCCCTTCTGGGCGTGCATCCTGTTCTCGGCCTGGTCGACTACGACTGACTGGGGCGAGTCCATGACCTCGCTGGTTATCTCCAGCCCCCTGTGGGCGGGAAGGCAGTGCATTACTATGCAGTCGGGCTTGGCTTCCTTGACCAGCTCCGTGTTCACCTGATATGGCGGAAACATCTTCATGCGTTTCTGCTTCTCCTCCTCCATGCCTGCGCTGACCCAGACATCGGTGTAGATTACGTCGGCGTCCTTCACACCCTTCAATGGATCGTGGACCACCTTGACGCTGCCTTTGTTACCTTTGACTTTCTCGAGGAGCCCGGTGCTGGGGCTGTACTGGGGGTCGTCTGGGCAGACCACGTTTACGTTCATCCCCATGCTGGTGCACCCGATGACTGTGGACGCCGCCGTGTTGCATCCTCCGTCGCCCACGTAGGCGATCTTCAGGCCTTCCAGGCTGCCTTTATTCTCCTGTATTGTGAGGAGGTCTGCCATGTTCTGGCAGGGGTGGTACTTCTCGGTCATGCCGTTTATGATGGGGACCGTAGCCGACGCCCCGATCTTCTCCATGGCTTCCTGTTTAAGCACCCTGGCCATTATGCAGCTGCTGTATCTGCTGAGCACAGCCACGCCGTCCTCCAGGGTCTCGCTTCTGCTGAACCCGCCCTCGGAGACGCCGTAGAAGATGGCGTGGCCACCGAGCTGGCTCATCCCCGCCTCGAAGCTTATCCTGGTGCGTAGGGACGGTAGCTCGAAGAGCATTATGAGGGTTTTACCCTCTAGGGAGTGCAGGTACTTCTCCGGGTTGCCCTTTATCTCGGCGGATAGGCTCAACACCTGGCCCAGCTCTTTGCTGGATAGGTCGAAGTCGCTTAGTACGTGTTTCAAGCTGCTCACCTTTAATTTATATAGAGTTGAGCATAACGTACCGCCGGGTTATATCGTTTACGGCATAAATGCCATGAAAATAAGCATCTATGTAACATTTGTTGCATCTAATCTGCTTTTTCTTCATAAGACCGAAAACCATGGAGTAGTAAACGGCGGCGCTTCTGTTCAACCCATGTAATAAAAAGTTAGTTTCTATTTAAGGTACTTGTCGAACCACCGGAGGATGTGCCTGAACCGCTCCTCCCTGTGCCTGGGCTTCCCGCTCCTGCTAAGCTCGTGGCTCTCCCCCGGGAACCTCACAAGCTCCGTGTCGACACCCAGCTCTTTGAGGGCCACGAAGAACTCCTCGGCTTGCTGTATGGTGCACCGTAGGTCGTTCTCGCTGTGTATGAGCAGGGTCGGAGTCTTCACGTTCTCCGCGTACCTGATGGGACTCTGGGCCAGAAGCTTGTCCTCGTCGCGCCACGGGTACCCCACGTTGCCTGACTCGCCGTGCTTGTAGCCGAGGTCGCTGTAGCCGTGGTGGCTGTGCCTGTTGCATGTGCTGCGGCACGCCACCGCCGCCTTGAACAGGTCTGTCTGGGTTATGATCCAGTTTGTTAGGTATCCGCCATAGCTGCCGCCGGTGACGCCGAGCCGCTCCCCGTCAATGAAGCCGAACCGTTCGACGGCGTCCATGGTGAACGCCATGACGTCCCTGTAGTCGACGGTGCCGTGGCGGCCGTTCAGGGATGCGCCGTACTCCTCGCCGTAGCCGCCGCTGCCCCTGGGGTTGGTGTAGATGACGCAGTACCCGGTCGAGGTTAGAAGCTGGAACTCCTGGTAGATGCCGTCGCCGTAGATGCCGAGGGGGCCGCCGTGGATCTCCAGTATGGTGGGGTATTTTTCTCCTTCCGTGTAGCCGACGGGCTTCATGGCCCAGCCGTCTATCTCATCGCCTTCCTCGTTGACCCAGGTATGGTGCTCCGGCTCCACGATGCTGAGACGTTTGAGGAGCCGGTCGTTGAACCCTGTGGCTCTCCTCTCCCCCTCCGGGTCGCTGACCCATATCTCGCATGGGTGGGTCGCCTTCATGGCGTTGTAGACGAGGACCGACTCGTCGCTTGAGAGGCTGAAGCCGTCCACGGACCGTCCGGAGGTGAGCCGGCTGACGTCTCCGGTCATCTTGTCTACCTTGTAGACGTTGGCCGTGGGCACCTCGCCGGTGAGGAAGTAGATGGACTCGCCGTCACTCGACCACACCGGTCCTGGGCTCGGCGTCGAGAAACGGAGGTCGCTGCCGACTCCCCTGCCGATGCTCTTATCGAAGTCTGCTGTCATGTTTCTGGGGGCTCCTCCCTCCGAGGCCATGCCCCAGACGTCGTCGTTGGTGGCTCCGCGGGCGTGGAAGTCGTTGCCGATGTACGCGATCTTTGAGCCGTCAGGTGACCACGAGAGATCTCCTATCTTGTGTTTGGCCTCCGTGATCCTCTTCATCTCGCCGCCCTTGGACGGCATCAGGTAGACGTGCCTGACATGGGTCATGTCGGCGTCCTCCTCAAGGTTGGAGACCAACGCGACCTGTTTACCGTCTGGGCTCCACGCCGCGGCCTCCACGTCGTACTCACCCTTTGTTAGCTGCTTGGGCTTCCTGCCCTGCCTCACAGTGAAGAGGTGAACCCGCTTCCCCGCGAACATGCCCACGCCGTTGAGCTTGTACCATATGCGTCGCACGACCACCACGTCGGTCTCAGGCTTCTCCGGCTCCCAGACGCGGCTCGTGAACAGCATGTCCCGTCCGTTGGGCGCCCACTGGGGGTTCATTACC
>Ga0272442_10010319_pt1 | contig 11520 bp, 7 predicted proteins | sample SSMForm2O_FD_200262 | JGI IMG/M metagenome (GOLD analysis project Ga0272442, IMG submission 200262) | Marine sediment archaeal communities from Little Sippewissett salt marsh, Falmouth, MA, United States - SSM-Form-2O | ecosystem: Environmental > Aquatic > Marine > Wetlands > Sediment ...
CCCGAGCAGCCAGCCCAGCGCCGCGTCGAAAACCCCGTTGCAGAAGTTGTCCCAAAGGCTAGCGAAGGTCATAGGTCATCGGTCGAAGGCGTTGTGTTATCGGGGTCTTCGAGAAGGTCGACGCGCCCGTGGTTGCCGTCGACGCGGACCCTCTCGCCGGAACGGATCCGGCGCGTGGCGTGGGGGCAGACAACCGCGGGAATGCCGAAGTCCCGCGCGACGATCGCGCCGTGCGACAGCACGCCCCCCCGCTCGACCACCAGGGCGCGAGCGTTCAGGAACAGCGGCGTCCACCCCGGATCGGTCGACGGACAGACCAGCACGTAGTCCGTGCCCAGACTGCTCGCCTCGTCCGGCTGGAAGACCACCCGTGCCGTGCCCGTCGCCACGCCCGACGCCACGGCCGTGCCCTCCAGACGCGGGACGGCCTCCAGCTCCCGCACCAGGCCGAGAGACTCCAGGTCGTCCGAGTCGATCACGTCCGGCAGGTCCAGGCGCTGATACGCCTGCCAGCGGACCCGGCGCCGGGCGATCTCGTCGTCGAGCCGAGAGCGGTCGGACGGGTACTGCCTCAGTTCGGCCAACGTCAGGGAGTACACGCCCCCGCCGAGGTCCCATCGCGAGGCCAGTGTCTCGATGGCCTGGCGGATCAACTCGTAGCCCATCATCAGGTAGTGCTTGCCCGCCTCGCGATAGGGCAGCAAGGCCTGGGCATCGGCGAGGTCGGCGGCGATTCGCTCGCGGAAGGTCCGCCCCCCCCAGTGGGCGAGCAGGTCGCCCAGGCGTTTCTCGGCCTCCTGGCGGCGGGTGAGGTTGTCCTTGTGGATCTCCCCGGGCGTTCGCCCGGGCGACGACCGCAGCCGGGCCACGACCTGCTCGAGATACGTCGTATCTTCCCGCCAGCGCGGCTGGGCGAGCTCCATCTCCCCGACGCACCGGTGGCCATACGCCGCCAGGAACGAATCCATGGTCTCCTGTCCCCGCGCCACCGCGTGGAGCATGGCGTCCTGGGCGAAGGTCGTGTCGCCATCGAGGGCCCTGGTGAGCGTCCGGGCCAACTCGCCTCCGTGGGCCGGGCCCATCAACTGAACGAGCAGGCCCTCCAGGGCGTCGAAGGCCATCCCGCCGAAGAAGCCTGGCAGGAGCGAGGCGGGCGCGAACTCGTCGAGCACGACCCGCCGGCGGTCGTGCAGCTCGGCGAGGACCTCGTCGTCGCTCAGGGGCGAGAGGTCCCGCTCGCGCGTCCGCCGGACGTATTCGAGGTACGGCGGCAGGACATCGTTCTCGAAGTGATCCCTGGCGACGGCGCGGGCTCGTTTCATGGCCCCGGCCGTTCGGATCATCGCCCACACCGTGCCGGGCAGGCGGAGGAGGAATCGCCCGTCGGCGCGGTCGCCGTTGAACCGGTCCGGCGCGTGGTCCAGCAGGGCGGGGTCGGCCAGCAGCTTCTCGACGTCGTAGCCCAGCGGCATGGCGTCCCAGAACAGCTCGGCGAGGCGGTCCGGGTCGGCGTAGATCCGCCCGCAGATCAGTTCGAGGAAGCCTTCCTCACGAACGCGTTGCGACGGGCGATAGCCCAACTGCTGGTACATCCGCCCGAAGCCGCCCGATCCGCTCATGAAGCCCTTGACGATATCCCACGTCAGCGGGGTCGGCGCGCGGAGCGTCTCGGCGAGGTTGTGCACCACCCAGCACCGCCGCCGATCGCTCGCCAGGGCCCGCAGGCGGAAGACCTCCTCCTGGCGCGCCAGTTCGACGTCCTCGGCCACCTCCAGCCCGCGAATCCGCCGCGATTGCAGCAGCGCGAACTCGCCCCCCGCCCAGCCGAACTCCACGTCCACCGGATGGGCAAAGTGCTCCTCGATCCGAAGCGCCAGCCTCGCTAACTCCTGGACCTGCTCCGTCGTCAGGCTCGACGCGTCCGGATCGAACGTGCCGGTGGCGCCCAGAGCGGCTACGTGGCGGTGCTTGTGGCCGAGCTCGGCCGTCACGGTCAACTCGTCGCGAGCCACGAGGAACCGGTCGGGCGTCACGTCGCCGGAAACGACCGACTCGCCCAGCCCGTACGACGCCTCGATCACCATCCGCCCGGATCGCAGGTTGTTTGGGTCGTGCGTGAAGACGATGCCCGAGACCTCCGAGGGGAACATCATTTGGACGTTGACGGCCGTGCCGTGCAAACCACGGATGTCGTTGCGTTTCCGATACGCGACGGCCCGGTCGTTCCGCCAGGAATCGAACACCGCGTTGATGCACTCGACGAGCACGCCCCACGGTTCGGTGGCGAAGGCCCGGGCGGTCTGCTCGCGGTAGATGTCCAGACACCTCGCCGCCAGCGCGCGGTCGCACCGGGCGTCCTCCCGCCCGAACGACGCCTCCGCGAAGGCCTCCGCGGGGATCCCGTGGACCGTCCGGGCGAACATGCGGACGAACTGAAGGTACAGTTCCCAGAAGGCCGGCGTCTCGCCGACGTCGTCGGCCAGGCCGGGCGTTAGCCCGCAGTTCAACAGCGTGTCCATCATGCCGGGCATGGAGACGGCCGCCCCGCTGCGGACGGAGACGAGCAACGGCTCTCGGCCCCGCCCGAACGTTCGCCCGGTCTCGGCTTCGAGGCGGCGGAGATTCTCGCGGACCTGCTCTTCGAGCCCGGCGGGCCAGCAGCGCCCGGCCTGGAAGTACTCGCGGCAGCAGTCGGTGGTGAGCGTGAACCCGCCCGGCACACACAGCCCGGCCCGGGTCATCTCCTTGAGACTCGCCCCCTTGCCGCCCAGCAGGCCCGGCGGGTCCTCGCACCCGGCGGGAACCGGGTCGCTGAAGTAATGCACCCACCGCGAGGCGGTCATCGGGCCTCTCCCATTCGCACGAGTCCCCAGCCGGTTCGGGCCATATAGACGCCCGAGCCGCACAGGACCATCGGCGAGGCCGCCTCGCCCAGGGCCGACGCGTCCAGCCACTCGACCGGCTCCGGTGCGGCCTCGCCGTCGGCGCCGGTGGGAATTGCAAGCTTCATGATCTTGCCGTCGCCGGCTGCGTAGAGAACCACGTCGCCGCCCAGCAGAGGGCAGGAACCTGCCTTCGCGCCGGGGACGGGCTCGAAGGCGGCCCGGCCATCGGCGCGGTCGAGGACGACCAGCCGCCCGGCCGACGAGACGTATGCGATGTGAGAGCGGTCGGCAACGACGTCGCCCGAGACCCCCGGGGCGGTCGGCCGCCACAGGTGCGCCGGCAACGCGCTGCCGTCGAGCAGGCTGCGGGCCTCAAGCCCGTCGGCCGTGGCGACGTAGACCCGGGCCTTGTGCACCCACGGCGAGCTCGTCGCCGGCGAGGGCAGCGAACACGTCCACAGCACCGCACCGGTCGGACGATCCAATGCCGTCAGTGCCGGCGGGTCGGACGCCGCCACCAGCACCATCGCCGGGCTCGTCCCCGGTGCATGGTTGCACCGGCCGGACAACGCCCGCGCCCACAGCCGCTTGCCCGCCAGGTCGTACCGGGAGACGGACCGGGGGCGGTCCAGGATCAGCACGTCGTCGGCGCCGGCGACGAACGCCCCGGCCGCGTCGGGCGCGACATCGGCGCGCCACAGGCCCCGCCCGTCGGCGACGGCCAGGCCATGCAGGGATCGACCGGCCTGGCCCGGCTGGCCGTCCACGCACAACGCCAGGTCTCCCACGACGCCGGGCGAGCGGAACACGCCGTTCGGCGTCTCGTGGAACCACGCGGGCTTCGGCGTCTTGCCCGAGTCGGTGGCGGGCAGGCAGGCGAGCCCGCGTTTCGCCCCACGCGCCACCGGGACAAGGAGGTTCCCTCCCGCCATAGCGGGCGGTGCGGCCACCGCGGCCTGGGCCGTCTTGCCCTGCTGATCGGCGGGGAACTGCCAGTGAAACTCCCCCGCCGTCGGCGGCGGCGAGCCGAACGGGTTGCCCCCCACCTCGACGCCGCCGAGGCGCCCCGCCCAGACGGAGATTCGGGCCTGTCCCGCCCGGCCCGCGCAGACGAAGCCGTCTTCCTGCGTGCCGACGTACAGCTTCCCGCCGGCGACGGCGGGCGACGAGATGCACCGCACGGCCGAGCCCACCTTGTACTCCCAGGCGACCTCCAGCGTGCGGCGGTCCAGGCCGTACAGTATGCCCGTCTCCGTGACGACATAGACGAGTTGCTCGGCCACAGCCGGCGAGGCGTGAACGGGCGCGTGGGCGTCGAACGTCGCGAGTTCCCGCCCGGTCCGCCGATCGACGCAGTGCACCTGCCCGTCGGCGGAGGCGAAGTAAAGCCGCTCGTCCGCGACGGCGACGGCCCCGAGGACCGTCCCGCCGACGCGAACGCGCCAGTCGGGCGCCAGGGCCCCGCCGCGATGCGCGCCCAGCCGGGCCAGGTCCACCTGCCAGACCTCCCCCGCCGGCGGCGAGCCGCTCTCGACGAAGTCGCCGTTGCCCATGCCCACGTAGAGCTTTCCGTCGGCGATAGCCGCCGGGCTGAACACCGCGTACGGCGTGGCCGCCCGAGCCAGCAGCTTGCCCGAGGCCGCGTCGATCACGCACAGCGCCCGTCCCCCGTTGCCCAGCCCGGCGTAGACCTTGCCCTCGTGGACGGCCAGCGAGGTCTCCGCGTCGGGGAAGTCCTCCCCCGGCAGGTGCCACCGCGTCGCACCGGTCTTCAGATCGAGGCAGTAGTAACCGTCGTCGCCGGCCCCGACGAACACGCGCGGCTCGACGCGCCCGGCGACCGTCACGTCGGCGATCACCGGGGAGCACTCGACGTGGCTGGCCGTCGGAACACTCCATCGCAGCGCGCCCGTATTGGCGTCGAGGCAGACGATCCGCGCCCCGACGGCGTAGTGCAGCCCCTCGCCGCAGACGAGGTACTCCCCCCGGACCGCCGGCGAGGAGAACGTCGCGCGGTAGCTCTCGTAGCCGGTGTCGAACTGCGGCTCAGCCGACCAGACCACCGCGCCGGTGTCGGCGTCGAAACAGTAGATTCGCCCCTCGCCGTTTTTCGTGTCGAACGCGCTGAGCAGGGCCGAGGCCACGTACACCCGGTTGCCGACGACCGCCGGCGAGGAGTAGAACCATTCCTCGCCCTTCTTCCGCACCCAGTTGACGCCGCCGGCCGACGGACCGACCGCCCCGGGGACCGCGCCGCGGCGCGTCAAGTGCCCGCGGAACAGGGGCCAGTCGGCCCGCGACGCTTGTCGCGCGCCGGCGGCTGGGCCATTCGCCGGCCAAAGCCGCCCCACGCCCCAGACGAGCCCCACCCCGCACGCGGCTACCACCGCCACCTGGACCTTCAGTCGCCAGAGCGCCTTGAGGAGGTTCAGCATCGCCCGGGGTTTCATCAGGGACAGGACCGTCCCCGCCAGTGCGAGCAGCAGCCCGGGCACGACGTACCACAGGACGGTGATCAGCACCTGGAGCGGGCCGATGAGCACGGGCACCACGGCCAACGGGCCGGTTGCGGCGTTGCCGGTTGTCGCGAAAAAAACCATCGTCTGGCCTGAATCAATCTCCACGGGCGCGGCGGAGATCCTCGCGCCGCTCCCGCCCGTGGGGCTCCTGCAAGTCTCGAGGTGTTACGTCCTCATCCTGTAACCCCGGGCGGCTGGGCAGGAACCGCGTCGGTTGGTTTCTTCCCGCCGCCGCCGGGGCGGACACGAACGTCTTGCACCTCGCGACGCCACGCGGGACACTGACGCCCACCGTCGCAACGTCGTGCCAACGGCCCGCGGCGCTACCAGGAGAGAGCCATGCCCCACGAGAAACTGGAAGACCTTCAGCCGATGACCGACGGGGTCTCACCCATCCCTGTCGAAGAGCACGAGCGGCGGGTCGACAAGGCCCGGCGGCTGATGGTCGACCATGGCCTGGACGCCATGTACCTGGAGGCCGGTTCGAGCCTGCGGTACTTTACGGGCGTTCGCTGGGCGCGGAGCGAACGGATGCTGGCGGCGGTGGTCCCGGCGCGGGGCGAGATCGCGTACGTCAGTCCGGCTTTCGAGGAGGCCCGGCTGCGCGAGATGCTCCTGTTCGGCGACGACGTGCGCACGTGGCAAGAGCACGAGGACCCCCGCGAGCTGGTGGCGGGCATCTTCGCCGATCGCGGCCTCGCCACCGGGATGATCGGCATCGAAGAGACCGTCCGGTTCTTCCTGTTCGACGGGATCCGCCGGCGGGCGCCGCAGTGCCAACTCCTCTCTGCCGACGCCGTGACGATCGGCTGCCGGGCCCGCAAGTCGCCCGCCGAAATCGCGCTCATGCAGCGAGCCATGGACATTACCGTCCGGGCGTACCGGGTGGCGATGTCCCTGTTGACCGAGGGTATGAGCCAGGACGAGTTCCGCGCCAACGCGGCCGCGGCGCACAAGGCCCTCGGGGTCCAGGGGGGCATCGACGTTCAATTCGGGCCGAGCACGGCTTTTCCGCATGGCAGCAAGACGCCGACGCGTCTGCGGGCCGGCGACGTCGTGCTGATGGACGGCGGGTGCACCGTGGAGGGCTACCATTCCGACATCAGCCGGACGATCGTCTTCGGCGAGCCCACGAGGCGACAGCGGGATATCTGGTCCCTGGAAAAGCGGGCCCAGGCGGCTGCGTTCGCCGCGGCGCAGGTGGGCGCGCCTTGCGAAACCGTCGATACCGCCGCCCGGGCGGTGATCGCCGAGGCCGGCTTCGGCCCGGACTACGAGGTGCCCGGCCTGCCGCACCGAACGGGCCACGGCATCGGCCTGGATGTCCACGAGGCGCCCCACCTCGTCCGGGGAAACACCATGCCCCTGGCGCCCGGCATGTGCTTCAGTAACGAACCGATGATCGCCATCTACGGCGAATTCGGCGTCCGCCTGGAGGACTGCATGGTCATCACCGAAGACGGGCCGAGGTTCTTCACCCAGCCAAGCCAGTCTATCGAGCAACCGTTTGCCTAGAATTCATCAAGGAGCCCGATGATGTCCAACCGACTCATCTCGTCCGTCGCGGCGGCCGCGATGCTGCTGACAGCCGGGGCCCCGGCCTTCGGCGCCAAACGACCCGCGCCGCGGGCCGACGGCAACCTCGTCTGGCGCGACGAGTTCGACGGCCCGCGCCTGGATGCCACCAAGTGGAGCCACCGCGGGCTCGGACCTCGAAAAGGGGGCGTCAACGTCGCCGAGGCCGTCACGCTCGACGGCCAGGGGCATCTTGTCCTGACGACCTCGAAGGTCGGCGAAAAATACCATACGGGCATGATCGGCACGCAGGGGAAGCTCGAACGGGCCTTGGGCTACTTCGAGTGCCGCGTAAAGCTCCAGAGGCAACTCGGGCACTGGTCGGCGTTCTGGCTGCAGTCTCCGAAGCTCGGGAAGGTCCTCGGCGACACGAAGCGCTCGGGCACGGAGATCGACATCTTCGAGTATCTCTCTCGCAGGGGCGAGACGATCCAGCACACGCTGCACTGGGACGGGTACGGCAAGGCCCACAAGTCGTCGGGCAAGACTCCCCGCGTGACCGGGCTGACGAAGGGCTGGCACACGGTGGGCCTGGAGTGGACGAAGGACGAATACGTGTTCTACGTGGATGGCAAGGTCACCTGGCGGACCCGCCAGGCGGTCTCCCACACGCCGCAGTACATCATCCTGAGCCTGGAGGTGGGTTCCTGGGCCGGGAAGATCGCCGACGCGACCCTGCCCGACCGCGTGCTGTTCGACTACGTTCGCGTATACAAGACCCGGCCGAGCTCGCCGTAGCGGCCGAGAGGCAACTTGTGGCACATCGAGAAAGGAGAGTCCCGATGAAACGACACGTCCCGTACACCCGGGTCGCCGCGGCCGGCCTGCTCGCCGCGGCCCTGCTCGCCGGAGGGTGCAGCACCAATCCCGTCACCGGCGAGACCGAGCTGATGCTGATCTCCGAGAAGCAGGAGGTCGCCATGGGGCTCGAGGCCGCCCCGCAGTTCGAGAAGGAGTTCGGCGGACGCGTGCCCAACGCCGAGCTCCAGGAGTATGTTCAGGGCATCGGCCAGGCGCTCGCCGGCGTCTCCGACCGCAACAACCTGAAGTATGACTTCGTGCTCGTCACCTCGAAGGTGCCCAACGCCTTCGCCCTGCCCGGCGGGCAGATCTTCCTGACGGCCGGCCTCATGAGCCTGATGCAGAACGAGCGCGAGCTGGCGGCGGTGCTCGGGCACGAGCTCGGACACGTCTGCGCGAGGCACAACGTCAAGGGCATGCAGCGACAGATGGGCACGAGCGTTCTGGTCGAGGTGGCCTCCAGCGTCGCCGGCGTGGGCAAGGCGGGCAAGGGCGTCGCCAAGGTCGTCGGGTCGATGGTGACGCTGAAGTACAGCCGCGACGACGAATACCAGGCCGACTCGCTGGGTGTGAAGTACATGGCCCTGGCGGGGTACAACCCGTGGGGCATGGTGGAGCTGCTGGATATCCTCCTGGGCCTGCACGACAAGGAGCCCAGCTCGCTGCAGGAGATGTTCCAGACGCACCCCCTGTCGACCAAGCGGGTCGCCGAGGCGACGGAGATCGTTCAGACGGAGTATCCCGAGGCCCGGCGGACGGATCCGGACCCGAAAGCGGCGCGGTTTGAGCGAATGCGGGGGCTGTTGCTCAGGACGACCCCGGGCCTGCGGCGGTAGGCGCCGGCGCGGAGGTCGGCCCGGCGGCGGCCTGGTGGGCCCTGAGCACGCGTCTCGCTCGGGCGGCGGCCCCCTGGGCTTCCGTGTCCGTCTTGTCGGACAGCTCCCACGCGGTGGTGTAGTGGCTGGTCGCCAGGTCCAGCTTGCCGGTGGCCTCGGCGGTTGCGCCGAGATTGAAGTGCGCCTCGGCGTGGTCAGGCGCCGCCGCGACAGCGGCCCGGAGCTGCACGACGGCCCCGGGGTAGTCCTGACGCCGGGCGGCTGCCAGCGCCAACTCCTCCGCCCGCGACCGCGCGGCTCGCAGGGGAATTCGGGCGGTGACCTCGACGGGTGCGACGGTTCGGCAGAAGCTCTCGGTGCACTCGGTCAGGAGCCGGCGGACGATCGCCTGGACGTCCGGGACGTGCTCCGGGTCGTCGGCGCGCCGAAGCCCCAGGTCCCCCCGGACGTCGGCGTCGGCCGCGGAATGGTACGACCGGTGGACCTCCACCGTGCCCAGGTCCTCGCCGGAAGCGCCCTCGACGCGGAACGCGACGCGCACCTCGGCCGTGCGAACCAATGTGGGCAACTCGACGGGTTCGGCCTGGCCCGTCCGGCGGTTCAGCCGGCGAATCGTCCGCCGCCCCGGTGTGTCTTTCGTGGCCAGTTCGATCGTTCCGCCGACGCGGGCGATCTGTGCGTCGGTGATTTCGGCGGCCCGGCCCGTCGAGCCTGGCCCCAGCGGAATGTCCTTCAGATGCTCCTCGAGCTTGTCCTTCAGGAAGGCGGCCGCGTCGCCGGCAGGCCCGTCGCGCACGGTGAACGCCCCGGCCCGGATGAGCAGGATCTCCTCACGGAGAGGCAGGCCGCCCGGGACTTTGTGACGGACCTCCACCACCGGCGTGCAGCCGACGATCGAGACGGCCCCCAGCAGCAGTCCGACAGACATGGCTTCGGCGCATCGCATGGTCGTGTCCCTTCCCGGTGACGGCACAAACGGTTCTTTCACCTGTCATGCTAGGCCCCCGCTCTGCGGCGGACAACCCCCCGGGCCGAAACACGCGGCGAATAAAGCACTGTTCCCGAGCCCGCCCGATGCCTACACTTACCTGGACCGATTCACCGGGGTCACCCGAATGAGACGTCTGGCAGGCAGAGCGATCGTGGCATGCGTCGCGGCGGTAGGCGGCTGCGGGGCCCAGGAGACGCTGCTGGGCACCCGGGGAAGCCACCTGTTTACCGCCATGGACGTGCTGGCCAACCCGGGCGAGCGGACGGCCTTGCGGGCTCAGCTCCGCGGGGGCGACCTTCTCCGGGGCCGGCCTGGGTGCATCGTCCGGTTCTACCGCGACGGCAGGCTCTTCAAGGTCGCCGAGACCGACGCCGACGGGCTGGCCGTCGTGTCGTTCACCCCCCCCGCGCCCGGAGATACTCTCTTCACCGTGGCGGTGGCCCCGATCGGCCTGGCCGACGAGCCCCCCGACCCGGTGACGCTGCGAGTCGCCTGCCGGCCGCGGCAGGCGCCCCTGGCCGTCGTGGACCTCGACCGCACCCTCGTCGCGACGGGCTTCGATACCGTCCTGGTCGGCACGCCCCAGCCGATGGAAGGCTCGCAGGCCGTGCTGGCCCGGCTGGCCCGAACGCAGACCATCGTCTACCTCACCCATCGCCCGGACTATTTCAGCCTCAAGTCCAAGGCCTGGCTCGCGGAGCACGAGTACCCCCCTGGCCCGCTGCTTCTGAGCACGCTGGGCGGGTTCCTCAAGGGCAGCGGAGCGTTCAAGAGCGACGCGATCGAGGCATTGAGCAAGCGATTCTCGAAGATCGAAATCGGTATCGGAGACAAGATTTCCGACGCCCAGGCGTATCACATTCACGGCCTGCGGGCGTTCCTGATCCTCCCGCGGGCACCGGCCGAGACGCCCGAGGCGATGGAGGCGCTCGCCGACGAGCTGGGCTCGCTCGATGACCGCGTGCAGGTCGTCGAGAATTGGCGCCAGGTCGAGGAAGCCCTGTTCGGCAAGGGGGCGTATCCGCGGTCGGCCAGGCAGCGGCGGATGAAGGAACGTGCCAAGACCGCGCGGGCTCGCGCGACGACGACGCGACCGGTGCAAAAATGATCCGACAAACGCGCGACGACATGCCGAACCGGTCTCATGCCGTGGGCGGCATCGTCCGCGTTCTCGTCGCGGGCCTGCTGACGACGGTCGGCTGCATCCCCAGCTATCCGCTGGCCGACAATGAGATCGACGGGTACTGGACGCTGACGGAGGTTCCGGACGAGGCCATCACGCCCGTCCGGGCCGCCACGCCCGCCGAGCCGGGGGCCTTCCGCATGCCCGACCGCTGGGTCATCCGCCAGCACAAGAGCTTGATCTGGTCCACGGTGAGCATCGTCCGGGCGATGGACAAGCTCAAGGCCGGCACGAACGAGGTGGAGTTTTCGGTCAGTCCCGCCCACGCGCGGGCGCTGGTGGACGTCTTGGCGCGGGCGCGGTCGGCGATGGCCGACCTGAAGGACATGCTCGACACGGCCGGCCGGGCCGATGAGAACCGCTGGGCCGAGGCGCTGGCCTCCGCGCTGGTGAAGATCGAGTCCGTCAGCCGCCTGGTGACCGTCGAGGAGCCCGCCCCGGACGCCGACGCGCCGGCCGAACCGCTCGGCATGGCCGGCGAGCCGATGCTCGGGCTGATCGCCGAGTACCTCGACAAGCGATCGGGCGGGGGATTGCTGGCTGACCTGACGCCGAAACAGCGCAAGCGTCTCCGCGACGTTCTGGCGCAGATGGCCCTGCGACTGGGTTTCGAGGTCGCCGGAAAGCAACCGCCCGAGGCGCTCCACGGCGAGGTGGCTCGCCTGCTGCGCTCGGGCCGGCGCCTGGAGGAGCTTGCCAAGCCGCTTGGGGCGCTGCTGGCCAGGCACCT
>Ga0272442_10010320_pt1 | contig 11520 bp, 7 predicted proteins | sample SSMForm2O_FD_200262 | JGI IMG/M metagenome (GOLD analysis project Ga0272442, IMG submission 200262) | Marine sediment archaeal communities from Little Sippewissett salt marsh, Falmouth, MA, United States - SSM-Form-2O | ecosystem: Environmental > Aquatic > Marine > Wetlands > Sediment ...
AATAGCGAAAAATCGTATGAATAAATCGGCGTATAATAAAAGTGATTGTATCTTTTATGTAAGATTCTTAGCTCAAGAGTATGGTTTTCATTTGTGATTTTCTCTGTATCTAATTCTATAGTCCAAAGTGCTCCATCTGTTTTATAGGCTGGAACACTGTATTCATAGAGATTCCACCATTTCTCATACATATATCTCATATCAGATCTTGATGCAACCATCCAGGGGCTATCATTGTTTAATCTATACTGTAATTCTATGAGTCCTCGTTTTTGATCATAAACCATTACATCAATTGGGGCAATTCCTGTAAGATTTTCAAGATTAGATGGTATACTCAAAAACACAGAATCATATCTGTTTGAAGCCTTGAAGAAATCAAAAACAGCATCATCTGTTAAATCATTTAGTAAACCATTGAAAGAAAGTCTAGTAATATATTCTTCATCATCTATTGGGAAAAAATCTTGTAGTTTTGTTTTTAGATTTTTTGTCATATTTTTTATTTTATCGACGTGCATAATTTCGTTTACGTCGAATACAGGTTTTTCAGATATAACGTATACCTCGATTTTTCCTTCCCCGGCATTTAGACTAGAAATTACTAGTGGATAATATGGTTCGGTTGGAGTAAATTCAAATTCTAAAGGAGTGGCCATTCCCATTCTTAGATCATTTAAAACCTTTTTATACTCATCAATTCTCTCTGGTACTGTTCCATTCTCAAGTTGCTGAATAACATCTTTGAATCTGTTTTTAAGATCTATTTTATTGATTACAAAGTAACAATTGTCCATGCTTACATATCTATCTATAACGTCTTGTGCTTTCTCAGGAAACATTAGATTATTTTCAACTAACCAATCCAAAAGATCAGAAGCGTTTGATGCTTTAAGAATGATAACATCGTAAATATCAACTTCATATGTTTCAATTATTGTTATATTATTTCCCTCATCATAACCACCAAGTTTTCTAAAAGGATTTTCCCCCCAGCCAGTCACTCCGAAAAAATCTACTAACTCTTCAAAAATGCTCATATTACCAGCAGAAACAATAGGTTTAGTGGTACTAATAATTGGTACAACCCATGCAATATCTGTTAAATTATAAGACTTTACAGCTGATGATAAAACCATGGTCTCGCTGGTCCCATTCCAATAAATCACAGCTTTTTGAGCTGGTTCATAAAGATGTAAATACTCGGCTGATGGATGCCAACCGTCAGCGTTTACTAGAGGCGTGCTCATAAAAACAACTATTACTATCAGAAATATACTTAACATGATTTTTCCACAATATTTTTTTTTCATTTTTTTTCACCATTTAATATATTGTGGATAATTTATATTCTTGATAGTATATATAGTCACAGAAAATGTTTGGGAAAAACCAAACAAAAAAAAATTAAAAAGGTTTAATCTTTAGTGTTTTTTTTAGATATCATAAGGGTTTTTCGCTGGGTTTTTATCTAAATTAAACAAGGGTATTGGAATTAGTCCAATTCCTGGAATCAATGTAGTAAAAGTACCAGTTATTACTTTAGGAAGAATTCGTGGTCTATTCCAGTAGTTACCATCCCATCTGTTTTTGATATGAATCAATTTATCTGCATCGAAACTTGCTGGGATAATATTTAGAATAAAATTATTATCATAGATTTCATTGTTTAAAGAATCAGAAACATGTGCGCCTCTAATGTTTTCTCTAAAAATATTTTGATAGACCTTATTTGATAAAGAATTAGACATTATAAGACCATGTCTGTTTGAAATAAATGTATTTTTTCTTACAATATTTCCTTTTATTTCTTCAGCGGTATCATCATAGTTACCATATAACTCGATTCCGTTTCCACATCTATTTAGGAAATTTTTCTCAATTATGTTATCCTGGGAGTTTGAAATACCCATACCAGCAGGATTATCATAAAAAGAATTTTTTATTATAGAGTTATTTTTCCCTTGAAAAACATATATTCCGCTGCCAAAAAGAATTATTTTACGGTATTTATTTTTGCTAAAAGTATTATTATATATTGCATTATTTTCTCCACCATAAATAGTTATTCCATTAATATTTTCTTCAATTAAATTGTTTGAAATATTACAATTATTGCTGTTTATGTAAATACCTGAGTTATCCTCTATCTCTAATAATTTTTTATTACTATTTATTATTTTAAATCCTTCGATTTTCACTCCGTCAATGAGGATACTTACAACATTACCTCTTTCTCCTCCATCAATAGTTGTAAATTCTTTCTTTTCACCAATAAGATTTATTTTTTTGAATATAATGATGCTTTCATTGTATGTACCGCAGTATACAAAAACTGTGTCGTAGTGGCTAGCGTTTTCAATTCCTTCCCGGATGGTTCTGACATGGGTTGAGTCATACCAACCCGGTTCTGCATCATCATCGACATAGACAAAATTAGAAGCATCTATTGTGTAGTCCAGTGAAGATAAATCAATATCTTTTGATTCATTTACTAGAGATTCAGAGTAAACCATAGGTATAAAGTAAGTATTGATAATTAGTATAGATGCAAATAATAGAACACTTTTCTTAGGCATTCTAGATCACCTCCCCATCATAATAGAAATCATAGTTGTCTGGTATATCATATAGCTCCTTTGCTGGTAGAAAATCAAAATTTGATCTTAATCTTGGGATTCTCAACATTCCAGATAAATCCCAGAGTCTATAAGGTATACGTTTTGGTAAAAACCTGAAAATAAGAATATTATTTCCAAGTCTATCCTCCCAATAGTTGCGATTCCAGTTATTAAAATATGAATATTTGTATGTTGCAAATTCGAAAAATATCCGAGGAATTCCCTCTGAGATAAAATTATTTTCATTTATTTTGTTAAAATTACTATTTCTTATAACACGGATTCCTATCATATTTCTATAATCAAAATTATTCAGATATATCTTGTTTCTGCATGAACTAATAAGTTTTATCCCACAGCCATTATTTGTAAGATTATTACAGCATATAAAACAGTCATCTACATCGTCTAAGATTATGCCGCTATCAAATGAAAAATCGTTATTTATACCGGAAGAATTTTCAACTGTAAAACCAGCTATTTTAACTCCATCTGCTAATACATGAATACGGTTTATAGTGCGATTCCCATAGATTTTTACAGATTTATAGCTTTCACCTAAGAGATTTATTTTTTTATCAATGTATAAGCTTTCGTTATATTTCCCATTGAATACAAAGACGGTATCTCCTTCACCTGAGAATAGAACGCCATCTGTTATACGGGTGAAATCTGCTTCTCCACCATCATCATCAACAAAAAAAGTGTTTTCATAGTTATTTACAATAATTGAAATTAAATCTCTATAGACGCCGTTATCACAGAATAATTTCAGACGGATTATGTATAACCCCTCATCGATCGGCTTTGTATCTAAAGTGTATAATAAATCATCATCTGCTGGTTCAGAAGAATTTACAAGTTCTATCCAGTTACCCTCATTAGAGATTAATCCTTTTCTGTAATCTAATGTATAATATTTGAATCCTTCACCTGATACAGAACCATTTATATCTATTACACCTTTAACATCTGAGTAATGTTTAGGTGAGGAAATAATTGCTGTGGCAGGTCCTGGTCCCCGGGTTAGTGCCCTATAAGCATTTAATCTGCCTCTCCCGATTTTAAACTTATCAGTTAGTCTATCTGCACTGTAATATAATTTCTCTCTAACTTTTTTGGATGTTAGTGTACTGTTTTCTGATAATACTAGACTCGCTACACCTGCTACAAATGGAGTAGACATAGATGTACCACTCAAATAATCATAGTTTTCTTTATATCCCTCTTCATTCAATTGAACCTGATAAGTAGGCATAGTTGATAGTATATTTACTCCAGGAGCGGCAATGTCTACCCAATCGCCATAGTTTGAAAAACTAGCTTTTAGGTCTCTGTCATCAGTAGCACTTACACCTATACAATTTTCATAAGAAGCTGGATAAAATTTCTTGTCTTTATTATCATTTCCAGCTGCAGCTATAACTACAACTCCTCGATTTGTAACATAATTTATTACTTCATTTAATAGTTTAGATGGAAAAGTGTTACCAAAACTCAAACTTATGACCCTTGCTCCATTTTCATAGGCATAAAATATTGCTGAAGCAGCATCACTAATTTGGCCTTTTCCATCTCTGTTTAGTATTTTGATGGGTATAATCTTACAATCCCAACTTACACCCGCAACACCTATTCCATTGTTTGAACTTGCTGCTGCGATTCCTGCACAATGGGTTCCATGTCCATTATCATCTATTGGATCATTATCGTTATTAAAGAAATCCCATCCAACAATATCATCGTCATATCCGTTTAGATCTGTATCTTCTCCATTGATTGTTTCATCGTTGTTTCTCCATATATTATCCTTTATATCTGGATGGTTATAATCGACTCCGCTATCGATTATTGCAATTATTATATTGTTATCGCCTGTTTCTATGTCCCATGCTTCTGGTCCGTCGATATCGTAGTCAAAAGATTGATTTAGACCCCATTGTTTGTCTAAAAAAGTATCATTTGGTGTGTTACAAGAATAATAGTAATAATTTGGTTCTACATATTCTACATTTGAATCAGTTTTGTATTCTTCTACCGCTTTTTTTATATCTGCTTCTTCATTTATTTTTATTTTATAAACATTTGAAAGAGGGGTTTCTTCTTTTGAGCTGATTGGAATAATTTCTTTTGCTTCATATTTTGCGTTTAGTGTGTCTAGTGTATTACTATTTGTTTTTATTTGATTATTTTGTGCTTGTGGTTGTATTTCATTTTTGAATTTTACTATTAGTTCTCCTTTTTTATAATCTGGTTTGTCTAAAGCGTTATCTTTGTTTTCTTGGATTTTACCATCATTTAATATTGTTGTTTTTTCTACCTCAATTTTTTTTGCTGATACAAAACCAGCTGTTATGTTTGATAGAATTAGTATAGTAATTATGAGTATTATTTTTCCTTTTTTCATTTTAATTATCATAATTAGTATATTATCTTTATAATATAATAATTTTATTATATAAAAATAATAAAAGTTAATTTAATCATTATATGGTTTCTTCAAGGGGGTCCAATCAAAATTCATACAATGAAATTGCCCGTCCAAACCTTTTGCACCCATAATAATATTTGGAAGAATTCTAGCTCTCCCCCAATAATTTCCATTCCAATTAATATCATTTGAACGGAGAAAGTATGCGTCTTTTTCTGTATTATAAAGATTATTACACGTAACAGTGATAGAACTTGAATCTCTTAAAAAAATACCTTCTTTATTTCCTTTAATAGCATTTCCAATAATAATATCGCCATAACCTCTATCAATAATAATTCCTATTGTCCTACTATTCAATATTGTATTATCTCTGATGAAACTCTCTTTTCCCCTAGAAAACCATACGCCTGCTACTGTGCACTTATCAATAAAATTATTTCTTACAAGACTGTTATTACATCTATCAAGAAAAATACTGCATCCTTCTTTGTGACGTGTGTTTTTTATTATATTATTAGTAATTACTATATCATCGGATCCTAAGGCTTTGATTCCATAATGTCCAGTTTTATTGAAATTGTTACCTGAAATATTACAGTTTTTATGATTCTTGATATATATTCCATTGCAGGTTTCTCTAAATGTATTGAAATGCCATACTCCCCCAAGTGATGTTATGTTAAAACCAGTTAGATTCACATAATCTTCTTGTATAATTATTATTTTGTTATCATTTTTTTCTGGTGTTCCATAAATAATTGTTTTATCTCTGTCTTCGCCGATTAAAGATATTGTTTTGTTAATTACTAAATTTTCATAATAGGATCCATTATAAACATAGATTACCTCTCCTGCACTAGCATTATCAATAGCATTTTGTATTTTACAATACGGCCAATTTTTACTACCGTCACCCGGACACATTGAATCATTGTCTACATAGATATCGATAACAGGATACTTTTCTTTGATATTAGAAGAACTATATTCATAATCTGATTTATCAATATCAATACTTTTTGTTTTTTTAACCTGGTTGAAAAAATTATTTAATAATTCCAAACCCATGTTAGTTAAGTACTGATTAAAATCAAATATTTTATCTTTAAAAATAGATTTTTGATAAGAATTCTCATGGAGTTCCACTGCCTTTTTATTTGTGTCTTTTACATATTTAATTATAACTTCTTTTGGTTCATTGTAAAAGTTTACTAACCCCCAGTCGATAAGTATTAACCGGTCCCTATATGGAAACTTTGTAAAACCTACTATGTATGGCGCGTTAAAACTGTTAGTGGCATACCATTCCCAACGTTTTCCTTTTTTATCCTGGGTATCATCGTTTTCACCAAAGTCAAACTCGGTTATAATTATTGGTTTTTCTGCAACCTTATAATACTCGCTCAACCAGTTTTTAGTAGATAAAATTCCATATTTTTCTTGCATGTAGATTTGATCTGGATCGATAAAATAATCATAACTCCGGTAATAGTTAAAACTTATTACATCGATATATTTTTTAGCAACTTCTATAACTTCTTTTGGTGCACCAAAAGCAGAGTCCCTACAACCAAGATTCATATGATTTGGGTCTGCAGATTCAAGAATTGTATCAGTTGTATTAAAAAAAGTCTCTGCATATAGAATGTTAAAATCAATTACATCTCTTTTTGCTCTCTTAAAAAGTTCTCTTTTATTTTTTAAACCAGGATATTGTTGGTAAAGTTTTAATTTACATATAGGCCATCTTGTAACTAAACGCCAACCTTCATAGCCAAATTTTGTATGATTAAAAAGTTCATTAAAATTTTTAACCTCCATATTCCAGACTTTGTTGAAATCTTTTGTATCATTATCATATCTTTCTCTTAGAAATTCTACAACTCTTTTTTTACCGGGTGTTTCTTTTGGCGCATTCATAAACTCTTCAAGTAATGTAAGATCATTTATTGCGGTATCAAATTCAGTTGGTGCCAAAGGTCCCCATTTTATTTCGTTTTCTATCATATACCCTAAGAGATTTGGATCCTCTCTTACTTTTTCGGCAGTTTCATTTATTTTTTCTCTAGCTAATTTTGTCCAGTTGGGATTAAAAACATCAGGAGTATGCTTGTTTTTCCAACCTTTTGCTTCTTTTCCATAGTATTCAAGTTTTATTACAACATAGTGATACTTATCTTTTGAGTATATTTTTTTCCCTTCCCAATCCCAGTTTATACTATTAAAACCCCACTCTTCTAGTCTATCTTTTGTGGTATTTACCCAGGTGTCTAAATCACCATAGTAAAATTCGTTTGGTTCTGTACATTGTATTCCAACTGAGAAAAATTTGTGACCTGTTGAGTTTATAAACCACCATACTCCGTTTTCGTCTTGGGTTACATATATATAACCGGTTGCTTGGAATTGTGTTTCGCCATTAGAACTTATATAATTTTTGTGTGCTTTAATAGATTCGTTTAAAGTAAATGACTGTGCAATAATCATTCCGCTAAGAATTAATAATGTGACAATGATTAATGCAATAGCCTTCTTTATCATTATAAATTATTATAAACCTGGAAAGATATAAATGTTTCTATAAGATATTATATTAAATAATAACATATTGAATTTTTTTTAGGTAACTCACTCTTTATTATTTCAGAGGTTCTGGTGGTACACCTTCAGGTAAAAAGGGTTCTATATCTGGTGTTTCCCAATTATGTAGATTTTCAATATTTACAATTAGATACATAAAAACAGGTAATGTAGTTTTCATCCAATGAACAAGACTATCATGTTTTCCACCACCGGCTCCTGGTTCATAATCTTGAGAAAGAATTTCAAAAGTAAATGAAGGAATTCTAAATTCTTTAAAAGACCAATCTGATGCAGCGCCACTTGCTTTGTATCCCTCGCCTTCGAAACTCATTTCTGCATCTTCGTATTCTGTATTTTCTGCAACCCATTCCCTTGCATAATTAAATATTTTAATTTCTTGATTTGACATTTTAAAAGGTGGTTTAAAAGCATTCCATGGCGTATCAAAATTATGAACAGCCGTGTGACAATTTAAATAAAAAGACAAATCGTTATCTTCAATTTCATACAATAAATCTCTAAGAACTTTTGTTTCAGGTTCTGAAAAAGGTCGCCTTCCACAATTCAAAAGAAACCTTGGAAAGCTTGGAAACCATTTATGTAATATTGGAAACTCTCTGTAATCAAAAACTCTTCTACCAAATATAGTCCCTACTGGTAGACAGCCTCCTCTAATTCTCCCAAAATCAATATCAAAATTACGATTTAAATCAACTCCGTTGGCGTTAAATCTATCATCTACTTGTCTGCCATCAGGGTTTAATAGAGGAACAATATAGATTATAGATGTGTTTAGAATATTAGTTATTGTTTCATTTTTTTCAAAGTTAATCAGAAGGTATTCAGCAAGATACAGACATGCATCTCCTGCTTCCCATTCACATCCATGTATGCATCCATCTATTAGACATGAATATTTATTTCTGTTATTTTTTTCATTAGTTATTTCTATGCACCATATCTCTTTATTTTGATTGCTTCTTCCTATTGAAAAAAGATTTACTAAATCCGGATATTTTATTTGAAACTCATTTACTAAATCCGTTGTTTTATAATAGTCGTGATAATCCCCATCCTTCCAATTTGGGAGAACTGATGATTGATCAAGATCTTCATCGATAGCTAATATTTTTTTAAGTGGGCTATCTTCTTGGATACATCCAGAAAATGATAACATTATCAAAAAAAGAGTAGTGATTAAAGCAATTATTACTGAAGATTTTTTGTTGATAGGTCAAACCTCCCTATTAAGATTTGAATATAAATATTAATATATAAAATGTTGCAAGTATTATTTGTAAGATTTTTTTGTTAGTAAATTTTTTAATGTATCTATTGATTTAATCATATTTGAGGATGGGATATTGAGAAGATATATCAGTAAAGAACAAAAAATTGAAGAAACAAGAAGATTTTTTCAGAAAGTATATGGCTGGATGTTTCTAGGTTTAATAATTTCAGGTTTGACAGCGTATATTACTTATCTTAATCCAGTTATCTATCGATTTATTTTGTTTAATTTTTACATTTTTTTAGGTCTTTTATTCCTTGAAGTAGCTTTTGTTTTTGGCCTAGTTTTTTTGTATAAAAGAATTTCCCCAAACACAGCAATTTTTTTATTTCTGATTTATTCTTTTGTAACTGGTCTTACTTTATCAGTTATATTTTTAGTTTACACAATCGACTCAATTAGCTTAACATTTTTTATTGCTGCTAGCATGTTTGGATTAATGAGTATTTACGGATTTTATACTAAAACTGATTTAACTGGAATTGGCCATGTTCTTATTATGGGGTTATTTGGTATAGTTATAGCTTCTTTTTCGAATTTGTTTCTGATGAATGAAGAACTTGACTATGTTGTTTCTTTTGTTGGAGTTATTGTGTTTACTGGTCTTACTGCATATGATACTCAAAAAATCAAGAAAAGAAATATCTTTGGAAATGAGGGCACTCCTGAGGATATTAAAGAATCTATTATCGGTGCTTTGGATCTTTATTTAGATTTTGTTAATCTTTTCCTAAAGTTACTTAGGTTTACAGGTAAAAAAAGATAAATTATTTTTATATCACAAATGCAAAGTAAGGATTCCATGTATAGGCTTTCTGCATTGAACCAGATTCTACTACCTCCCACGGAAGAGTCTTTGTCTGAACTAACTCTGCATTATAAAGAGGATATGCTCTTGCAACTATGGGTTGTTCTTTGTATAAATTAAAATTTGTATGAGCACTTGTACATCCATCAGAACTAGTTCTAGGAACACCATCAAATCTTTCACCACCTGCTTTTACTATTTCAACAATAATTGGCATATCTTCTACAGGTGTTTGTGTTGTATCGTTTATAACACAGAATTCAGCATTAACTGTAACAACAACATAGTTCTGGGTTTCTGGTCCAGGTTCAATGATATTTATATCAGTACATCCACTTAGAAAAATTGTAAAAAAAATGATTGTAAAACATAATGCAAGTATCTTAATTTTCATATTTATCCCAAGATTTATTACAAGATAACAAAGGCTTATTAATAAATCCTGTTAGTTATTATTTTTAGTTACTTTTTTCTTTTTTTTGATTGTAATTAAAATTTGTAGATATAATATTTTTAAAAAAGTTGTTAGATTTTTTAAATAGTGGTCTCTTAATTTGACCACACACCATGTCCTTTTTCTCTTAATTTATCACTAACCCATTTTTCGATTCTCTCAGCTTCTTTACGCGTTTTAATAGGGTTAAAATGCGAAAATATCTCTGGTACAAGTCTAAGACCATATCTTTTAGCAAAACTATTTGCCTTATAACCCGACTTATGTTGTTTAAACCTAGTAGCAGGATCATGAGTTGTTTGTCCTACATAAAAACATGCAAGCTTGGGTTTCATATTAGGATTTTTTAATTTAAATTTTTTTGAATTAAGTACTTTTTTATCAAGCTCAATTACATAAACAGAGTAAGACATCTTGTATATGAATTAATTTTCTCATTTTAATTTTTTATCAAAATATGTTAGTATATTAAGGATTTAATTTGTTTTATAAATAAATCATGATAAAATATCGATATATTTATATATCTTGGAAGATTATATTATATAATACTATGAATAATACTAATTGTTATAGAGGGATAGCTGTAATATTGGTTTTTTCTATCGCCCTAACTAATTTTAATGTAAACGTTTCCAGTGAAACTGGAACTAGCAATGATTTTTTTGGTTTTTTAATTCCTGATTTTGATTATGAAGATGATGAATATGAAAATCTGGTTTACAAGAATATAATGAACTTGATAAATGATTTGTTAAGAGAAAATATTGCTGTCTATTGGGTAACCAGTAATATATCCATCAATGTTTTTGATTTGTTTGATAATCATAGTCAAATAATGGAATTTAGAGAAGGCAGTTTTATCGTTCCTTTTTCTGGAAACGAAGAAAATGACTATAAATTAACAAACATTATCTATGATTACAATTATACTTGTGAAATAGATAGTATTATTGATATACAAATACCAGTTTTTTTAATTCTTGAACAAAAAAATCTTGATTGTTATTGTTTAAGTGAAGTTAAAATTATTGGATATAGGAATTATTTAACATGCACAGAGGATTGGTATCAACAAGTTGCTTTTTTATGTGGTTTTCTTGATTTTGATGTTTTTGACAACGATATCTTTTCAGATAAAATTGATAATTCTGTCTATAATTTAATTATTTTTCCTGGTTATGATTTATGTTTTCCTTCATATTTTGCTTTTACAGAAATTATTTTAGATATTTTATCAAAAAGAACTAACGCAATCCGTTCTTTTGTTAGAAATGGTGGAGGATATGTTGGTTCTTGTTATGGTCAATATATGGCTTCTGCAGGAAT
>Ga0272442_10010321_pt1 | contig 11519 bp, 10 predicted proteins | sample SSMForm2O_FD_200262 | JGI IMG/M metagenome (GOLD analysis project Ga0272442, IMG submission 200262) | Marine sediment archaeal communities from Little Sippewissett salt marsh, Falmouth, MA, United States - SSM-Form-2O | ecosystem: Environmental > Aquatic > Marine > Wetlands > Sediment ...
TAACCATTAACAACGGTTTTTCAAGAACAGAGGTCGACCAGGTTTTCGTCAATAACGGCGATGCGGACCTGGAAGCGCTCTACTCGTTTCCGGTGCCCCGGGAGGCCAGCCTGTCTGAACTCAGCCTCTGGATTAACGGCAAGGAAACTATCGGGGAGGTGCTGGAAAAGGAACGTGCCAGAAAGGTCTATGAAGACAAGAAGGCACGCGGAGATGATACGGCCCTGGCGGAAAAGGACGACTATAAAACCTTTACGGTCAATGTGTCTCCTGTTCGTGCCGGTGCTGAAACCCGCGTGCGCCTGGTATACTACCAGCCCCTGGAAATAGACCTCAATATCGGCCGCTATGTCTACCCCCTGGCCGAAGGCGGGGTCGATGAGGAGCGCATCCAGTTCTGGGCTGTAGACGATATCGTTCAGGAAGCGTTTTCGTTCGACCTTGTACTGAAGTCGGCCGTGCCTATTAAAGACGTTCGTGTGCCCGGGCTTATGGACCGCGCGGTTATTACCAAGAAGCAGGAGGGTGAAACAGGCGGTGAGATCTATTCCGTTCGTATCGACAGTCCGGAAGGGGCTTCGCTTGCGCAGGACATAGTCTGCTACTACCGGCTCGACGACGCAACGCCCGCGCGTCTGGAACTTATACCCTACAAGAGCGCGCCGGACCAGGAGGGGACCTTCATGGTGGTCGTCACGCCGGGAGCATCGCTCAAGCGTATTTCCGAGGGCACCGACTGGACCTTCGTCCTCGATGTATCCGGCAGCATGAGCGGCGAAAAAATACACACGCTTGCAAGCGGGGTGGCACGCGTGCTGGGAAAAATGTCGCCGAATGACCGCTTCCGCATCATTACTTTCAACGATTCTGCACGTGATGTCAGCGGCGGCTATATCACGGCAAGCCCTGAGAACGTATCTGCAGCCATAGAACAGGTTAAGCAGATACAGGCCTCCGGAAGCACAAACCTATATGCCGGGATCGAGAAAGGCTACAAACGGCTTGATGATGATCGGACCACCGGCATTATTCTCGTGACCGACGGTGTCGCAAATGTCGGCGACACGGAAGAGGCCGCATTTCTCGATCTCCTGCGCCAGTATGACATCAGGCTTTTCACCTTTGTTATGGGCAACAGCGCAAACAGGCCGTTGCTGGAAAAAATAGCGCGGGAGTCCGGCGGTTTTGCCATGAACATCAGCACCTCTGACGATATCATCGGCCGTATTATCCAGGCCAAGGCAAAGGTGCTGCATGAAAACCTGCATGACGTAAAATTGGTTTTTCATGGCGAGCGCGTAACCGACATTACCCCGGCCAAAATCGGCAATTTGTATATGGGCCAGCAGCTCGTGGTTTTCGGCAAATATAGCGCTGCGGGACCGGTCGATATCGAGATGACGGCAAAAATCTCAGGAACCGAAAACAGCTGGCGCTGCTCGGCGCTCCTCCCGGAGACAGACACGGATAATCCTGAAATAGAACGCCTCTGGGCCCTGTCGGCCATAGACGAGCGCATGGAAATTATTCGCGAAAAGGGAGAAAGCGGCAAGCTGCGCGAAGAGATTGTAGCTCTCGGCACCGCCTATTCACTGGTAACCGATTATACCTCGATGGTGATCATGTCAGAGCAGGAGCTGAAAGAACTGGGGCTCCAGGGCAGCAACAGGCAACGTGTTGAGCGCGAACGGCAGGCCCAGCAGCAGCGCTCACACAGTCCGGTGCGCAACTATCGCGCCGACAACCGCAACAACAGCAAGGGTATGTTCAACGGCGCCAAGTCGCACGGTATCGGCTCAGGGCCCATAGGGCCTGCGGGCCTGCTGTTTGCCTTCTGGCTGCGCCGCCGGCAGATACAAGCCAAAAACCGGTAACCATAGCACGGGGAGGGGTGCTCACGGCGCCCCTCTCCGAAAGGAGGCAGCATGCGAGCATTGCCGCGAATCGTTATCAGGCAACCCGAGTTGTGGGGCTTTGCCTGTTTGTTGATGCTGTGCAATGTCCACCTGCTCAGCGGAAGCGTGCCCGGCGGGTTTGGGTTGTGTCCGGACGCGCCTACCCTCAGCTGGCTTATTCGCGTGCTGGTGCACCCCTTTGTGCATGTGTCCTGGTATCATCTTTTTCTCGATGCCGGGGCCTTCTTTCTCCTGTATTCCGGACTGATGCAGCAACGTGCCTGCATGCGCCTTTTCTATCTGGGTGCCTGTGCCGTCGGCAGCCTGAGCCTGTGCCTGGTGCTTTCCCCGGATGTCCGGGCGAACGGCCTGTGCGGGCTGTCCGGTGTCGCCCACGGGCTCATGGCCATTGCCGCCCTAGAAATGCTTACAGGAAAGGATCGCTGGCTGGGCACGGTTTGCCTGGCTCTTGTGATGACGAAAAGTGTGTTTGAGGTGCTGGGCAACGAGGTCCTGTTTACATCGCTGCATTTCGGGCAGATCGGTAACGCGATTCCGGCCGCGCACCTGGGCGGGGTGCTGGGGGGAATCGCGGCATTCGCTGCCTCAGCAGTCTTCAGAAAGTACGCCAACACGGTTCCAAGTCACGGGCGCGTCTTGGCTTGCGAAATCCGGGGGCGGGCATGAAAACAGTAACCAGCCTCACGGCAGTAGTTCTGATTGGCAGCATATTGTGCGGCTGCAGCGGCAAAAGGATAGATGTAACAACGCTGACCTATGGCACGTCCACCAAAGAAGAAGTTACGGATATGTTTGGTACAGGTGCCTCGCGCGAATTTGAATTTAGTTTATATGAAAAAAATTATTCCTTCCTGAGATATTTTGTCCCCTCTAGTTCTGATCAGGTGGGGTTTCTGTTCGAAGAGGGTAAACTTGTTGCCGCCAACAAATCCAACGAAGGGTGGAGTGATTTTGGCTATGAAAATTGCATCGTTTTTCCATTATCTTATGAAGACAATATTCGCGAATGCTTTCTTAACGTAACCAATAATTTTATAGCGACCAGGCATCCTCTACAGACACTGAAATTTGCGCCGGATGACATTGATGCTTTTGAGACATTTGCATATACCCTGGAATTTGCGACCTATGCAGCGGTGGGCTATCCGATCTTAATGGTAGGGGCAGCCTTCATGCCAATCTATCTGGTGGATGTGTGGCAATACGCTGAAACAAAAGATGACCTTGCCGCGGAATTTCAGCTGGGAGACCCCATAAAAAAACACCAAAAATTATTAGAAGGCTATCCCGGCCATATTATTTCAACAAACCGCAGAAACACCAGCATCTTGATACCCGCAGGCTTTCTTTTTAAACAACCTGTATACTCAATTGGCACACATGACGGAAAAATTATCTGGCTGGAAGAACAGCCGCTCTGGATATGCAGTTCAGGTTTTTCCATAGAAGGGTGCAGGATTGGGAATTCGCATAGAACTGTTGAAACCATAGAATATGGCAATAAAAACAGCCCGCTGAAAGATACGGCAGGGCAGGCACTTTTCACGGAGCCTGAGGATCAAGGTCAAGATGATTTTTGGAGCGCAGAAGACGCCCGGATATAATTCGTCAGCCCGATGATCCGAAACGGTTTTAGCGCCGCTCGAAACCGTCGTCGGTTGACAGCCGCCTGATGGAGTCCAGCAGGGAGTGGGCCATAGTGGCAACGGAGCTGTTGATCTCTTCGGCCAGGACCGAGTTTTCGCTGAAGCTGTCGGCCAGTTCCTTGATCCGTGCCGCCACCACGGCAAAGCCGCTGCCGTAGTCGCCGGAGCGGGCGGCCTCGATAGCGGCGTTGATCGCCAGTATCGTCAGCTCCCTCGCCAGTGCCTTGGACGCGGTCACGACGTCGTCTACCCGCGACGTTTCCTGGGTCATCTCAGTCTGGATGGCTGTCATTTCGGTCTGGATGCGGGCATTGCGTGCGCGGAAGCAACGGAAGAGGAACAGGGCCACGTTGCTCGGCACCACTGTCGCGCGGCCCTTGAGCTTTTCCTGCAGTTCCCCGTACACCGTGTCAACGCCCGTGGCCTCGATGACCAGGTGCGGGTCGTAGCGCATCATCTCATTCATATCGGTCAGCGTGGGGATCTGGCGCCGACTCGCTTCCTGCATGCCCACTGGCTCGTTTGTGCGGTCAAGCACAAACACGATTTCGACCTCCGGCAGGTCGGCTAGGATACTCAGCATTCCGAGTCCGCCGCGCCCGCCGCCGACGATGCCGACCCGTGTAACATCTTCTCTTACAACAGCCTGTTCGGTCATTTTATTTTGCTTTCGTGCTTTTCAAGCAGGATTAACTGCTGCGAACATTTTATTATCTGGATGACAGCAATTTTCTGCTTTGACTAAGTAGGCTTATTGCAAAAGACAGCACTATTGTCAAATCAATAAGTGTACGTTCGAGATGTGGCGGCTCCCAGCGTGATATGGAGAACTCTGTATGTCGCAGATAGGGAAATGCAAAGAAGGGCTGGAAAATCTGAAATACATGGTTTCCAGCCGAAGCTTATCCCGTTGCAGCGGCGTCAGGTTGCCGTACAGGCTACATGCCGGATTGGATTACGGCATGACAGGCTGTTGAGCAGGTAATTCGTTTTTCAGCCCTGTATCTGATGCTCCGCGAGGAAATCCTCGAGGATGATCGCGGCGGCAAGTTCGTCGATGCGCGCGGGGTCCACCTTGAAATTGTAGCGCGCGGATTCGCGCATGCGTTCGCGGGCCTCCGTGCTCGAGAGCGCTTCGTCCTGCTCAAAGAGCAGCAGCGGAGTAAGGGCATCTTTTAATTTTTCGCTGAACTCCTCGACGCGCGCGGTCATGGAACTGGGCTTGCCGTCGAGGAAGCGCGGCATGCCGAGCACGACGACTGATACGCCTTCAACAGCGACAATTTGTCTGATCGCTTCGATGAGCTGGTTGTCGCTACGGTAGGCTATGGTGTCGTAGGGGCGGGGGTAGGGGTCGCCCGGGGCAAAGATGGCGAGCCCGGTCGTCTTGGTGCCGAAATCAACGGCGAGGATCTTCTTGTCCTGTAAATTCATTGTTGTATTTCTGCAGGTAAATGGCCATATTCAAGTCAAATGTGCATGAAAAATTCGCAGGCGGTTCAAAACCGTCCGGATGTAAGGCGTGCGAAGTCATAAGGAATGAGGCGTATTTTTTGTACGCCGCAGTGACGAATGACGAGCACAACGCCGCAGGCGGGTACGTATGGAGCGCCTGAAAAGAAAAAAACCGGAGCAGACAATAAGCCGGGTTCTGTCCCCCGCCAGAGACGGGGCAATGGTCATTCATCTGGGACACCTGTTGCCAGGGGCCTCGTGCAGCCTACCCGGAAGCATGAAAGCGGGCAGCTTCCCGAGCGCCCGGGGGCGCTCACGCTTCCCTATTTGGCCTTGCTCCGGATGGGGTTTACCGAGCTACCCCGGTCACCCGGGATACTGGTGAGCTCTTACCTCACCGTTTCACCCTTACCCTTGCGGGCGGTTTGTTTTCTGTGGCACTTTCCTTGGGGTCGCCCCCAGTCGCCGTTAGCGACCATCCTGCCCTGTGGAGCCCGGACTTTCCTCTGCAGCGCTTTCGTGTGCGCTGCAGCGACCATTTTGTCTGCTCCGGCCGTATGTATGTTTGAATTGTGGCTTTTTTTTGCCGAAATGTCAATAGGTTGGCAGGCAGCCGGGGGGTCCGCTGCCTGATGTGTATGTGCGGTGCCGGAGGGGGGACACGCTGGTTTTATGATACGCGCAGCCAGTCTGAGAGGTCTCGACCGGTCATGTCGGCAAAGCGCAGTATCTGCTCGCGGTAGTAGTTGACCATCATTGCCCGTATCTCGGGCGGCATGGGATTGTAGTCCGTTTTGTTCACCTTGCGTTCATATCCTTGGGGCACGAATGTGTCGTCAACGCCGATGAAGCGGAACAGCGATCGTGCCAGGCAGGCAGGGTTGGTTTTGATATCTTCATAAAAGAATACTCCGAAATCCGGGAATGCTTCGCGCCAGTAGGAGAGCTGGTCGGCGTACATGCCGCGGCTTTTGATCCAGCGCCCGTCATCAGCCCACATGGTGTCGAAATCGGCGTTTTTTTTGCCGATGCGTTCTTTTCTGCGGCGCCAGTACCAGTAGGCCGACCATGCCCGGTCGGCCGGGTCGCGAAACATCGCGAACACCCGTATGCCGGGGTAGTGCTTTCTGAGCTGGTCGCGCGCCGAGGGTTGCTCGCGCCAAAAGAAAATTGTGCGTCTGGGGTTCCAGTTCGGGTAGAACTCGCGGTGCTCGGGGTCCGGCCGTGGGGAGATGATGTAGCTTTGGGTGAATTCGCCGGCCAGGCGCCCCTGCTTGTCGTTGAACCAGTTATGGTACCAGCGGTAGCCTTTATGGTAGTAGCGGACGAAGAAGTTGATCTCCTTTTTGCTCATGAGCAGCTGCGGGTGCTGGGCAAGGATGTGTCCAACCCAGCTTGTTCCGGCTTTCTGGACGCCCACGCCCACGAAATCAGGGCCTTGGGGGCGTGGCGTTCTGGTCATTGGTGCTGTGCTCATCGTGGCCCGGGAGGTGTGTCAGGGTGTGCGGTGCAGCCTGTGGCGGCTATTCGTGCAGGTGCTGCGAATTATTGTTTTTTCCGAGAATGGCATCGATGCGGCTGATGTCATGGCTTACATCCTCAGAGTGCATGTGCGCGGGCGGATGCGTTTCGGGAACGCACTCCAGAAATTCTTCCAGTTTCTTTTCAGTTATAAAGTGCGTCCTACCCACACGGCGGGCGGTCAGCTGGCCTTTTTTTATGAAACCGCGTATGCGGGTGGTTGTAATTCCAAGGCGGTCGGCAACCTCTTCAGCCGTAAAAATTTTTATGTGTCCAAGCTCTATCATAATGGGTTCCTGTCAGGGGCGGTGTTTGCGGCAGGCCGCTGTCCCCCCATCGGCGTGTTGCATGCGGTCCGGCCGCGTGTATGCGCGTTGCACATGACCCGTACAGGCCTTTGTTAAATGACTATATAATATGCACGCTGTATGTGTCAATAAAAGAAGCTTGTGACGCTGCCTACAACAGATTCTTGCCGGTTGTGGCCATGGTCAGGGCACTGTGTTTGACGCCGCGGGTGGCCTTCAGCCGCGAGGCAAGTTTTTCTATTTCCTGCGGCGTGCCCTGCACCACGATAATCTCAAGGCAGTTGTGGTGGTCGAGGTGGATATGCTGCGTGGCGATGATGACGCTGTGGTGGTTGTGCTGGATCTCGGTCAGCCGCGCGTTCAGCTCACGGGTGTGGTGATCGTAGACCAAAGTGATCGTGCCGGCAACGACATCACCGGAAAGCCATTCGCGCCGTACCAGTTCGTCGCGGATGAGATCGCGCAGGGCCTCGGAGCGGTTCGTGTAGCCGCGGTCGCTGATCAGGGCGTCGAAGGATGCAAGCAGTGTCTTGTCGAGCGATATGCCGAAGCGGATCACAGAGGACATGGGCTTTCTCCGGATACGGGTTATTTTTTTAAAAAAAATAGCAATCTAGCTTCGGAAAGTCAATACCGAGCGCCTTCGACAGAATCAATTGCCGGGGCGCCCGATAAGGAACAAGGTTTATGGTAACACGATTTTAAATATTTGACATAACAGGTCCCGTAGGCTATCTTGTTACTTATAAGTACGGAACACATATGCCGGAGCCGGAAAGGCGCCCCCATGCACCATAAATTCGTTATTTTCCCCCTGTCGGCTATTGTCGGGCAGGACCTGCTGAAAAAGGCCCTGCTCATCAATGCGATCGACCCGACCGTCGGCGGTGTCGTCATCACGGGCGACAAGGGCACCGGAAAGTCCACTGCTGTCCGCGCGCTGGCCCATACCCTGCCGCGGCTGCGCACCGTCGAGGGCTGCCCGTTCAACTGCGATCCTGAAAACATGCGCCTGATGTGCAAGGCCTGTCAGGCCCGCTTTGAGCGCGAGGGCAGTCTGCCCTGGATCGAAAAGGCCATGGAGATCGTCGATATGCCCCTGTCCACCACCGAGGACATGGTGGTCGGCAGCCTTGACATCAAGCGCGCGCTTACCGACGGTATCAAGGCTCTCGAGCCGGGAATTCTCGCCCGCGCCAACCGGAATATCCTCTACATCGACGAGGTTAACCTGCTTGATGACCACCTGATCAATATCCTGCTGGACGCGGCGGCCATGGGCGTCAATGTGATCGAACGCGAAGGTATTTCGCTGTACCATCCCGCCCGGTTCCTTCTGATCGGCACCATGAATCCGGAGGAGGGACGTCTGCGGCCGCAGATACTGGACCGCTTCGGCCTGTGTGTCGAGGTGGGTGCGCTGACCGATCCGCGCGACCGGCTGGAAGTCATCAAACGGAGAAAGGATTTTGATCGTGACTGCTGGGCTTTCGAGGAACGTTTTTCCGCGCAGCAGCACACGCTGACGCAGGAGATCACAGCGGCCCAGGGCCTGCTGGACGAGACCGTTGAAAGCCTCGAGGTGCTCGAGCAGATCGTCACCATAACGGGCAGTTTCGGCATTCGTACGCACCGGGCCGACATTGTTATGGAAAAAACCGCAGCGGCCATTGCCGCGCTTGCCGGCCGCAGAGACGTCCAGCGTCAGGATGTGATCGAAGCCGCCCTGCTGGCGCTTCCTCACCGCATGCGCCAGAAGCCTTTCGAAGACGACCGTCCTCTTGACCGGCAGAGAATCGAGCGCACGCTCGGGGACACGGCCGACGTCGAGCACATCGAGGACTTCGAGCGCCGCGGCGAGGTAAAAAAAAAATTCTGATTCCCCCGGCTGAGCATGCCGCGGGCGGCCGCGAGGCGCCCCGTCAAGACACGTCGCGCGGCCGCTATATCTCATCCCGTCCCAGTGAACATCCCCGCAGCGTTGCCCTTGATGCCACCATCCGCAGGGCCGTGCGTGAAAGCGGCTCACTTGCCGTTGAGCCCGCCCATCTTATGGAAAAGATCAGGCTTTCCCGGGGAGAAGGCCTGTGCGTTCTTGCGCTTGACACTTCCTCTTCCATGCGCCTGGAGCGCAAGGTACGCCTGGCAAAAACGCTTGCCTGGCAGTTTTTGCGGCAATCCTATGAAAAGAAGAACCGGGTTGCCCTTGTATGCTTTCGCGGACAGGACGCACGGCTTGTCGTGCCCCCCACCCGGGACCATGCAGCGGTGGATGCGGCACTTGACCATGTCCCGAGCGGCGGCAGGACCCCGCTGACCGCTGCCCTGCTGCAGGGCTTCGCGCTTGCGGACAAGGAGCGGCGTGCTGCCGTGACGATCGTTTTGATCTCGGATGGTCGGCCCAATGTCTTTCATACGGGGTCGCTTGCCGGTGACCTGCGCATGCTGAAACAGCGTCCGGCAGGGGCGCACCTGATATGCGTCACTACCGAGAGCCGGATGCGCAGCCTGGGCTTCCTGGAAGAACTGGCTATGGCACTTGGTGCCGCACACTGGTACCTGGAGGACCTGCTGTGATACGTGTACTGGCCCTTACGGCTATGGACAGTTCGGCCGACCTGAGCGACGCTGCAACGCGCATCCTTTCCGAGTACGGCAGCGTACTCAGTATTGAAAAGCTGTATTTCAGGGATTTTGAAGCGCATGATGCGGATCTCGGGCCGGTCAAGGCAGCGATCGCGCGCGCCGACATCGTTTTGATCGATGTGCGCTCTGATACGCGACTGGGGCGCAGCCTGCCCACCCTGCTTGCGGGCCGGGACATCACGGTTGTCGTGCTTATTGCCGTGAGCAATGAGATATTCGCCTTGACACGCATGGGTTCTTTTTCGGGGGTGGTGATGTTCAAGCCCGGGCGCGACGCCGCCTTTTCGATCGCCGACTATATACGGGCAAAAAAATTCGCCGCGCTCGGCCGGAAACTCATCGCCTTGCTGCCGATCGGCATGGTGCGCGACATGAACCGCTGGATGCTTCTTCAGGAATACTATGCGCAGGGCGGTGCCGACAACCTGTACAACATGCTGCTCGTGCTGCTGAAGCATTACGGCGGATTTGCGCCTATCAGGGGCATTGAAAAGCCGCGCCTGATGCCGGCCTGGGGTTTGTACTGCCCGTTTAAAGGCATTTTCACCGACCGGGAATCCTACTGCAGGGCAGCAGGCTTTGACCCGGGCCGTCAGACGGTGGCTGTGCTGATGCACGGCGGCATGCATTTCAGCGATACGGTCCCTGTTGTCGACCAGCTCTTTGACCGCCTGCAGGCCCGGGTCAACGTGCTGGTTATTTTTTCAAGCGTCGAGAACAATATGGAAGCGCTTCGGGCCTGCTGCGACGGTATCGACCTGCTGGTCACCATGCAGTATTTCAGGCTGTGGGGCGGGCCCTACGGGGGCGACCCGGAGAAGACCTATGCATTTCTGGGCGAGTGCGGCGTACCGCTGATGGTGGGCCTGCGCGCTTTTGAAACCGAGCTGGCCTCATGGAGGGAAGGCTCAGGCGGCCTCAGCCCGATCGAGACCGTGCTGGGCGTGACCCTGCCCGAGCTTGACGGGGCGATCGAGCCGTTTTTCCTGGGAGGGCTCGAGGCAGACGATGATCCGGTGATCGGGCGGGTCAAGCGCCAGCGCCCGCTCGCAGACAGGGTGGAGTGTTTTGCGGCGCGTATCCTCAAATGGCTTGCCCTGCGCTCAAAACCGGCATGCGAAAAAAAGCTAGCCGTCATCACCTACAGCTATCCGCCCGGCGAGCACAACCTGGCCTCGGCCGGGTACCTGGACGTGTTCGCAAGCCTCGAGCGTCTGCTGGAGCAGCTGCGCGAACGCGGCTACACAGTTGAGTCTGCGCAGGGCGGGATGAAGGAGTTTTTTCTCGAAAGCGGCATCGTTAACAGCCCGGTGTATCAGCAGGCTGCAGGCATACGCGTGCCGGGTGCGAATTACGAGCAGTGGTTTCGCAGGCTTCCTGAAAATGTTCAAAAGCAGGTAACCGACATCTGGGGACCGCCGCCGGGACGGATTATGGTCGACGGCGGCGACCTGCTGGTGCCGGGAGCACTGCTGGGCAATGTTTTCATCGGCGTGCAGCCTGCGCGTGGCGACCATGAAGCCGCAGACAGCCTGTACCACGACACGGCCCTGCCGCCCCATCACCAGTACCTCGCCTTCTATTGGTATCTTGAGCATACATTCGGTGCTGATGCGCTCCTGCATTTCGGCATGCACGGCACGCTGGAGTTTTTGCCCGGCAAGGAGGTCGCGCTCTCCGGGGAATGTTTTCCCGACCTGTTGCTGGGCAGCCTGCCCAATGTCTATTATTACTGGGCCGGCAATCCTTCAGAGGCAACTATTGCCAAACGCAGGAGCTATGCATTGTGTCTTTCGCATGCCTCACCGCCCATGACGGCTTCGGGCCTCTACGAGGACTACCTGGTGCTCGAAGACCTGCTTGAGCAGCTTGGTGCCGGGTGCCAGGAGGAACTCCTGCTGGAGATCCGCGAGCGCGCGGCCGGGCTGCATTTACCGCCGGAGCCGGACGAACTGCGAAGGGAGCTGTTCCGCATGAAAAACCGTCTGATTCCGCACGGCCTGCATGTTTTGGATAGACAGCCCGCA
>Ga0272442_10010322_pt1 | contig 11519 bp, 7 predicted proteins | sample SSMForm2O_FD_200262 | JGI IMG/M metagenome (GOLD analysis project Ga0272442, IMG submission 200262) | Marine sediment archaeal communities from Little Sippewissett salt marsh, Falmouth, MA, United States - SSM-Form-2O | ecosystem: Environmental > Aquatic > Marine > Wetlands > Sediment ...
CGACTCCAGCTCCTTCATCATATCTTCCTTCCACTTGAGGGGAAGATCTGAGGCGTGTCGGACGTATATGGGCCAGTCTGGGGGCATGCATCCGAAGTACTTCATGCAGATGTCACAGTAGTGGGTCAGCTTGATCATCCTGCCCTGGCTGTTGTCGCTGGGCCTGAAGCAAAGCTTGGCCATCATCATCATGCACTCTTCGACGGATTCAGCAACGTAGAGGAGGTGCTCCGGTGCGGGCTCGCAGTAAACCTTAGAGCCGTCCCTCGCGTCGATGATCTCCCAATCCTCCTTCTTGTCGGTCCTGCCCAGGAACGCCCTCCTGTACATGACGCTGTGGGGCTGGACGACCGCGGGAACTCCGAGCCGGTTGAACCCGGTAGCGATGGAGGCCGCCTTCTGAGACATGGCACCCCAGGCGACGCCGCAGGCGCCCACCTTGGAGAGGACGTAGTCGGCGATGTCGTCGTAGTTGCCGCGCTCGTTTCTGCCGGCGAAGATGGTGGCCACCTTGATGGCAGCGCCGTGGATGTGGGCGTTGGAGACGCAGCTACCGATGTTGCAGATGTTTCTACCGTCAAAGCCTCCGGGGAACTGCTCCCAGATGGTCTTGCCGTCTTCGTCGGTATAGAGGGACATGTCCATGGCCATGCAGCCGGTGGTAGTGACGATGAAGCCTCGATCGACGAACTCGCGGGCGATGTCGTAGCACTCCTTGGTGCCGTTCGGGTAGTTTGCGCAGCCGATGATGGCGATGACCCCGGGGATCGTTCCCAGAACCAGTGGTGCACCCACACGCCTGATCTCGGTGTCCTTGACGGGACCTCTTCCGGCCCTCATCTTGAACTTCTGGTTTTTGATGTACTCCTGGTTGGCGTAGGCGTAGAGGCTCAGGATCGGTATATCCTGGGGGCAGGCCTGTTCGCACCTTCGACAGCCGACGCAGATCTCGTAGGTCGAGCTGAGAGGCTCGAGGTTGCCCTTCGCTGCCTCCTGGACGACGTCGCCTATCTTGATGTGGGGGGGACAGACGAATTGACAGGTGTGGCAGTAGGTACAGGACTCAGCGTACTTCTTGAACTCCTCCTCGGTGATGAAGGCCTTCTTCCTCTCATCGGCGCGCTTCGGCTTGACTGCGATTGCGGTCCTGACGCCAACCTCTCCGGCCTTGATCGGGTCGATGATGGCGACGCCCGGCATCCTGAAGTTGACCAGGTCGTCGACGATCTCGTCTACGGGGTCGTTCGTCCTGTCGGGTAGGCCGAGCATGATCTTCTCGTTGGTGGCGATCAGGGGCACTTTCTTTTCTTGGCACTCCTGGAGGGCGTTGGTGTAGATGCACTGCTCGTCGACCATGACGCAGTCCATGACGTCAGCCTCGACCATCTTCCTCCACCAGCCCATGGCTCCTGCGACCTTGGCCTTGGTCCCGACCATCCTGTACTTGGTTTGGATCTCCTCAGGGTAGCCGAGCCCTTCGCCGATCCTGGTGTTGTCGATGGCCGTGCAGCATACACCGCCGATATCGACCTTGCCCCAGAGGTTGTTGTCCTCGGCGTAGAACATAGCCTCGGCGGAGCCTGCCAGGTTGTGGCCGTAGGTGATCAGGATCGCCTTGTCCTTGTCCAGAGTTCCCATGCCGCACTCAACCAGGGGAGCGTCCTCGTCGCCCCTGGGCATGTCGTAGGCGATGATCTGGATCATATCCGAGACCTCTTTGCCCAGGGAGTCGAGCATCCCGGCGTGGAGGGCCTTCGACTCGAAGTCCCTGTAATTTCCTTCCTGGCCGGTGTGGGTACATGCCAGAAGCTGCGCGACCTGCTCTTCGATGTAGCTGAGGACCGGCCCGAACTCTTTCAAGGTCTTGGGCTTGGTTCCAGTTACAGTTCTGGTCAGAGGCGCGTCCACCAGGATCTCTTCGCCCATCTTGAAGGGGAGGTCTCCGAACTTCTCCAGGGTCCAGTGGTAGAGATGTCGGCCGTGAGCACAGTGAGCTGTGCAGCCCATAAGGACCGCCAGGAGGACGATCCTGCCCTGCTGAGCTGCCTGGTCTAAGCCGCAGGCACCCCTCGAGCGGGTCAGATCACAGGGGCCGTAGGTACAGAGAGTGCACCGATCACAGATGGGTGAGTAGAATACCCTGTACCTGTTTATGAGCTTGAAGTCCCAGTCTCGAAGCGTGGCGATGCTTGGACAGGGGAACGGGCCCATGGGTTGGTCCCACTCCTCCACCTCCTTCACGATCTCGCCTATGTTGATCTGGACATTCTGCATGTCCTCAACGGCAAAACTGCCTTCCATCTTATCCATCTTCTCACCTCTCTCTGATAAATATCCGCGCGCTATAGTGGGTTAATTGCTTGATATAAACCTTGTGGGTTCTATGTCAATCTGATACCAGAATGTATTCGCAATTAAATCCACTAAAAGGGATTTACATATGGTTGAAAGATCAAATTTATACGAATCATTTTACAAGATATCGAATCATATTTTGCCATATACAAGCAATAAAAGATGTGATTCGGATCAAATATTTTACAAAAAATTGGCGGGTATTTTGGACGATTTGATGAGAATTAAGAGAGGGTTTTAGGCAAATATTTTACAAAAATGAATTTTATCTAGGGTCGGTCTTGCCAGCCTGCTTCAAAACTGAAAAATCAAAGAGAAAGGTCAGGATCGATCTTCGTGATGACGGCCTTGGCGTGATCAGGCGCCGTCCGATCTCATCAGCACGTCCAGAACCCCTCTCAGAGTTTTCACCGGAATCTGGCCGGGAGCGGTCGCCTTTCCTATGTAGCCGTAGGTGAGGACCGAGCCGTATATCGGGGCCACGACCCGAAGGTGTCTGCCCACATCTCCCATCCCCATCAGAGATGTTGGACCTGCGGTCTCCGAGAGGAGCCTCAGAAGATCGAGGCAATCCTCCAGGGATGCGGGGGTCAGGGCGAGCTTGGCGATATCGGCTCCGGCCTCGAAGATCTCCGCCAAGATAGATCTGAGGGCTTCGGTGGGTGGCATCCCTTCGAAGTTGTGATAAGAAGCTATCACTGGCCCGTCCACCATCTCCAGTAGACGGTCGCGCCCCTCGGCAAAAAGCTCCACGTCCACAATGTCCGCCCAGGCCGAGGCCTCCGCCAGGATCTCGATCCGCTCGTCCTCGCTTCCATGGAACGAACCGCCCTCCTCGACTATCCTGTTGGTGGCTATGATGGGAAGGGACGTCGCCTCTCGCACCTCCTGGATCACCTTTATCGGATCCACCGGGAGGAGGTCGAGTCTCACCTCCACCAAGTCGGACCCGAGCCCTTCCGCGAGGGTTGCGTTTCTGACCGCCTCCTCCCCGCTAAGGACGGCCACCACCGCCGGCGTCTCTATCACCAGGTCTCCAAAAACGAGCTTCTTCTCATTCATTTTGTGGGACCACCCCTTCCTCGATTTTTATTCCGCTTCTGAGCTTCTCGCCGTTCGAAAAGAGCCTCATCTCTCGAGGATGCTCTCCTCTATGCTCATTCCGAAGTGGCGGGCCTTCCCCTCAAAGTGGACCAGGACCTTATCCCCAACCTTTAGGTCTGTGACCGACTTCGGCGTTCCGTCCTCGCTGACTAGCTTGATCGTCTCGGCGTTCTGGAGGAGGGTGCTCATCTTCTCCCCGTCCACCTCGGCCTCGATCAGCATCAGAGGTCTCTTCTCGATCTTCACCCTGCCGACGACGGCGGTCTTCGTCCCGCCCTCCTTATCGACGATCGTCACCTCGTCGCCAGCCTTCAGCTCTGAGAGGTACCTGGTCTTATCGCCGACCTTGACGTAGGCGTGGACGGCTCCCGCGTTCACCCGAAAGGGGCGGGCTGCGACGTAAGAGCTCTCTTCGGACTCACTGTGGACCAGGAAGGCGGCCTTCGACTGGGACCCGACGAGCATCCCCTCGCCTGGTCGCATCATGGTGCAAGTGTCGACGCAGACCCGATCACCCATCCCGACGGGCCTTATCTCGGTGATCTCTGCGGAGACCAGATCGAGCCTCGCCATCCCAGCCTTCTCCGCCGCCTTCTGAACTCTCTTGACCTCCGAGAGGTCTCTGGTGTCGAGAAGGATGCCGTCGGCGCCCTTCTCCAGGGTGGCAAGGTCGACCTCCGCCTCTTCGGCGGTCTTGACGCCGCTTATTATCTTGACCTTCTCGCCCTGGAGGCCTGCGATCATGTTCTCCAGGGGGATCACCTTCCAGTCGGTGCCGACGACCACCAGGTAGTCGACGTTCTTTCCCAGCTCCACCGCAAACTCCTCGTACCTCTTGCCCCTGATCTCGACGTAGCCCGCCACCGTCCCCTCGGTGGCCCGCGCGAGGCTTATGTCCAGAGAGGCCCCGAACTCCTCGGGGAGGGGAACCGAGCCGTCCCCCTCGCCGCCTCGGCCTATTATGAGTATGTCTTCCTTATCTCTCTCGGTCCCGAAGGAGGCCACCTTTATCTCGCCCAGCTTTCTGACCTTCTCGACGTCTTCCTGTCTCGCCACCACGCAATCGAACCCGGACTCGAGAGCCGTGGTGATTCTGGGCTTCATCTCCTCCCAGGAGCCTTCACAGGCCATGAGCCACTTCTCTTTCATGAATCTCGGAGTGGGGCTCAGGTTACTAATTTCTTTTGGATACTCGGCGTTTGTATTTCTCGTTTCAATGACGAATTCATCTGAGCCAGATTGTGATTATTCGTTTCATCCGTGCTACTTAAGAAGGGGTCCCGACAAGATGATGCTAATGACGGAGATGACGGAGATCGCCCAGATCCTCATCCAATCGACAGCTACATCTTTCAGCCTCTTATCCAAGTCCCTACCGCCGATCGTCCTGGGCCTGGTGCTGGCGGAGCTGATCGTGGTCTTGAACGCGGCGGAGAAGATCGCCTTCATCGCCAGGCCCATAACCAGGTTCTCCCACCTCAGCGATGCCGCCGGGGCGAGCTTCATGATGGCCTTCTTCTCCGCGGCCAGCGCCAACTCTATGCTGGCCGGCTACTACAACGATCGGATAATCGAGAAGAGGGAGCTATTCGTCGCCTCCCTGGTCAACTCCTTTCCCGCCACCACCATGCACTGGAGGTCTCTCCTCCCGGTCCTGATACCTCTTCTGGGATTCACCGGCCTCGTCTACTTCAGCCTTCTGATGCTGGTGGGGCTCTTGAAGACAGGTCTAGTGATGGTGGTGGGCCGCTTGCTCCTGGATTCAAAAACGGATGGCTCAGCCTTCAGCTCTGCCTTAGAGGATCTCAGAGCAGAAAAAGATAGTCCGAATAGACCACCTCTAAAAGAGGCGCTGAAGATCGGCGCGAGGGCCGCGCGTCCCAAGGTGGCCAGGGTGGCGAAGATGACGACGGTGATGATGTTTCTGGTATCTGTCCTCATCGAGGTCGGTGCCTTCGATCTCCTCTCCCTTCATCTGAGCGGGATCCGAAGCTATCTCCCTCTTCCTGCTGCGGGTCTCAGCATCATCGCAGCCCAGTTCGCGGGGTACGTCGCCGCCTACACCGTGGCCGGTGGCCTGCTCGCGGCAGGAGAGCTATCGGGCAAGGAGGTGGTGGTCACCCTGATGATCGGAAACGTCATCACCAGCGCAGCCTGGGCCTTCCGGTGGCTGATACCCTCTCACGCCGGGATCTTCGGCCCGAGGATCGGAACGGAGCTGGTGGTCTTCTCCACGGGATTGCGGGACGTGATCATGCTCCTGGTGGCCTTGGGGGTGATGGCCCTCTGGTGAGGCTGGAAAAAAGAGTATCCGCGGACTTCTCGTCGCGCGGATTTCTCAACAACCTTAAGATTCGGATTCGGATTCAGTTCCGGTTCCCGCAACCGTCAGGGTGTACTGGAAGGCGTTGCCCAGGTAGGATTCGACCTCGATATAGTAGGTTCCGGGCTCCAGCTCTTCTTCGATCTTGGACCAGGTTCCCTCCCCACCGTCGTCGTCGTAGGCGATCTCCTCCGTCTCTTCGTCATAGAGATAAAGGTAAGAGTCGCCGTCTGAATCTCCCGAGACCTCTATTTCGACATCCATTTCCTCCTCAACCACGAAGACGTAGTAGTCGACGTCTTCTCCGGGGAGGATGCAAGCCGCCGTCGTCAGCTCAGAGCCAGCGGTCAGAACCCCCAGATCCAGGGCCTCCTCGGGGGTGTTGTTCGGCTCATCTTCGCATTCGTAGTTCACAAAGCCTAAGGCCAGGACGTAGCCGGATATGGGGTCCAGGTCCCCCGACTCGGCGCGGACGGCGTATTTGCCGGCGGCCAGCTGGGACTCCACCCCATAATCGCCGTGGTCGATCGGCAGGTAGCCTCCTTCTTCCTCGGAGTATTCGTAGAGGACCAGGGATACCGTCTCCCAGTCGTCGAAGAAGTAGAAGAAGTCCTCATCTTCCTCGTCGTTCTCCTCGTCCTCATCCTCCTCGTCTTCGGCGACTAGGCCCTCGGTGGTGATCGCCTCGATCATCACGTAGCCCTCCGACTCCGGGTCCACCTCGAAGAGGAAGTAGTCGATGTCGCCCATTGGCTCGATGGAGCCTCCGACCAGAGTCATCTCGGCCAGGGGCCCGAGGTCGTTCCCGTCGGTGATGCAGTCGTTCGGCTCGGACTCGAATATGTTGGAAAGGGCGACGGAGTAGTTTCCCTCCTCCAGGCTGATCGAATCGATGCGGACGAGATAGGTTCCGGCTTCGGTTGCCATCGGAAGGAGCCCCTCGCCGGAGGTGATGTAGTTCATCTCATCGTCGTAGATCACGATTCTGAGGTCGTCTATCATGCCTGCGGCGACGACGATCTCTGCGGTCGGTTCCTCGACGGTGAACTTGAACCAATCGATCTCACCAGGGTATCCGAGGGACGCTTCGGATGAGATCATCCCGCCCTCGGCCCCGATCGTTCCGAGGTCTGTCGCCCCGGTGGCGAAGTCTTCCGGTGCCGCATCCTGGGCGAGCCCCCCGGCGCTCGCTATTATGAGGATCGCAAGAAACGCGATCGATTCGGCGAAAATTTTCGTGCTCATTTTTCTGCTCATAAATGTTCCTCTATCTTTAGTGTTAAGCATCAGATAAGCATCAGATCTAATATATAATCCTACATTCTAATGTAAACCCCCCCATGACCCGATGACTAACACGCAAAGATTTATTATGTTATCTTACTATAGGTATAATGTGATGAGAATCAAAAATCGGTAAGACTATTTAGAGCATCCCTTAACTTACGACCAGTAGAAATTTAATAATGTGCCACCATATAAACAAAGAATTGCAAATATTAAAATCAACCTATTAGGACATCATAACCAATCTGGAAAGTTTGAGTATTAAAGTCAAAGGTTTTGGGACTATACAACGATTCAATACGATAGCAAAACTCATAACACCTTTTCATTGATGGGCGAAAGCTATATACCAAATGATAATCAAAAAAATGAGACACATAGCAGCACCATTCAAGCCAGAGGTCTAAGAAGCCCTTTGAAGGAGCGAGCACGGGCGGCGATACTCCTGCAGATGCGGTTGGCTTCTCAGATTTTATAGATTATGGGTTGTGGTGATATTAAACGAATGATATTATGCGAATGTGGCGAGTTCATCGACGGCAACACTTTCAAGGATTATATAGAAACTTCGATCAACCCTTCCACGCCGACGGTGGGTCATGTCAAATGTGGGCTAATATTTGACTTCATCGATGGTGAGATGCCGAAGAGGTACTCGTCGAGGACGGAACTGAAGAGCTTGGCTTTGAAGTTTGCAGAGAAGAACAGGCTGGACGACGAAATCACGGGAAAGTTCCTGCTCGAGGTGGACAGGCTGAAGTCAAAGGGAACTATGTCCGATATCGAAATCTTGATGGCCGCATCCGATGCTTTTGTCGAGCGGCAGACTTTCGAGTATAGACGTGATAATAATCGCATGAGGTAGACGCACAGAAGAGGTCAACATCACCATTGGGATTAGTCTGGACGCGTCCCTGCCGCTTTGCGAAGATTCATGAACCCTATCCATTGGCCATCGGTCAAGCCCACCGCTCTTCTGTGAATCGATGCCCTTTCGCATGTGGATCAAGATCATGAATCTCGTAAGCGCTCGCTACTGTGTCAGAGGTTAGTTGTATTCCGAGATGCAAGAAGTATGGCGGTTAGTCGGTCGCTGGCGTTCTCTGCGAAAATCGTGCAACATCTCAGTCGCATATAGCGAAAGATGATCACAGGATCGGTCTTTTGTTCACTTTTTCAATGAGTTCAATTACTTTTGTCCAATCTTCCAAAACACCTCCTGAAAAGATTGTACAAATAAAACGCCCAAATATATTCTTCTCTTCTGATGAATCACCTTCCACCATTTGAGATAACCTCCTTCATCGGCGTATTGGTCATCTCAATTATGTAAATCAGCATCCAACAATGGGATTTATCCCATATCCATGAAGGCAATAATCCTCGATCGATTACCAATTAGCAAAGGGCTGAGTTAAGATCAGGGACTGTGAATCTTTTTATAGCCTCAGCACCAGTTCAATTTGAGGAGGCAGGCATACGACGAGACCGGTTCCGGCCCTGGCGCTGGCGGCGCTTCTGCTGCTGATGGCGGCGGGCGCGTCACATGGCGCGACCGAAGACTCGCGCGAGGTGGTCCCGGCCAGCGAGATCCTGGCCGCGATCGAGCGGGGCGAGCCGGTCGATTACGACGGCGTGATCGTGGAGGGGGACCTGGATCTTAGCGGGAGAACTCTGGGAACGGTCCACTTCAACAGAACCATATTTTTTGGATCGATCGATTTCGAGAACACAAATTTCATGGGAAATTCCTGGTTCCGAGGATCTAGTTTCAGCGGTGATGCCAGCTTCTTAGTAGCTGAGTTCTCGGGAGGAGATGCTGACTTTTCTTTTGCGGAATTCTTGGGTCGACATGCTGACTTCTCGGATGCGAATTTCTCAGGCGGAAATGTATCCTTCTGCAGAGCGAATTTCTCGGGCGGAGATGCGGACTTCTCAGATGCAAATTTCTTGGGCGGAGATGCATCCTTCCGTAGAGCGAATTTCTCGGGAGGAGATACCGACTTCGAGTATGCTGAATTCTCGGGCGGAAACGCCAGCTTCTCGGATGCAGTCTTTTCGGGCGGAGATGCCGACTTCTCGGACGCAATCTTCTCAGGCGGAAATGCCCGCTTCTCAGATGCAATCTTCTCAGGCGGAAATGCCCGCTTCTCGGATGCACTCTTTTCAGGCGGAGATGCCCGCTTCTCAGATGCAGTCTTCTCGGGCGGAGATGCCCGCTTCTCGGACGCAGTCTTCTCAGGCGGAGATGCCCGCTTCTCGGATGCAATCTTTTCAGGCGGAAATGCCCGCTTCTCAGATGCAGTCTTCTCAGGCGGAGATGCCAGCTTCTCTGAAGCGGTGTTCTCGGGAGGAGAGGCTTCCTTCTCGCATGCGAATTTCTCGGGCGGAGATGCCCGCTTCTCTGAAGCAGTGTTCTTGGGTGGAGATGTTTCCTTCTCGTTTGCGAATTTCTCGGGTGGAGATGCCAGCTTTTCAGAAGCGGTGTTCTCGGGTGGAGATGCATCCTTCCCGTTTGCGAATTTCTCGGGCGGAGATGCCCGCTTTTCTGAAGCGGTGTTCTCGGGCGGAGATGCTGATTTCTCGGGTGCAGTGTTCTTTGGTGGAGATGCTAACTTCAAGAATGCTGAATTCTCAGGCGGAGATGCCGACTTCTCATTTGCGAAATTTTTTGTAGGAGATACCTACTTTACCAACAGCTGGTTTAAAAAAGATGCTTTATTCGAGTATACGATTTTTGAAGGCACCCTTCATTTAAACAGGGCCAAATACGACAAAATATTCATCAGATGGGATTTGATTGAAGGAAAACTGGCTTATGACGATGCCGCTTATTTATCTTTGCTCAAAAACTTCAAAGAGCTAGGATATTTAGAGGACTACGATTACTGTTATTTCGAGTATAGAAAGGAACGCCGAAACCACCCATGGCCCCTGGTGGGCAAATGGGAGCAAGCTTTCAGGAAGAAGATCGACCTTTTGCTCGAATTGTTCTACGGCTACGGAACAAAGCCCCTCAACGCCCTGTTTTTCTCCCTGGGAATCATCATCGGATTCGGGATATTCTGGCGGTCAATCGGCCTGGGCAGACCAAATTCGGCGCTCGATGAGTACATCCTTGCAGATTCCGAGCACGACAAGATTCTGGAGGTCCTCGTCTTCAGCGCCACGGTTTTCCTCTCCGGAACGAGGCTCTTCATCGAGCCGCCGCCCCTCCCGAAGATCGGGGGACGGTCCCGATCTCTGATAAGAGGGGCCTTCATCTTCGAGAGGGTTTTAGGGGCGCTATTCTCGATCCTCTTCTTCCTCGCCATCAGCGGGACGGTGGTGAGGCAGCTGTAGCCGGGGATGGTCATCTGATGAACTTGCGCGCCAGGACGACCACGAGCAATGCCGTTAATAGATAGCCAAAGATCGCCTCTATCATAGCTGCAGTTCTCAGCCATTTTCCAAGCGTTAGGTTATCTGGATCTCCGCCGGTAAACGTCATCACGCTGAAATAGAAGCTCTCAAAAAGCGATTCTGAGCTGCCTATAAAAAAGACCCATCCGATAACGACGATACAAAACATGCAGATAACAGTGTGAATCGGGCGAACACCATATCCACATGATATCCAGGAAGTAATATCCGAAAGCTTTGACGAATCCCAGCCATTTACTTCGCCATACAATCTCTTACGATCCTGGCTCTCCTTACGGTATTGATAATAGCAATCATCTGCATCGACGAAGCGCTCTATGATTTTGAAGTTTTTTATTAATGCTAAGTATGCAGGACCGTCATAAACCAGATTATCATTAATTGAGTTCCAAGATATATATAATTGGCTGAACTTTAATTTGCATAAGTCCAATTCTTTATCAAACAGCGTATCGGTAAATATGGCATCGTACCCAAACTGAGCATTATAGAATTTAGCACCCCCGTTGAACTTAGCTGAAGAGAAGTAGCCACCGCTGTCGAACTTAGCTGAAGTGAAACGTGCATTGCAGCTGAACTGAGCTAAAATGAAGATGGCATTACCGCTAAACTTAGCTGAGAAGAAGTAGACATTGCTGCTGAATTTAGCTGAGAAGAAGCGGGCTTCATTGCTGAACCGAGCTTTGCGGAAGCTGGTATTGCCGATAAACAGAGCATCGTTGAATATGACATCGCAGCTGAACTGAGCCCAAGAGAAATCGGAAGTGACTTCGAACTTGGCACCCTCGAACACGACAGTTCTGGTATTCTGATCACCAAACATTGCACGGCTGAACTTGGCATCACCTTTGAACCGAGCATCTGTGAAATCGATGACGCCTACACCAACGAATTCAGCCTTCACGAAATTAGGTAGTCTACCCTAATTAGGTTTATATATCATTTTTATCGATAGTATGTTCGGGGTAAGCAATGAAGGCAAATCGATTAGTTTTAGCTGGTTCGTTTTGCTGGAACAAAGATTGTC
>Ga0272442_10010323_pt1 | contig 11519 bp, 12 predicted proteins | sample SSMForm2O_FD_200262 | JGI IMG/M metagenome (GOLD analysis project Ga0272442, IMG submission 200262) | Marine sediment archaeal communities from Little Sippewissett salt marsh, Falmouth, MA, United States - SSM-Form-2O | ecosystem: Environmental > Aquatic > Marine > Wetlands > Sediment ...
CGCACTGCGCGCAACCCCCCTAGCCGCTCACATCACTACCCTGGCCATCCACAGCCACATCCCCCTGCCCGGCGTCCGAGACAAGGCCGAACCGGCCGGAGCCGGCGTGCGGCTCACCCCACGCGAGCGGGAAGTGCTCCAACTCCTCGCCGACGCTCGCTCCAACGCAGAGATCGCTGGCGAGCTGTTCATCGGACCCAAGACCGTCAGCGTCCACGTCTCCAACATCCTCGCCAAACTCGGCGCAAGTTCCCGCTCCGAGGCCGCCGCCATCGCCCACCAGCAAGGACTGGCCCACACCCCGCCCGAACCAGCCTGACCCCCCGCCGGGGGCCTGTCGGGTCTCATGGGCCCTCAGTGTTCCTGGCGGCGCTGGTGCGACGGGATCGGCTCTGGTGGGCATCCGCAGCTGCGTCGGATGACCAGGTGAGTGGGTAAGGAGAGCCGGGTGCTCGCTGGCGACTCGCCGTTGATGAGCTGCAGGAGCGCCTGGGTAGCTGCGGTTCCCGCCGCTGCGGCGTCTTGGTGGACGGTGGTGAGGGGCGGGTCAAGGTACGGGGCGACGGTGATGTCTCCGATGCTGATCAGGGCGAGGTCGGTGGGGATGGTGAGGCCCAGGCTCCTTGCCGTGTCGATGACACCGATGGCGAGCTGGTCGCCGAGGGCGAGGATCGCGGTGGGGGGTGGGTCGAGCGAGAGGAGGCGTGCGGCGCCGTCGGTCCCCGATGGGGTGGCGAAGTCTGGGACGTGTGCGACGTATTCGGGCTGGAGGGTGAGCGAGGCGTCGCGCAGAGCCCGATGGATGCCGGCGTGGGTTTCGGCGATGCTGGGTGGTGCCATCGGCGGGGTGATCACCCCGATGCGTTCATGGCCGTGCTCGATGAGATGGGCGGCGGCTTGGTGTCCGGCTCCTTGCATGTCGAAGAGGACGACGGGGTAGGGAGCGGTGGGCCAGTCGACAACCACGGTGGGCAGGAGCGCAGGGATTCGAGACATCGGTGCGCCTGAGGGGTCATACGGGTCGTGGGCGACGAGGATGATGCCGTCGGTCCCCCGGGCGACGAGCTGGTCGACGAACCACGCTGCCTTCGCGGGGTTCTCGCGCGTGTTGCACACCACCACCATCGTGGGCCCGTGCTCAAGTGCGTCGTCGATGGCTTCGAGCATGGGGGTGTAGAACTCCTCGAGGGAGGGGACGATCACCCCGATTGTGAAGCTGGGGACCCTGGCGACGTTGAGGGCAAGCCGTTCCGGGTCGTAGGCCGCCACGATCGTCCCCGCCCCCGGGCGGCTGGTCACCAGGCCTGCGCTGGACAGCTCCTGGTAGGCGGCGCGGACGGTGTGCATGTTGATACCGAGCTCGTCGGCGAGCTGACGCACCGGCGGAAGCCGGTCGCCGACGCCGGCCTGTCCGCGCACGATGAGCCATCTCAGCTGTTGGACGAGCTGGGCGATGAGCGGGACGGCGCCGTCACGATCAATCCTCAGGTAGTCGGAGATGTCCAAGGGGAGCCGTTGCCTCCGGTTCAGTGGTTGTGCTAGAACATAGTATCAAGTTGCCAACCTGAACTGGGTAAGGAGCCTGCCATGCACGCAACCACTGAGGACCTCACGGTCCTGCTCCACGATGAGGGCGGCACCGATGTGCGCAGCATCGACTTCGATCAGATGGCCGCCAACATCAACCGCTTCGCCCCGGGCACCGACCTCGGCCCGCTGCTGGCCCAGCTCCCCGGTGGCGACTGCTCCGTCCCGCACTGGGGGTACGTCATCGACGGCAACTTCACGGTGCACTACTCCGACGGGCAACAGGAGAGTGTGACCGCCGGGCAGCTGTTCCACATGCAGCCCCACCACGACCGTCTCACCACCGACGACGGCGTCGTCTTGGCTGAGTTCAGCCCCGCCGAGGACGCCCGCCGGCTGTTCGGCCAGATTGCCTCCATCATGCAGGCCGCCGGCTGACCCCTGACACCTCCCCGCCCAGGTCTTCCTCACCACCAGCCCCCGCTAGAAGGAGTTTCGAATGACCACTACCCAAGGGCTTCCCACCGAGCCGCAGGAGTCGGCACTAGCAGCACCATCACAGGGCCGCCGGTTGCCGCGGTGGGCCGGGGCGCTGGCCCTCGTGCTGGCTGTAACGGTCGGCGTCGGGATCGGGTCCCTCGCCTCAGGTCGAGACTCGCTCACGTCCTCGGCAGTAGACCCACAGGTCGAGCAACTCGTGGACGAACTCCTGGCGGCCTGGAACGCCTACGACGCCGACGCGATCCGCGCCATCGCCAATGACGACGCCGTCCTGAACACGGACGACCTGACAGCCACCGGCGCGTTGAGCCTCGAGGCGGCGGTGGAGCGCAACCGGGTATCCGGCGTGTCCTTGGAGCGGGTCGGTGACCCGATAGTCAGTGACGTCGGTGACGCGATCGACGTCGTCCAACTCATCCGAGGCGGTATCTCCGAAGGCAATCAGGGGGAGGCCATCTTGGTCCTCCGCCTGGTCACGGACGACGGCACGCTCAAGATCGCATGGGACAGGGTCTACGACTACCAGACGTGGCGCTCACTAGGGCTGTAGCTACCCATCGCCCCGTGGGTGGGGCCGCGGAATCGCTCGGTCGTCATGCGATCACCAGGTGCACACGGACGCCAACGACTCCTCGGCCCACCTCGGCCGAGAGCGGTCGCTACGTCGACGTGGTCGCCGATTCAAACGGTGACCCGCGCCAGCAGGCTCGCAGGATCAGCCTTCAGAACCTCGCCAACAGAGCCGCATGCAGTGCGTTCTGGTCGGGTCGCCAGTAGGGCGAAACGCGGCTAGGAGGTCAATCGGTGGTGAGCCAATGCCCTGCTGACAAGTAACCGGAACGGATGGGGACGGGGGTGCCCCAGGTGGTCCTGCTGGACCGGTTCGTTGACCGCGGCTGGCGGCTGTGCGACGGTGACGGCACCTACGGGTGGGCTGGGGGGTGGGGTGCGGTGGCGGGGGTGACGCCGGTGACGGGCGGGGTGCCGCGGCCGCGGCTGATCACCCCGTCGTTCGTCACGCTGATCGCGTCCGGGTTGTGCTACTCCACCGCGGTTGGGGTGATGATCCCGGTGCTGCCGCTGTTCGTGGTCGACGAGCTGGGCGCGTCCGCGACGGCGGTCGGCGCAGCGGTGGGGTTGTTCAGCGTCACGGCGCTGCTGCTCAAGCCGGTGGCCGGCCGGGCGGCGGACCGGTGGGGGCGGCGCGCGCTGCTGGTGGCCGGGTCGGCGCTGTTCACCATCGTGGTGGCCGGGCACCTGCTGGTCTCGGAATACTGGGCGCTGGTGGGGCTGCGGGTGCTGCTGGGGGTGGCCGAGGCGGTGACGTTCGTGGCCGGGGTGGCCGCGCTGACCGACCTGGCGCCGCCGGAGCGTCTGGGGGAGGCGATCAGCTACGACTCGGTCGGGTTGTTTCTCGGGATCGCGTTCGGACCGGTGATCGGGGAGTGGCTGCTCGGGCAGGGCGGGTTCCCGGCCGCGTGGGCCGGCGCGGTCGTCCTGGGTGGGGCTGCGACGCTGCTGGCCACCCGGCTGCCGAAGCTGCCGGCCCAGACCGTGCCGGGGGGTCGGGTGCGGCTGGTGTGGCGGCCGCTGCTCGCGCCGGGGGCGTCGTTCGTGGCCGGCATGCTCGGCTCGGCCGGGTTCCTCGCCTTCGTGTCCCTGCACGCCCGCGAGATCGGCATGGCCGGCGCGGGCGGTGCGCTGTTCACCTTCGGCACGGTCGTGGTCGCGTGCCGGCTGGTGTTCGCCCGGACCGCTGACCGGGTTCCCGCGGCACGGCTGTCCGGTTTCGCGCTCGCCGCCGGCGGGGCGGGCCTGACCGTCGTGGCGGTCTGGCAGCACCCGGCCGGGGTGTTCCTCGGCGCGGCCCTGCTCGGCGTCTCCTCGGCGTTCCTGACCCCGGCGTTCTACCGGGTGCTCATGACCCGTGTGCCGGCCTCCCAGCGTGGCAGCGGCGCGGCCGCCTTCGGCATCATGGTCGACCTCGGACTCGGTGGCGGACCCCTACTGATCGGGCTGGTCGCCGCCCGCAGCAGCATCACCACCGCTTTCGCCGCCAGCGCCGCCCTGGCCTTGGTCGCCGCCATCCTCACGCTGCGAGCCGGAGCACGCGGACCAGCCGCCCCACAAGCCGCCCCCGCCTGACCCCGGCTCCTTCCGCCGACCTACCCGCCACGATCATGCGCATCCCGCTGAAGCGTCGGTCGCGGGTCGCGGGTCGCGGGTCGCGGCGTGTGGCGAAGGTTGGTGCTTCCACCACGCTCTGCCTCATGTTCTCGGCGCAGGCTCCCGCGGAGGTTCCCCGCGAAGGTCGTCGACGCTACCGTCGACGCGGGGGCGGAGGGACGCGGTGAGGGGGAGCGGATGCCAGGATCGGTGCAGACGCGCTACGCCCGCACCAGCGACGGGGTGCACGTGGCCTACCAGACGTGGGGGCAGGGCCCGGACCTGCTGATGGTGCCAGGCTTCATCTCCAACGTGGAGGGGGCGTGGGAGTCACCGCTGTATGCCCGGCTGAACGAGCGGCTGGGGTCCTTTGCCCGGGTCATCACCTTCGACAAGCGGGGCACGGGCATGTCTGACCGGCCGCCGGAGCTGCCGGACGCGGACCGTCGGATGCTGGACATGCTGGCGGTGCTGGACGCGGCACAGGCGGGCCCGGTGTCGGTGTTGAGCATCTCCGAGGGGGCGGCGCTGTCGGTGCTGCTGGCCGCGACCCATCCGCAGCGGGTCGCGTCGCTGGCCCTGTACGGGGGGTACGCCCGGGCCACCACAGGGCCGGACCATCCGATCGGGTCGACCTTGCAGCAGCTGGAGGCGATGGGGCAGCTGATGGAAGAGGGCTGGGGCACCGGGGTGGGGCTGGGAGCGTTCGCCCCGAGCCTGGCCGATGACCCTGCTGCGCGGGAGTGGTGGGCGCGAGCGCAGCGTCTTGGTGGTAGCCCAGCAGCAGCGCGGGCGGTGATCGACTCCTACAACCGTCTCGACGTCCGGCCGGCGTTGAGCCTCGTGCAGGCCCCCACGCTGGTGCTGCACCGTACCGACGACAAGATGATCCCGGTGGCCCTGGGCCGGGAGCTGCACGCGGGCATCCCCGGCTCGCGGATGGTGGAGTTCCCCGGCAGCGACCACCTGCTGCCGACCACCAACTGGTCGCAGATCATCGACGCGCTCGAGGAGTTCGTGACCGGCCGCCCACCTGTGGTCGAGGCCGACCGGTTCTTGGCCACCGTGCTGTTCACCGACATCGTCGACTCGACCCGGCAGCTGTCCGCGCTCGGTGACCAGCAGTGGCAGCAGGTGCTGGCCTCGCATGACGGCCTGGCCCATCGGGAGATCGAGCGCTATGGCGGACGGGTCGTGCATGGCACCGGGGACGGGCTGCTCGCCGTGTTCGACGGGCCTTCCCGAGCCGTCCGCGCCGCCGCGGCCATCACCGACCAGGTCAGCACCCTCGGCGTCCACGTGCGCGCCGGGCTGCATACCGGCGAGATCATCCAACGCCCCGACGGCGACCTCGCCGGGCTCGCCGTCCACATCGCCGCCCGCATCGCCGCGCAAGCCGCCGCCGACGAGGTGCTGGTCTCCACCACCACCGCCGACCTCGTCGTCGGATCCAACCTCAGCTTCGACGACGCCGGCACCCACCACCTCAAAGGCATCGACAACCCCACCCGGCTACTGCGGTACCACTCAGCCGCGTAGCCCGCGACCAACGCCGGATCATGGCTCCCTTCTGTGTCAACCCGCCTTCGGAAGGGACGGTATGCCGAGGACGGAACGGTGAGTTACAGGAATCCGGAAGGCAGCGCGGATGTGCAGTACGACCTGCGGGCCGACGACGGATCGAACTACCGCGGCAACGGTCCAGCCTCCGTCTGGATCATCGGCCGCGGAGGCGACGGGATCGAGCCGGTCTTCGAGGGCAGCACTCCCGAAGAGGCAGAGGCCGACATCCGTAGTCAGGGAGAGGTCTACTTCACCGGTACCCCCGCTGAAGCCGACGCCTGGGCGGAGGCCAGACGCGAGCAACAACGCTCGTCGCTGTCGCCAGTGCCCTCCCTGATGATCATCGTGGGCATCGCGTCCATCCTCTTCGGCCTGTGGCCAGGACGACGCAGCTTGCAGGACTCGCCCACACCAGAGCTGACTTGAGCTTTACGGGGCATTCATCAGCCGGGGCGACCCGCCATGTCAGTCATCGGCCTGAGCCCATGCAATCGCGACATCTCCATGGTCTCGTGCAAGGTGAGGCGGTGGACTGGCGCCACCGCAGACCAACTCCGATCAGCACGACCGGAACGGCACCACTTGCGGCCAATGCGCGATCGATCAGGCATCTTGCTGATGGTCCTTCGCGGCTAGGTGGGTCACGCGGGGCAGTGGTCGCTCGAGTTGCGCGGCAATGCTCGCTCATGGCGATGAGCGAGTAGGTGAGGCAGCGGCGATCTGGTACCGTTTCTCGTACCAGATGGACCGGAGGATCATATGGCTATCACAGCCAGCGAAGCACGCAAGAACCTCTTCCCGCTCATCGAGCGAGTCAACGACGACCGCACCCCGATCGAGATCACCTCGCGCCGCGGCGACGCCGTGCTGATGTCCCGGGCGGACTACGACGCCCTCGAGGAGACCGCGCACCTGCTGCGCGCCCCGGCCAACGCCCGCCGCCTGCTGGAGAGCCTCCAGCAGGCCCTGTCCGGCCAGCGTGAAGCCCACGAGCTGGAGCGGTGAGGCTGGTCTTCACCCCGATCGGGTGGGAGGACTACACCCACTGGCAGCGCACCGACCGGGCGATCGTCAAGCGCATCAACCGGCTCATCGAGGACGCGCTGCGAAGCCCGACAACCGGGATCGGCAAACCCGAGCCGCTGCGACACATGCTCTCGGGCACCTGGTCCCGCCGCATCAGCGAAGAGCACCGCCTCGTCTACCTGGTCGACGGCGACGACCTGGTCATCCTGCAGGCCCGCTACCACTACAGGTGAAGATCCGGGCTCCGTCGGACCGGCACGTCGACGTGGAACGGCCACCTCCGGGTCGTCCTTCCAAACCGGGGCGGGACTTCGATGCCTTCATCAACATGTAGGGCATCCCAGGGGTGGTGGATGCTGGCTACGATCCCGTCGATGGGGAGTGCTCGCTGGGTGGTGGTGGGAGCGGGCTCGGCGGGATGTGTGGTGGCGAGCCGTCTGTCGGAGGATCCCGACCGTTCTGTGGTGCTGCTCGAGGCGGGCTCGATTGGCCTTGATGGTGCACTTCCCGCCGCGATCGCAGGCCCGAGCTTCTTCGCTGCGCTGGCCGAGCCCGGCGCCACCTACGAGCATCTGGTCGCGTCGCGGACGCGCGGCGGGTCGCTGGCGCCTTATCCCCGTGGCCGGGGTTTGGGCGGGTCGTCGCTCGTCAACGCCATGGTGGCACTCGATGCCGACCCGGCCACGATGCCGGGGGTCGCCGGGGCCGAGCTCGCGGCAGCTCGACGTGCCGTCGCGCTCGTGCTGGAGAAGCCGAGCCACGCCGAGCTCGGTCCGATCGATCAGTGCCTGCTCGCCGCTGCCCCCGATGCGGAACGAGCACTACTGACGAGGAAGGGCGGCCGCCGCTACACGTCCGCCGAGGCCTACCTGCGTCCTGCGGTGGGACGTGACAACCTCACGATCCGAGTCGGCGCACTGGTGGACCGGGTGGAGTTCGACGGCCGCCGTGCCCTGGGTGTCCGGCTCGCCGATGGGGAGCTGGTCGACGCCGACCATGTGGTGCTGGCCGCTGGTGCCATCCACACACCTGCCGTGCTGTTGCGATCGGGGGTGGACACGCCCGGCGTCGGTGAGGGTCTTCAGGACCATCCCTCGGCCAGGTTCGCCCTGCAGCTACGCGATGTCGCCGCCGCGACAGCCGATGGCCTGGTGGTCGGGTCGCTCCTGCGACGGGACCCGATTCAGTTCCTGCCGCTGAACCATCACGGTGTCGCGGGGTTCGCAGCCTTGCTGGTGGCGCTGATGCGGCCAGTGGGCCGCCACGGTCGTGTTCGCCTCGCCGACGACGACCCGGCGAGCGAGCCCATCGTCGACTTCGCGCTGCTCGAAGAGCCCGGTGATCTCGCGGCGCTTGGGGTCGGGGTGCGTGAGGCTCTCGACCTTCTGCGGACCCCGCCGTTCGACGAGGTCGTCACCGAGGTCCACCTCGACGGCCTCGACGACGCCGGGACCACGGCCGCTGCGCTCGAGGACGATGCCTCGATCGACGAGTGGCTGCGGCGCAGCGTGGTGGACTACGTCCACGCCACCGGCACCTGCGCGATGGGCGCCGTCGTCGACGACCACGGCCGGCTTCGCGGATACGACGGGGTCCTGGTGTGCGACGCATCCGTGTTCCCCACGATCCCCGACGTCAACACCCACCTGCCGACCACGGTGATGGCCGAGGCGCTCACTGCACGCTGGCGGGCAGACCGTGGACCATCCGCTACGAGACCCCAGCAGACGGATCCCTAGCGTCGGGCCGATAACCGCCAGTAGGGGCCGCAACAGCGGCACGACGGTGTCGAGATGCGGTCGCCTCCACAGCGACCGGTGGACTCCGAGACAGCGGCCGCGCCAATGCCCTCGGCACGATCGCCGCCGCCAACTCCCACCTGACCGCTCCTCGGAAACGTCCCTACGTGCCGCGACCAGTGCGTTTCTGGACCACCGGAGGGGATGGGCCGGCGCCTTCGCGGGTGCTCGTGTGACCGCTGGGTGGCCTCACATGACGGCGTGTGGGGGGCGGGTCATGCGCCAGGTAGGGATTCGCATCGGCGGGTAGTCCTCGGCGACCTGCTCGATCACGTCGAAGCCGAACTTGCGGTAGAACTCCGCGTTGCGCGCCGAGTTGGTCTCCAGGTACGTGGGCACCTGATCGGCGTCAGCTCGGCGCAGCCCATCCCGGATCAGGACCGCCCCGTAGCCGAGTCGCTGGTGCTTCGGGTCGACGGCCAGCCCGTCCAAGGACCAGTGCGGGTCCGGCAGGAGCTGGCGCTCTCGCTGTTGGATGCGACGTCCCCACGCGAAGGCCCGCTGGCGGTCGGCACGGTCGGTGACCCGAAGCAGGGTCCACACCTGGGGAACCAGCCGGGGGATCGCCCTCGTCTGGGTTCGCAGAGAGTTCAGACGGTCCGGCGGGGACCACAAGGCAAGCGCCCGATGCGCCGGTGTTGTCGCCACCAGGAAGCCGCTGGACATCGCCCCGGGTAGGGCGACCCGAAACCACGCGAGCAGACGCTCGGCCCGCGTGCCCGGGTGAGGGAACACCGCGCAGTACGGGAGCTCGTCGTGGAAGGCACGCGCTTGCACCTCGGCCAGCGCAGGCCACTGGTCCGCCTCAGCGGGCACAACCTCCGGTGTCACCGCACCTCCTAGGCGTCATCATGGTCCACGAGGTCCGGGCGAGGACCACTGGCGAGGGTGGTCCTGCGTCGGGTCCCCTCCACAAGGTCGAGTTGGGCCGCGATGACGGTCCTCCCCCCGCCGGCAGCGCTGAACCGCAGACGACCGGGGCGAAGGCGTCGACGGTCCCCCGGCCGACTGGTTGTCACCGCACCACCACGAGCCGTGCCGCGCTGAGGGGTTCGCCCCGGCGTGGCTGCCAGGTTGTCCGCCGGTTGGAGCCGGTCGACCCTGGATGTCCTCCGCGTGGGGTGGTAGGTCCAGTAGTGATGCCACACAGTGGTGTCCACAGTGGTCTGGGGAGGCTCCGATGACGGTGAACAGAGGTGCCTCGGAGGCGGAGGCTGCGAAGCTGAGCCGGAAGACGGACAAACTGGTGCACGGGTTCGACCAATCCTTGGACCGGGTGGCTGACGATCTGGCCGCCCGTTTCGGCGAGCAGACCGCTGCGGTCATGCGGACCGAGATCCTGGAGGAGTACCGGCGTCTGATTCCCGGAGTCCCCTACCTCGGGGGGTGGCGGGATGGCCACGCCACCAATCTGGTTACCACGTCGAGATGGTTGGCGCTGCACCGGGTGGTGCTCCGACATGGCGGGACGGTGCAGGACTCCGGCTGGCTGCTGCGCCGCATGATGGAAGCCGACATGGCGCGGATCCCCCGACTGCTACGTCACGGGTACGGCAGGTTCCGGTTCACCCGGCTCGGCAAGTGGCGGGAGGAGGCCACCGCACGCAAGTCCCAGGACCGCGAGTACCCGGGAGACTGGGTGTCCGAGCGCTTCGACGGCGATGGGGAGACCTTCGACTTCGGGCTCGATCACACCGAGTGCGGGAACGTGAAGTACCTGCACGCCGAGCACGCCGACGACCTCTGCCCGTACATCTGCGACCTCGAGTACGTGGTCGCCAAGAACATGGGCATCGGCGTCAAGCGGACGAAGACCCTCGCCTGGGGCTGCGACCGGTGCGACTTCCGGTTCTCCAAGCACGGCGAGACAGCCGCGCCCTGGCCGCCCGAGTTCAACGAGCGGACCTGCGGCGAAGCGCAAGCCTGACTCGCCACCACCAGCCGGCCCCACTGGCCGGCAACCCGGGTTGGCCAGTCGGGCCCGACGCTTGAAGGCCCAATGGGCGGACGGGTGAGATCTGACGACCGGCCATGCCGCCGGTCGGGCTTCGCGGGTGCCTGAGACGTTTTGCGCCGGCTGCGGTCTGGTCGTGCCGTCCCTGGACTGATCCGTCAGTCGAGGGACGGGACCTTGGGCACTCGTCGTCCAGCACGAGGCGCAGGACGTTCAGACCGAGGGTGCCTGCGGCAGGGTGCCGCAGGGAGCAGCGGGCCGTCGGGAACGGTCGGGGTGGGGGCTGAGCGTGAAGGGGGTCCCAGCACGATGGCCAAGCGCAGCATCCACATCGAGGCACCCGTGGAGAAGGTCTTCGACCACATCAAGGACCCGCACAACCAGTTCGACTCGTACTACACGAAGGACAAGCCGGGAGTCGCGGAAGTCGACATGGCCCCGGATTCCGGCGAAGGCTCCACGTGGAAGTGGATGAGCGGCGTTCTGCTGTTCATCCACCTGCACGGGACCATGACCCGCGAGGCCTTCGTCCCCAACCAGCGCATCGTCGACCGCTCCTCCACTGGAATCGTGTGGACCTACACGGTCAAGCCTGACCAGACCGGCACCACTCTGAGCCTGGAAGCCGAGTTCTCCACCCCGGCACCGTTCCTGGACAGGATCGGAGACAAGGTGTTCTGGAACGCCGACCGCGATCTCGACACCATGCTGGGCAACCTCAAGAGGGCGATCGAAACCTAGCAACGGCGACCCACAACAACGACCGCACGGGTCGAGTCCACGGTGGTGGTGGATGAAGGCGTCACCACGTGATCGTCGGTTGTGACTCTATGCGGTGATCTCGGCTGGGGTCGCCTCCTTCGTCTCGGCTTGGTCTGGACTGTTGGGGACGAGGCTGAGCCTTGCCCTGCGGAGGGCGTCGAGGCCCATGTAGCGGCGGGTCTCGATCCATTCGTCGTGCTGTTCGGCGAGGACGGCGCCGA
>Ga0272442_10010324_pt1 | contig 11518 bp, 18 predicted proteins | sample SSMForm2O_FD_200262 | JGI IMG/M metagenome (GOLD analysis project Ga0272442, IMG submission 200262) | Marine sediment archaeal communities from Little Sippewissett salt marsh, Falmouth, MA, United States - SSM-Form-2O | ecosystem: Environmental > Aquatic > Marine > Wetlands > Sediment ...
TCCTTCGATTCAAGAGACATCCTTTCCCCCACGGTCTGGTTTTCAAAATACCCGGTTCCGTTCTCGTACGTTTTTTTCTGCTCGTGCAAGACTTCTACGCCCCCATTTATGACTATGTAATAGTCGTTCGGCACCTCCACGTTGAAGCTTTGCTTGCTACCTACATCGCCAAGAGTAGCTATACGCGCATACTTGTATATCTCTATACCGGCGTCTGCCGCTTTTTGATATTTGTTGCCCTCAACGAACATCATCATGACGCTGACTGCTATGCTTACTGTAACGAGCAGGACTATGACTGTCATAACCAACATAAACGGGGTGTCTTCCACTCCAAATCCGCGTTCATCTTCTAAAAAGTTCATGGATATTGCTCGATTGTCCTTGATGTGTTTTGAACGCCCTTAAGCATCTCCTGCCCGGTTTCCTTTACTTCCGGAGCCAGTTGATTATTGGCAAAACCTGCAAAATTAGTTAGCAATGCAAAAAGCGCTGCCCCAACTAGAACACTTAAGGCGAATTTAAGGGCCTCTGCTGAGACTCCCCTCTCGTCAACGAGGAAACAAAGCACAGGGAATCTCTTTCCTTCCATGAGAAAAGAGGGCATTTTAGAAGTTCTTGATTTCGTCCTTTATACGGTTACTGAAGTTCTTCATAGCCTCGCCTGTCGTCTCCACGGATTCGGTGCTGCTTTCCTTGACGGTGCCGATAAGGCCTGCCAAAAGAGCGAGTATAGCGGCTATGACGATAACTGCCATCGCGAGCTTGAATACCTCTCCCGATACCCCCCGTTCGTCTTCTAAGAAGTTCATTCTTGTATATCCCGCATAGCTTTATCTACCGCGAGCTTCCGGGCCTCCTCAATGTTCTCGGTGCTGTTAATGGCAGAGTCCTCCACCGGCTCCAGGACACCCGACAACAACGCCAACAAAGCCGCAAAGATAATCACGGCCAGTGCCAGCTTGTAGGCGCTGGAATAAACCCCGCGCTCGTCTTCTATGAATGCCGAAAGCATGCTTAGAATAACTTGCTTATAGAGTCGTTTGTTGAGTTGCTCGCAACTTTCATGCCTTCGCCCAGCTCTGTAGCACCCTCTTGAGCTCCGCCCATTACATAGGCCAATACAGCGAGAACAGCCGCGATTATGATGACAACCAGTGCCAGCTTAAAAACAGAATCGCTCTGTCCCCTGTCGTCCGAAAGGAATTGTTTTACGTCCATCTTAAGATGTCAGCATACTGACTTTAAGTTTAGCCGCGAAAGAGATAAAAATAGAATTTCTCTGTTTACTATAGATAGCGTTTAATCAGATTTATAAAAATCGGGATTTGTATATATTTTTGTTCTAAAGTTCTATAGTGATGTTGTCCTTTGCGGCTATGGTCTCCACGCCGGTTTTCTGGGTGATTTCCCGAGCTATAGCGTCTAAATCCTGCTTCAACAGCATAAAGCCGAAGTGCTGCATTACCGCCTTCCCGGGCTTTGCCTCCCGGATTATGTGTGTGGCATCCTCTACACACAGGTGTTTTTTCATGCGGTATTCATTGGGGCACAGGACGTTCAACACAAGCACTTCAGAATCCTTATAATTAGGTATGAGCTCCTTGCTGAAGCCGGTATCTGAGGTATAGGTTATAGTGCCGTCTTTTGTCTCAAAACGAAAACCGAGGGCATCATCATGCAAATACGTTGGTAAAGCCTTTATGCCCACATGCCCTATCTTCATTTCCTGCCCCGGCTTGAGAGCGGATACCTTGACGAAATCCCGGTGGTATTCCGATATGCAGGGTAGTGTATGCGCCGGCGCTACGAGGAGTCCGCGCCTCTGCTTCATCCCGCCCGTCATGCCCTCTATGATTATCTCTGCGTCGTTGTAATGGTCCAAATGCCTATGGCTGACTAAAACCGCGTTTAGTTTCTTCAGCTGCTTTCGTTGTTCAACACACCTGACCAAAGAACCGGGGCCGGGGTCTATCATTATGTTAACTTCGCGGTCCTCCAGCCAAAGGCCGCCGGACTGCCTAATCTGGGAAAGTACCGCGAACCTGCCGCCCGCCGTTCCAAGGAATTGAATGCTCGCCATTAATTAATCACGCACCCTTAAATTTAGATGATGGGCGTAAAAGAACAGACGCGACTCGTCTACGACAGAGTTGCAGGGGATTATGACTCATGGTACTGGTTCAACCGTGCAAAAGAGTTAAGGGAAGGGCTTAAACAGGAAGTCCTCCCCGTAGTAAAACCCGGAAAGATACTCGACGCCTGCTGCGGCACCGGCTACCTTTATAAAGACCTCTCCAAAAAGGGAGACTACATCGGCATAGACTTTGCACCCGGGATGGTAGATGAGTGCAAAAAACGATACCCAAAAGGAAAGTTCAAAGTCATGGACGCTGAAAACATGGAGTTTAAGGACAACAGCTTCGACAGCATAGTCTGTTTCTGGAGCTTCCACCACTTCACAAAGCCAGAGAAGGTCATAGATGAAATGCGCCGGATTCTGAAACCGGGCGGCGTTCTCGTGATAACGGCATTCAGGAAATGCAGATTCAGCGTGGCAGCAAAGCTCGGCGACATCATCACCGGCAGGTACTACGGGTTCGTGACCAACCGGTACAATGAACAGGAGATGAGAAAAATCCTGAAAAAATTTAAGAAAACAGAGACATTTGATTACCCTGAACATATGCTGTCCGTGCTTGGACAGTTCGGCATAGGATTCATAATAACAAAATCGGTGAAGTAGATGGAGAACGAGAAGCTTGCCTTTGTTGCGTCTGTTTTGGGGATATTGCTCGTAGTCGTGTTGTCGAATATAGGGCCCTTGATAAAGCCCGAAATTGATGATATAGAAGACATGGAGCGTTTGACGATAGCAGAAAGGATACACTTGAGGGCTAAAATAGGCGAAGTCAAAGAGTACGGTGGAGGCCACACGAAGCTCGTAGTCCACAACCCGGAAGACGATAGTTTCAAAACAGCTGTCTTCATACCAAAATACGCGAACAACGGTCAGGTCCCTAAGGCGGGTATGTGCATAGATATAGTCGGAGACATAGAATTCTACAACGGTGCGAAAGAACTGGTTCCCGAACGACCCGGAGATTACTTCATATTTGTCTGCTGACGTACTTATCTTCCGGTCTGGAAACCCCTATCGAATCGCCCGACTTATAACTTATAATTTCCTGTGAAGCGAGTTCAGAAAACTCAAAAGTGCGCTGGCCTCTTTCTCACGCATAAAAGACCTTGTCAGTATCCTTCGTATAGTCAGCTCCATGCTATTTTTCTTCCTTTGAGTAAGGTCGGTGCTTTGAACGAGCTCGTGGAGCATCATTTGTATCCGCTCGGTTTTTGCCCTCGATACCACATTCTTTTCGTCCTGGCCGTGCTTGGAAATCTCATATAGCAACAAACAGACGCTCTGGGCCAGATTCATAACAGGATACTTCGGAGAGGTGCGTATCCTTACAGTAAAATCACATTTTGCCAACTCCTCGTTAGTCAAACCTATACGCTCGCGCCCGAAGACCAAACCCAGCCTTCCCCCCGTAGAGGCCTTTTCCGCCATCATCTCAGGAGACAATGAAAGACGTACTTTGCTACTGCTGCAGCCCCTCTTTCCGGTAGTGCCAACTATAACGTCGCAGCCCTTGACAGCCTCGTCAAAGCTGTCCACGATGACTGCCTTCTGCAGGAGGTCTCTGCCATGCGTCGCGAAAGCCTTGGCTATGCCACCTATCTTACAAGGGTTTATCATGTACAACTCCTTACATGAAAAGTTCGCCATAGCGCGGGCAATAGAACCTATGTTTCCCTCCTCCTGGGGCTCCATTAGTATCACACGGACATTCATAGGGTTTTTATGGCGCGCTTCCTATAAATTCACGCCGAGGATGAAACGCATTATCTTGCTCCTGCTGCTTATTTCAGTGGCCGGGGCAGATGTAAGCCAGCAGCAGGCGGGAACGATATGCAAAAAGTACGGTCTTGAGAGCGAGCTTACCGTAGTAAGGGAACCTGTTATGAGCTGCCCCGACGAATACTGGTTATGTGAGTTCAAGATGTCCGGCGAAAAACAGCCCATTGCAATGGTTGTCTCTAAGTCCTCGCAGGTGCTTGGCGGGAACTCGGCGAAACTCGCCCAGATACTTGAAACCGCATATTTGGCCGACTACGGGACTTCAGTGTTGTCAACGACTCTTGCAGACTCATCATTTCTCACCAGTTTTTCCGAACTCAACTCCAGTTTCAAAGTCACCAAAGAAAAGATAGATTACCTACGGAGGGAGAAACTCGTCAAGGCCAGAGTAACCGAAAACCTGACCTCTAAGTTCGAATCGTTAAGACAGGAATCTGTTGACCTCTACTCAGAGCTGACCGAACTCTTGGAGACTAAAAACAGTTTTCTATCCGGCTGGGACTGCGCCGGAGCCTCGCAATATCTTGAAGGTTTAGAGCGCGTGCTGCCGAAACTCGCCAATTTCGCGGATTCGTGGATTGGAGCCACAAACCATTACAACGCAGTTATAAGCGAGATTTCCGATGAGGTCTTCATATCTCCCCTGATTTTGACTCAGGCAAGACTCCTGGAAGACTCTGTGGGCAAAGCAGAGAACAGCATTACTTCATACGCCGGGGCCCGTGAAGCGCACGTGCAAAAGATAACCGCTAACATAGCTACAAGACTTGAGAGAAAGGCCGTAGAATCAGAACTCGAAGAAATAGCCGGAACCTTACATGGAAGCCCCTGCGGAGAGGCTGCAGAACTGTTTAACGACGCTCTTGAGGAATTCGAAACAGGCAATTATGAAAGTGCGAAAAGCATGGCAAGGCAGGCCCTCGTTATGCATGAGGGATACAAAGAACCTCAACAAACAACCGGAGAACCAATAGATTTGAGCATATACTATTATATCGCAGGAATCCTGCTGGTGGCCGTGATTGTCCTCGCATTCATGAAAAACAGGGGGGAGAAAGAAACCGTCAAGAAAGAGAAGCCCAAAAAAAAGACATCCTGGACCTTTACGGCCGGGAAAGAAAGCTCCATCGAGAAGGCCGCAGATAAATCCTCATAGTGTTTTCTGGAAACCAAAAAGCGTCTCATAGTGTTTTCTGGAAACCGAAAAGCGTCTCATAGTGTTTTCTGGAAACCGAAAAGCGTTTCCAGAGCGAGAGAAGTGTCGTTCTTTGATATCTTCTTGCCCTTTATCAGATCAAGGGGAAAGACCTTGGGCTTTATCCGCTGGAACTTCACGGCAACATAGGCCTCGCAACCCGACACCTCGCGAAATTCGTCTAATTGGTCTATATCTTTGTTTTTGAGGTAGAAGGAGTCGTTAGAACACGTCTTGCATTCTATGGCTATGATGCGCCCTTTCTTTATTGCGATTATATCCGGCAGAGACAAAGGAGCCGACCCGCTGCCCGCCACCCTCAGGGAGGCAAAGCCATTCTCCCAGAAAAGCTTCACCAGAGTTCTTTCGAAATTCGTTCCTCTTGCTTTGTAACCCCTCATACAACTAATAGGGGACTAAAGTTAAAAGTCGGTTTTTCTTTGAAGTCGGTTTTTCTTTGTTTTGTTTATAAATTAAGTCATGAGATTCGCAGGCTTGACCCTTGTATCGGTTTTGGTATTGGTATTGTTTTCCATGACAGCCCAGGCTGCAAGCTGTCCGTTGTGTCAGGGAAAGGCCACCAAATCCTACATAAGCATAAAAATCGAGCCTCAAGAAAGGTACGTCGGTGAAATAATCACAGTAAACGTATCTGGAATCAAAGACCATGTTGCAGAGCCGCTTGAAGGTGAAGAGATACAGATAGAATACTGGGAGGGGAACAACATAAGTAAAAAAAGTGTCTACACTGACAAGAACGGTTTGGGGAAATTCGTGCCTGTGGATTCATGGTATTATAGGTTAAACGTAAACCGGCAGTTCATGATGATAAAGGTCTTGCCGGTATGTGGGGACGGTAGATGTACGACGACGGAACACAGGGTGAACTGCCCGGAAGACTGCGCCTCCTGCGGGGATGGGATATGCGACACTGTGGAAACAGCCGAAAACTGCCCAAAAGATTGTGTAATAGGTGAAGACAGCGTTTGCGGCGAAGAAGTAAGGCACGGCCAAAGGCCCGGCGCCAAAGATGTGCTGCAAATACTCTTGGGCTTCACGTCTTTGTTTTATTAGGCTTGAAAACAACCACACCCAAAATCAAGAGCATCAGAATAGTGACTCCCAAAAGCAGTGTTTCTGTATCATCGCCTGATTTAATCGCATCACCCTTGACCTTTATCTCCTGGTCGTATGTGACCCGTCCCACGTTAAAAAACAGGTTGGTATAACTGAATGTTCCTCCCACCACATCAGCCCTCGCGAAGAGCTTATAGTGGCCGGTTTTAAGTGTTTCAGGGATTAGGTATTTGCACCCGTATTCTCCTATTTCCAAAGGAGCTATAGACAGTGAAGAAGGGCACCCTTCAACAATATCCACGGTGTTCCATCCCGCGTCAAGCATCTTCACATCGTGTTTAAGCGAGAGGTTTACTGTCCGGTTTGCGCTATTCTCGATTTTAACGCTTATCTTAAGCTCCTCGCCGGGAGAATACGCCTCTTTGTCTATGGTTCCAGTTAGCTTAACCTCAGCTGCGGAGGCCTGCTGTATGAGGAGTAGCAGTAAAAGCGCGCACAAAGCACGATTTGATGCAGCCATCCCATTATTAACGATTTTAAACATTAAAAGCCTATTTTAGCTTAAAACCTCAATATTGAGGTACTTGGGCCTGTGGGTTAGTCAGGATATACTACGGGACTTCGGTAGCTCTCTCCAGTAAACTCATGACCGAGAACAGGAGACTGAAGTCATCCCGTGACCCGGGTTCGAATCCCGGCAGGTCCGCTAAAGCCTTTCCTCCATAAAGAAAACTCTGGAAAGAAAAGCAAATTCGATTTGCAAAGGTCGCGAATTTCTGCGTTTGTTTAGTGTTTAGAGAAACAAGGGAGTAGCATTTAAATATCCATAAGGCTTATAATATTATGAAACAGAACAACCTTGGCAAGTTCAAGCCTTCGCAAAAGTTGCTGACTTTATGGAAAAGATACCTGATGCTATTCTTGTTGCTATTTGTTTTACCGTGGTACATACCTTTTCTGCTGTTCGGACCTTTCATGGCCTCCATTGCCGTGACCTTGGCGGTGTTAGTGCTTGTGGCGGTGTTGCTATGGTATTTCCCAAAGGAATACGATGCGATAAACTATCATCTTGACAAGGACGAGATAACTTGGAGGCGTGGTGTCTGGTTCAAAAAGACCGGTGTCGTACCCTACAACAGAGTTACAAACGTGGATGTTGAGCAGGGCCCGATATCGAGGAAACTCGGCATAGCTTCACTGAAACTTCAGACCGCAGGATACTCCGGGAACACTGCAGCTACGGCTGAAATGAGAATATCGGGTGTCGAGAACGCCGAAAACATGAGGGAGCTCTTGATGAAGTTCATCAAAGGCAAGAAAGGCGTCGCAGTTGAGTGTGACGAGGGGGACGACCCGGCGCTCAAAGAACTGATCAAGATAAGGAAGCTACTGGAGAAAAAATAGCTATGTCTTCAATAAATCTCTGCCTTTGTCTGTGACCGAGTAATAATTGCCCGTTGTTTTTCCGCATCCATCCCTGAATACACAATCAACACACCCCTCTCTATCGCAGTCAGGCGAAGTTATATATTTGTGCTCCAGCAGGAATTTCACAGGTTGTTCCAAGACCTTTTTCTCAACACCCATATCTTTCGCTATCTCGCTCACCGTCCGGAAACGCCCGCTTTGCATTCGTTTGATTATTTCCTTCATCATTTTAAAGGATTGAACGGCCGATAAAAGTGATTAAAAGGGCCGTTGAATATGCAAGCAATATACTGTATATTATAGATAAAAACGGCCACTTCCACGAGCCGGTTTCTGACCTCATGACGCCTATGACTGCGATGCACGGAGTATATAAGAGAACAAATACCATAAAAGCGTAAGCAGTAAGCCAGTCCATATTCGCGGAAATCCGGCCTGCAACACCGTCCTCGACGCCGTATAGTATCCCAAAGGTCTCTACTACGGCCTCTTTAGCCATGAATCCGGTCAATAGAGCAACGTTGGCCCTCCAGTCGAAGCCCAGCGGTTTAGTGACAGGTTCCACGGCTTTGCCGATAGACGAGGCATAAGATTCCTCAACAGGCGCACCCCATGGATGGACTGAGATAAACCACACAAAAACCGCCCCTACCAAAAGCACGGTGGACGCCTTTTTCACGAAAACAGCGCTTCTGTCCCACATATGTATCAACGTGCTCCTTAGTGTCGGTATCTGATAAACGGGGAGTTCCAGGATGAACGGCGTGGCTGTGCCCTTCAAAATAGTCTTCTGTAAAAGCAATGCAGTAAATATGGCTGCGATTATGCCCAAAAAATACAAAGAAAAGATGACCAGCCCTTCCATACCCGGAAAAAAGACGCCTGCGAATAAGGCGTAAACCGGAAGCCTGGCGCTGCAGGACATGAAGGGATTAATCAGGATAGTTATCAGACGATCCCTGTTTGATTCTATGCTTCTTGCCGCCATTATCGCAGGGACGTTGCAGCCGAAGCCCATCAGCAAAGGTATGAAACTCCTGCCGTGCAGGCCGAGTTTGTACATGAACTTGTCTGTAACAAAGGCAGCCCTCGCCAGATATCCGGAATCCTCCATGACGGAAAGCCCGAAGAACATGAGCATTATCGGCGGTATAAAAACAGCTATGAAACCCATGCCCCCTATCAATCCATCCACTAACAGGGAGTTGAGCCAGGGGTCTTCTACCATGGGTGAGACCGCAGAACCCAGCCATTCAAAAGAATATTCCATCAAGCCCATAAAGGGAACAGATGCAGTAAAGGCGAACTGGAAGAGCGACCACATAAGAAAAAGGAATATGGGTATCGCAAAGTGCTTGTTAAGCAAGAGGTTGTCCAACCTTTCCGTATGGTTCACGTCCTTCCTCTCGGATTTTTTCATGAAACGCGGAAGCATGCCCATTATATGGTCGTATCGCTTATCGGTAAAGTATATCTCAGGATCTTCTCCGGTTATCTTCTCGGCGTTCTCCAAATGTTTCTCAATGTGCTGCCTCCTTATCGACTTCTCAACACACTTGAGAACTTCCGGATCCCGTTCAAGCAGTTTTATCGCGAGCCATCTGCGCGGATACCCTGAAAGTTTCTTATCAGCGGATATCTCTTTGGACAGGTGATTTATCAAGTTCTCGACCTTGGGAGAATACTGCATATAAGCCGTGGTTTTGGTTGGTTTTGAACCGACGAGCGCATCCTTCAGCTCCTTGAAACCATAGTCCTTCGTCGCTATCATGGGCACTACTGGAAACCCTATTGTTTCCGAAAGTCTGCCTGCATCTATGCTGTATCCCTTATTCTCCGCGACATCCAGCATGTTCAACGCGACCACTACGTTCACGCCAAGCTCCTTCAGCAGGTGCGTTAAGTAGAGGTTCCTCTCGAGGTTTGACGCATCCACGACGTCTATGACAATTTCCGGTTTCTCCTCAAGGATGTATTTGCGGGCTATCAGCTCGTCCACAGCATGTGGGGCCAGACTGTAGGTTCCGGGCAGGTCTGTTATGTGGAATGTCTTCCCCTTGTGTTTAAACCTGCCTTCCTTTTTCTCGACAGTAACGCCGGGCCAGTTGCCGACGTGCTGCTTCATACCGGTCAGTTTGTTGAAGATTACTGTCTTGCCTACGTTCGGGTTTCCGATTATCGCTATCTTTCTGGTCATTTAGATTACCTTTATCCTTTTAGATACCTCCCTGTCCAAAGCTATCCTCGAGTCGTTCAGCACTACGAGAACCGGACCTTTAGGTATGTTCTTCGACATCTTCAACTTCTCGCACTTGTGCAGGCCCATCTCCATTATTCGCTGACAAAGTGTCTTATCACACTCGAAATCCACAATCCTTGCGCTTTCCCCCTCGCAAAGGCTTCCCAAATATCTTACTCGCCTGCGTCTTCCTCTTCTACAACGTCTGGGCATCTTAATCTAAGGCATTTCTCAAAGCCTGGACAGTCTGGGGCGAGAGCTCATGCTCCATTATGCAGGCATCCCTCCTTGCTATGTCTTCTTCTACACCTATCTTCATCAAAAAATTCAGAATTATATAATGCCGGATGGCAACCGATTCACCAACGCTCTTTCCTTTCTTCGTCAGCCTGGCGCCATGGTAAGGCTTGTAGCTCACAAGGCCCTCATCCGATAACTTCGCGAGCATCTCTGTAACAGAAGGGCATTTTACTCCAAGAGCTTCTGAAAGTTGTGTGGTGCTTACATGCCCCTTGGCAGGTTCTATATTGTAGATTGCCTCGAGATAATCTTCTACCTTTCGGCTGTATTCTGAGCTAAAATTAGGCATGCCTAAATTTTATAGTGGGTATTTAAAAATGTTGAATTTAAATATCGGCACCCATTAATAGATTATGGCTGAAAAATCAGGACCCGGTGACTTTTTTGGGGCCAAACCCCTTTTCACCGAGCAGCAAAAACACTTGTTTTCATTTATGAAGTGGCTTCTACTGGTTACCTGCGAGCTTGCGCTTTTGAGCAACTGGTCATTATGGTTGAGAGACTATGATATTGAATACTTAAGGCTGGGAATCTTGCTTCTTGGTTCAGCCGGAGCATGGTTGTTCCTCTGGAAGGTCGTGAAGTTCCTCGTCAGGAAGACCAACAACGTGTCTTACTTTGTGTGGGCCTGCATCGGCACGCTTGTAACCTACCAGATGATTCCGGGCGCTATGCCGATGATAGGTGGTCTTGGTTACACGACAGGAGTGTTGTTCTTTTTCAAAAAGTGGCTTGAGAGGACCTCAATAAGAGAAGTCACCAAATGGAAGCTGTTCTATTTTTCGATAATGCTGCTTTTTGCGGTTTGGCTCTTCCTCATCTCAGGACCCATAATGGAGGGGCTTCCGGAGGCATATCTTGAACTCTCAAACCGAGTCTATGAAGTATTCATCCCTTTAAACATACTCATTTTGTGCTTCATAATGACCTCGGTGAGGTCCGCTATAAAAAACCGGCTGCCGATAAGACTTCTGGTGGGATTGTACGCATTTGCATTTGCCCCGATATTCCCGATAGCGCATCAAGCAGCCGTACTTGACGCTGCCAAAGTCATATCGCCATTAGCAATGATAGCTGCCGCATTTTTCGAGTACCCGCACACAAGGGACAGGGAAAAGGGCTTTTTCGGTTATCTGGCGGCTTTTACACTGCTTATAATCCTGCAGATTTACATAGTGTTCGTTTAATCGTCCTGCCAACCCTCTATAAACATATCCAATAGCTTATCTAAGAAACTCTCTCTATAAGTTATGAGTATCTTTATCATGGTCTCTGGGTCGGTTATATAGAAATGAGATTGTCTGCCCTTCTTCTCCTGATGCAAAATGCCGGATTCTACCGACCGTTTCAAATACCA
>Ga0272442_10010325_pt1 | contig 11518 bp, 7 predicted proteins | sample SSMForm2O_FD_200262 | JGI IMG/M metagenome (GOLD analysis project Ga0272442, IMG submission 200262) | Marine sediment archaeal communities from Little Sippewissett salt marsh, Falmouth, MA, United States - SSM-Form-2O | ecosystem: Environmental > Aquatic > Marine > Wetlands > Sediment ...
AAATTCTGATGTTGGCGAGTATTTTTAGTATAATTTTATTTTTGTCAGCGTCAATAGCTGGTGCTGTAGGTTTTAGTAGCGACAGTGACACCGACTCAAGTGGAAGTGATTCGAGCTTTGACTCATCAGATAACTCGGATTCTGATGATTCGGACTCTGATTCAGAAGATGATTCGGTTTCTGATGATTCGGACTCTGATTCAGAAGATGATTCGGTTTCTGATGATTCGGACTCTGATTCAGAAGATGATTCTTCATCTGAGGATAGTTTTAGCTCTGATTCAGCAGAACAAGTACCAAATGTAGCACCTGTTGCTAAATTTAGTTCTGAAAAAAATCCAGAAGTTAAACATGGTTATATCTTTGATGGAAGCGGTAGTTATGATCTAGATGGAACGATTGTAGCATATCGCTGGAGTTATACAGTTGGTTCGTCATTTCCTATACTTATGGGTGAGGATTCAACTTGTAAACATGCTTTCTACGGACCAGGAAACTACCTTGTTTCATTGAGAGTAACTGATAACAGAGGCGCATCAGATATCATGAGTGAAATGATAATGATTCCAATGTCACCATCGGTTGAAGGAGTAGAAGAGTTAAACTCTGAAGCAGAGTTAGGTGTCGAAGAAGAAACACCAAATCAACCACCTATTGCTGTATCCAAGGTCACTCCAAAATACACTTTGATGTCCCAAAAACTCACATTGGATGCATCTGATAGTTATACTACTGATGATGATGAAATTACAGGATACTACTGGTGGTACAGACCTTGGCACGAAAAAGGAGCTTGGTACGACATAGCGTTTGGTGGTAAGGAATGCATGGTGTACGAAGACTTTGCTTTTACTAAGGAAATTATGGACCGTCATATTGACGAAAATGGCGAGTATACATATAAATTCGTTATCATATTGTGTGTAGTAGATGAGAGAACAGAAAGTGGAGATATGTACTGGGAAAGCTACTGCAATAGAACTGTTGTAGTCATACCACCAGGGTTTTCACAATCTTCAGAATTGACTACATCTACCTCGGAAGAAGAGTTAAACGATGAGGAAACAGTTGAAACTGAAGAACAAACCACAGTTCAATCTCAACAATCAACTAATGCTACAGATTATTCTCTACTTCATAAGCCAATAAGTTTTGTTGGATCAAATGCAAACGCAACTGTCAACTATTATCATAAAAACAGTATGAGTTTTAGGCGAGCTATAGGTCTAACAATAAATTCAGGTAAGATGAGATTCGGTGGTCCCCTCTCGGCTGACTTTGCCAATCCAGGAGATGTTGTTGAGATAGAAGATTTTGTCGGCCTTATAAAATTTGATATAGGCGGATGGTCTGATCCGGCTGAGCCTGATGATTGGGTTATATTCATGCTTGGAATTGGAAAGTATGAAATTATTCCGCAGGGACAACAGCAGTCGAACATATAATAAATCTCTCTTTTCTCTTTTTTAATCTTTTTATTTTTATTACTTTTTTGACTTAATTTTATTATTGCAATTTTCTATTTTTGAGAGATTCTAATAAAATTCTCTATAGACCTGTCATATGTTTTCTCAACAGTGTCTGGGAAGTAACAGGCAGGTAACTCTCTTCGACTGCGATGATAGCTTATGCATTCACAACACATGCCTTTCTCGTCACATGGATAAGTGCAGTTACAAATTGCTTTGTTTCCCTCTACTTTACATTCTGCCATAGTTTCAACACCTTATGATTTAATTAATGCAATAAACTCTTCTTCATCAATAATATTCAATCCTAGTTTTTTTGCTTTTTCATATTTTGATCCAGGTCTGTCGCCTACAATAACATAGTTGATATCTTTGCCTACTGATGATACCACTATGCCTCCTTTCTGTTTTATGAAATCAGAGGCTTCTGGTCGTGAGAGCGTTGATAATCCCCCAGTAAATACAAATTTCTTCCCTTGTAAAGGTAAATTTGGTTTTATTTTTTCTTTGGTTTTAACTCCTATATCTTTTAATCGTTTGATTAGTTCCCTGTTTTCTTCTGTTGCAAAGAAGTTTCCAATTGCTTCAGCAGTTTTATCACCAAGCCCATCAATCTCCTTTAGTTCTTCAGGCGATGTCTTTGAGATTTCATCAAGAGAATTGTATTTTGATGCCAATATTTGTGCTGCATATTTGCCAACATGACGAATGCCTAACCCATAAATCAAGCGAGAAAGATCTTGTTTTTTACTTTTTTCGATAGAACCAAGCAGATTTTGGGCAGATTTTTCTTTAAACCCTTCTAATTTAAGAATATCTTCCTTTTTCAGTGAATATAAGTCGGCAATATTATCTATCAATCCTTCTTCTTTTAACTTATCAATTGTTGATTCGCCTAAATGGTCGATATCCATTGCGTCCCTTGAAGCATAATATTGTAAACGCCATTTTAAACGGGCAGGACACATTTTATTTGGGCACCGCACTGCAACCTCTCCATCCTTGCGAATAGCAACTGTGTTGCATACTGGACACTTTTTAGGGATAATTTTTCGTTTCTCTTTGCCTGTTCGCTTTTCGACGATACTTTTTACTACTTGTGGAATGACGTCACCACTGCGTTCGACCAATACTTGATCCCCAATTCGTATGTCCTTTCGCTTTAACTCGTCAAAATTATGAAGTGTTGCACGTGAAACCGTTACGCCACCAACTTGCACAGACTCTAAAATTGCAACCGGGGTCAGTGAGCCGGTTCTTCCAACTTGGATGGCGATATCAAGAAGGCGTGTTGTTGCTTGTTTTGCTGCAAACTTGTAGGAAATGGCCCAACGAGGATGTTTCGAGGTCTCACCCAGTTCCTTTTGTTTTTCGATCGAATTTACTTTGATGACGGCCCCATCAATTTCATAATCAAGGGATTTGCGTTTTTTCTCCAAATTGTTACAATGTGAAATAACTCCATCAATATTTTTTACCTTTTTTATCAGCGGGTTTAGCCGAAATCCCATTCGTTTGAGAGCGTCAATAGATTTTTCATGGGTGGAGAATTTCTTATCAGAATAGGAAATAAAGTAGACGAAGATATCAAGCGGCCTTGAAGCAACAATTCGCGAGTCAAGCTGCCTTAAAGAACCGGCTGCAGCATTTCGCGGATTGGCAAATACTGCTTCTCCCTTTTTCTCTTGTTCTTTATTGAGATTTTTAAAGCCTTTCATAGACATATAGACTTCGCCGCGTACCTCAACATTTTTTAGGATAGCTCCCCTCAGTTTAAGCGGTATACTTCTGATTGTCTTCAAATTAAGTGTTACATCATCTCCTGTAACCCCGTCACCACGGGTTGCTCCTCTTATTAGTATTCCATCTTTATAAAGAAGAGCAACACCAGCACCATCGATTTTAGGTTCAACAACATATTCGACTTTTCCAACATTTTTCTTAACTCGTTCATCAAATTCTCTTAATTCATCAAAATTATAGGTGTTTGCCAATGATAACATTGGAACTTTGTGTTCAGCACTCTTAAAGCCTTCGACAGGCTCCCCTCCAACGCGCTGAGTTGGAGAATCTGGAGTAATCAAATCCGGGAATTGTTTTTCCAAATTTTCCAATTTTTTCATTAATTGGTCAAATTCATAATCTGAAATAGTTGGGTTGCTTTCAACATAATATTTGTAATTGTAGGCGTTGATTTCTTCGCGAAGTTGCTCAATGTTCTTCTTAGCTTTTGCCTTGTTCATATTGCCTTTTAACTCCTAAGAATTTTTTCAATTTCTTTTAATGAATGCGTATTTAAGATATCTTTTTTTTCCAGCCATCCTCTTCGTGCAGTTGCGGTACCATAATGCATAAACGACATATTATTTACACTATGGGCGTCTGTTCCAATAACAATCTTTGCCCCTCTTTCCTTAGCAAGTTTTGCATGGCTGTCATTAAGGTCGAGCCGATCTGGAAACGCGTTAATCTCCAAAAAGGTATTTGTTTCTTTGGCAGTTTCAACAAGTTTCTCCATATCGATGTCGAAAGCTTTCCTCCTTCCGATAATCCGACAAGTTGGATGGGCAAGAAAGTTAGCTTGTTCATTTTCCATTCCTTTTATCAGTCTTTTTGTTATCTCATTTCTATTCAATTTAAAACCACTATGGATTCCGATGTATACAAAATCGAATTGTTTTAGAATTTTGTTGCTATAATCTAAGGAACCATCAGTTTTAATGTCACACTCTGTCCCACATAGAACCTTGATATCTGAAAATTTTTTATTCACTCGTTCAACTTCTTTGATTTTTTTCATTACCTGCTTCTCTGACAATCCTCGTGCAACCTTTAGTGATTGCGAATGATCAGCAACTCCAATAAACTCATATCCTCTGTTTTGTGCGTGCTGTGCGATGGTTTCGATGGAATCAGATCCATCACTCCACAATGAGTGAATATGAAAATCGCCATTAATATCATCGTATTGGACAAGCTTTGGAAGTTTTCCTTTAGCTGCAGCCTCAATCTCTCCACGTTTTTCTCGAAGTTCTGGTTCAATGTATTGCAAACCTAATTTTGCATAAACCTCTTCTTCTGTCTTCCCAGCAACATATTTTTCTGTATTTTTTTTAAAAAGACCGTATTCATTTAATTTTAATCCCTTTTTTATGGCGATGGAGCGCATTTTTACATTATGTTCTTTTGAGCCGGTAAAATACTGCAATGCCGCACCAAAACTTTCGTTTTTTACCACTCTAAGATCCACCTGAAGATTATCATTTAATAGCACACTGGTTTTTGTGCTACCTTGCAATAGTATACGCTGTACATCATTGTATTTTACAAAATATTCCATCACTTGATCAGGCTTATCTGACGATGCTAAGATATCCAAATCGCCGATGGTTTCCTTTCTCCTTCGCAAACTCCCAGCAACACCAAGCTGTTCAATCTTTTCACAATTTTTAAGATATTTGAGATATGCTTTGCTATCTTCATATGCTACATTTAGAAGCACTCGTCCGCTAGTTTTTTCTTTTAGTTGTATGCCCCGAATTATATTTCTTTCCGTGATCTCGCCAAACCCTTCTAGGTCTTGTAATTTACCTTTAACACATGCTTTTTTTAATTCTTCAATGGTCGTTATGCCAAGATTGGTGTACAAAGCAGAGACTTTTTTTGGACCCAAGCTAGAAATTTCTAACATTTTCAATAAACTTTCAGGCACTTCTTTTTTCAATCTTTCAAAATAATCCAATCTTCCTGTTTCGACGATTTCTTTTATTTTCTTTGCAAGTGCCTCACCAATTCCGGGAATGGATCTCAATCTATCTTCTTTTACAACGGTTTCAATATCTTCCTCTAACATTTCGATAGTTTGTGCTGCAATCCTGTACGCTCTTGTTTTGAAAAACATCTCTCCCTTGATGTCGAGCAAGTCTGCGATTTTATATAGAATATCTGCCACAAGTTGATTTTTTGTATTCAGATAAGTACCTCCATCAACCGACAAACTTGTATAGGTTATTGCTTTAAAACCCTATTTCTATCTGTAAAAATTGAAATTAATTGATAAAAAAAGAAATTACACATTATCTTGTAATAATTTAATCTCCATTTTCTCAGACAAACATTTTATTACTAATTAAATCCTCTAACTGTTGATTTTGGTAGATTTCTGTAGAGAATTTTATAAGAATTTTTTGGTTTTTCGTAGATATCTAGATTTGCTTTTTCAATTATATTTTCGATTTTCATATGATATGTTATGTTTTTCATTCTCTCTTCTACTAAAAAAACCTTGGCTATGGCTAGAATTTCATCCAATTCTTCCATATTTAATGTTCCAACAACATTAATCAGGTTTTCAATCAATTATTCACCTCCCCATTGATTGACTTTATCAATCATGTACATATTTGTCATTCGTATAATATAAAGATTTTGAAATATTCAAAAATAATAAACAATAATTGCCATTATTCAACAATTCTATGGTCTTTAAGCCTCAAAATATATAACTATCTCTACCTCGTCTCCATCTTTCAATTTTAATGTTTCTCTTAAAAAGTGCGGAGATATTAGTTCTAGAATGTTAGAATAGTGACTTCTTAGTGGTAAAACAATGGCACCATCTGCCCCATTTATGTCCGCTCGGAAACAGACGACGCTGCCAAAGGTACGATTATCTGTCTTGAACTCATTGATGGTTATTGCTGTATAGCTTTTGAGCAACCTCAATTTATTACGTTCTATATATTTAATTTCAACATTTAGCGTCCCTGGATATGGAGCAAAACCTAGTTTCTCTTTAAACTGCTCAACATATCCCTTCTGTTCGGTGTAATATCTTCCTTCCCCCATACCAGAGATTACCTTGCCCTTGAAATGTACTTTGTCTGTGAGTTCAAAAATTTGTTGATATTGCAACCTTTCTTTTTGCAAAACCTCTGCTCCTTCATTTGTTATTTGTATTAGTTGTTTTTTGATACCTAGTTCCCTAATTACCATGCCTTGTTTATCTAGTTCCAACAGATATCTTGAGGCAGTCTGTTGGCTCGTTTCCAATTGTTTTGCTAGCTCCAGAGAAGAAATTTCTATCTTGTTTTTCATTCCCCCCAACATAGCAAGCTCCTTCATCGTTTGCAATAAATACGGCTTCATAAATTACCTTTCCCTTTATCCTCTGATCGTTGCTACAAGTTTTTCTCCTTCTTGAGTGAGATGGTATTTATTTCCTTTTTTCTCTAGTATTCCACCACTGATAAAATCATCGACAACGCGCATTGCTACCTTATGGATTATGTGTTGCTTTTTTGCAATATATTCTATGCTTGTTTCACCTGATGCTAACTCATCAAAGATTGCTCGTCTGAACTTGTTCGAAAGAATAAACCCTTCATCCATAATTAAATACCAACATCTTAATTTATTGGTATCACATAAACCTTTTCTATTATTATGTTCAAAAGAATGCCCTTAGTGCTTTGTGCAGAGGACCTTTTAGAGCGGTCATTTAGAAGAGCAAAGAAGATTCAAATTAATGATCGTGATGCAGTATTCAAAACGAAAAAAACCATTATTGCAAGGACTGATGCATTTTCAATGTCTGTTATTTCTACTCTGGAAAGATATGTAAAAGAATTCCCTTCTATTAATAACCTCCATATGTTCTACCAAGAACTTATTGATATCAAAATTGATGGTAATAAACTACGAAAATCCCTTGGAGCCGTCGATTGGGCGAGAAAAACCTGTCGAATGATTCACTCAAAACAAGTTAAATCGTTAAGAAAATCTAAGAATGTTGATTTTTTAAAACAAAAACAACAGGAAATTTATGGAAGGATGTCTTCTGTTGTTAAACAGATTGATGGTGAATTGAAAATCATTGTTGAAGCTCAAAAGATCATGAAAGACTTTCCTGAAGTACAGGACATTCCAACAGTTGTTATAGCAGGATATCCGAATGTCGGTAAATCCTCTTTGCTAAGATGTCTATCTGCTGCAAAACCAAAGGTTGCCCAGTATCCATTTACGACAAAAGAGATTCACGTTGGCCATATTGAAAGAACAGAGAGGTATGTCACAACACGTTTCCAAATCATTGATACGCCGGGTCTTTTGGATAGGCCACTTTCAAAAAGAAATGTCATTGAACAACAAGCTATTGCTGCACTTACCCATCTTGCCGATATAATTGTTTTCGTATCGGATGTCTCTGAAATTTGTGGATACTCGCTTAAAGATCAAAAAAACCTTCTAGCACAAATGAAAAAGATGTTTAAAGACTCTTTAGTAATTGTAGTAGAAAATAAGGCCGATATGAAAAAAACTAGGACATCAAACATCAAATTATCGTGTAAAACTGGTGAAGGTGTAGATAAGCTAATAGATGAGATATTTTCCAACTATAAAGCAAAAGAATCGACTTAAGAAAAGAGAAGTTATTCCTTTTTCATTTTCTTAAATATGGCGCGTGCAACAAGTAGTAGTATCACTATAAATAAACAAATAAGGACTATCTGAACTAAAGGAAATAATGTTACTTCAAGTTTTTCTATTGGTGATTCGCCTACATTGCCTGCAATGTCTGAAACTATAGTTTTGAATTCATAGTATCCGCTTCCCTGGCTTGCAATAAATGTCCATTTAAAAGGCTCTTCTGTCTTGCTACTTCCGCATTTTTCCCAATCGGTCCAATCTTCATTGTTTGATGAGTGGCGATAATAAAGTTCAACATTAGTTACATCACTGTCATTCCCAATCGCCGCATTTATAGAAAATTGATTATCCCAGTGCCATTCTTCAAAATCAGAAAGATCAAGATATGGCTTCGAAACTGTAAAATCTTTTACGATTGTAAGTGCTTCATTTTCCGGTGTTACATATTCATTTCCACAAAAATCAATCAATTTGAAATATATGGAATAATCTTCTCCTTCTGTCATCACATCCCATTGATGTTGGGTGAGATTCCATTCACTTTTGTAGGTTTTACTATCGGCGTCTGTTTCGATCGTCGTCCATTCATCAATTCCTTCAAAGCTTAAACGATATGCAACGCTTTCGAGTTTGTAATCATCGCTAAATTCAATAAGACGATTATCAGAGAATTCTGGTAGTTCATTAAATCGATACGATGCTGTATTCCCATAGGTTGGATTATCTGGATTTTGAATGTCAAATAGGAATGAAATCTCTCCTTCAGATGGAAGGTCCTCTATATTTCCTGCGTTATCTGTGGCAATGGTACAGAACTTATAGTTGCCACTTTTTTTATCTTCGTCGAGAGTAAATGACCATTCATATGGTTCTGTTTTTACTGTTTCATACTTTATCCATTCGTCAGTGCTGGTCATTCGGTAATATAGCTCGGCACTTGCTACACCACTTTTGTTTTCATCATCTCCAGGGTCACTTGTATTGGCCTGAATCAACACAGCATCGTTGTATTTTTCTGAAAAATCGTTTACATATCCTATGCTTGATGTTGGTTTTATTGTATCTGTTTTAAATTCAATGTATGTCACAGCTTCATAGGCTGCTAAATCTTGTATGGAAATGACTATATAATTCAAGTCAATAATTTCTTTACTTAAATTGAGTGCTGAGATATTTGCAACAATTGTCTGGTTTACTTGGGTTCCTTTTGTGCCACTACAATTAGCAGATATCCAATCAGATGTTATTGTTTCATCACCATCTGAAAAATTAATCTTATATCTTGCCGAGTCAACATCTAAACCAGGCATTGGGTCATATGCTTTAATTGAACACAAGGGCCTGTTTGTGTTAATCCATCCATCTTTGTTTGGAATAAAGCTTTCTGAATCTAAAAGTGGTCGAGCGTTAGACTTCCAGATAACGCCCCAGTTTTTCAATAGCGGATTTTCTGATCCTTCTTTTGAGAATTTGGCACACAATCTTATCACATTGGTATTTATTACAGAGGAATCAGAGAGGTCTTCTCCATGTTCGATGTTGTCTATGAGTAGATTGTAATGTTCATCCAGGATGCTAAGTGTTATGTTAGTTCCCGTATTTTCTACTTCAAAAGTATTCCACCATTTCTCTTGCGGGACACGAATTGGATTGGATACTACTTTGCCTCTCCTCTTTGCTGTTTCATTTCCAATGCTGTATATGCGGCCGCTTAAGTTAGTAAACTCCTCTATCGCACTTACATATAACACGCCGTTGGCAACAATAGGCGAAGCAAGAATATAGTTTGTATCTAATATTTCACTTTCATTGGTCACGCATTTAAAATCCCATAGTTTTTCACCATCTGTATCTACGGCATGCACAACACCATTTCCTGAGGCTGCATATACTCTATTGGATGTGGCAACTGGTGATGTACATGGATAAAATGGAAGCAATCCATAAAGGCCAGAAGGTAACTTAGTTTTCCAAATTTCTTCTCCATCTGTTGTGCTTAAGGCATATAGATTTCCATTTGGAGATGTTACATACAACGTTGCATCATTGATTGCTGGTGTAGCTGTCGTCATTATGTTATAAAGTTGGAGGGCTTTAGGTAAACTTTCAAAGGCCGGTACCATTTTTGCGATAGTTTTACTCCATAACGCTGTCCCGGTATATTGGTCAATGGCAACAACGTTTACATCGCCAGCTAGCAAGATAATGTTTTGATTTTTGGCAACAACAAAAATCTTATTGTCATAGATAATTGGCGCCCCTCCACCAATGAGGCCAACATTGGCATCCCATATTTTTGCGCCTGTTACTTCATCAAAGGCAAACAGATTGCTACCAATTAAATTTTCACAACCGACTACAACCATGCCATCTGCAACAGCCGGAGTGGAGAAACTCCCAGCTGGCAAACTAGCATTCCAAAGTTCCGTTCCATCGTTGAGATTTAATGCAATTATCTTGTTATTGCCTTTTAAGAGTTGTATTTGATACAAAATCGACAAGATGGGCATATCCCAACCCATTCCGTTCCACGATGTAATAAATATCTTATCACCAGAGATTGTTGGTGCTGATGAAAAACAGATATCGCCATCGTATGTATAGCTCCATTTCTTGGTTAAATTTGATTTATAAAGTCCATAAATTTTGTTTGTTTGATTCATACCACTTGTTGCAACAACAACAAAATCACCACCAACTGCAACTGACGCATCAACAACAAATGGCAATTCGTTGCTTTGTGCAACTTCACTGAGATCATCGGCATCAATTTTATGTATCTTCTTGTCAACCGAAGATGCAATGTAGATAAATCCATCACTTAGTATTGGACTGCGTAGTCCACCACCAACTGCAGTCTCGTTAGTAAATTGATATGTACTAGCATTACTTGGCCCATAACCTTCATAAGAACGCATATTCTCTGCATTCTTTCCAAGAATTGGCCAGTCACTTTTGTTATTATTTACGCTAATTCCCGCTCCAGAAACTGTCACCCCAAATACTTGGTCTAACCGAAGACTTGAACCAAAATCATCATAGAATTTGGTGTCTCCAGTTTGCCAGGTTATGCCCCAACTAGACAACCATGGAGTAACAGATAGATCATATGCACTAAATACTGCCTTCAATTTTACAATAGTGTAAGATTTAAGGAGTGAAGACAAAGCTGCGGGAGACGTGTTAATCCCTTGCGCTATTATGTTGTCCTCAGAATCCAAAACTTGAATTTCTACTGATGAACTGCCGCTTGTTCTTGACCCGCTCCACACAAGGCTTTCCCATCGCCCTGAGGGAGGTTTAGTAATGTTTGTTGAAACGACATAACCTTCTTTAGCATAGCAATCTACTGTTGTTATTGATACGTTGACATAATCGGTCTCTAATATCGCTGATGTGCCTCCTATATCAGGGACTCCAACAATCAAAAAATCCATGTAGCCGTCATTACTGATATATCCGCCGTGTGAGTTGACGATCTTGATGTCTCCATCTATGTTTGATCCTATGCTTGTGTATGCTACATTTCCTAAGCTTTCCCAGAGACCTATGCCTAAAAGAGCAGAATAATTCCATGCATAAAGTTCTACGCTTTCAATATTGGCATCACTGCTATAATT
>Ga0272442_10010327_pt1 | contig 11518 bp, 13 predicted proteins | sample SSMForm2O_FD_200262 | JGI IMG/M metagenome (GOLD analysis project Ga0272442, IMG submission 200262) | Marine sediment archaeal communities from Little Sippewissett salt marsh, Falmouth, MA, United States - SSM-Form-2O | ecosystem: Environmental > Aquatic > Marine > Wetlands > Sediment ...
CCCCAGTGTTACATATATACACATATTTAATTATCGGGCAATTGTACCTTCTGCCTGCAAATATTGACCTTATTGAAAACCCCATGCTATAGCCCGACGTAATCACTTGTCCCACAAACACTTGCGTTTTTTAGACAGGCGACGCTCAACCGTCCCTTATCCCCCTGTTCAAAAGCTCCTCCAGGAACCCATGACATTGGCAACGGACTTGGTTATTCCGCCTTAGCCTTTACTAATTTTTCTGCCAGCGTAATGATAGTGGTTGCCAGTTTCTTCTTATCGGTTTGTGTATGACTTTCCCATTTACCACCAGCCCGAAGGATATGAAAATCTGACCTTTCCGCTCCAATTGATGCGGGACTGTTTAGTATGATCGCATCTAGATTCTTCTCGCGTATTTTTTGCCGGGCCCTCGATTTGGCCGCTTGATCTTGCACCGCAAATCCGATCAGGATTTGTTGTTTCTTTTTTCTGCCCAACTCCGCCAGGATATCAACCGTATTTTGCAGTTTCAATGTGAGGGTTTGTTCAGCTTTTCGAATTTTGACTTTTTCTGTGCTTGCCGGTTTATAATCAGTTACCGCCGCGGTCATTATGACACAATCAGACTTTCTGAATTCCCCCTGCACCGCTCTAGCCATTTCCGCTGCCGTAACTACCTTTATCAGCTTGACTTTTTTCTCCGCCTTAAGCGCCACCGGTCCGCTCACCAGTGTTACTTTATGTCCCCGCCGCACCGCTGCGGCCGCACAGGCATAGCCCATCTTCCCGGTAGAGCCGTTACTGATAAAACGTACCGGATCAATATACTCTCGCGTTGGCCCGGCTGTGATAAGAAAATGCATTTATGGTAAGCTCAGTTAACGTGACTTTTATCCGGCCTGATACCGGATTTCTTCTGTTGATATTTTGCTCGTATGTTGTCTCTAAACGTTCGCTGTTTTATTCACTTTTCCCCACTCGCTGCTCTTTTCGGTGGTTTCTGCTGTAATAATGCGCAAATGCGCTTTAGTATCTCTTCTGGTTCACTCATCCGTCCTATCCCCTCTGCACCGTCGGCCAGATGCCCTTCACCGGGTCCGACTAAATGTATTCCCCTCTCCTGTAAAATTTCTATGTTCCGCTGGGTCGCCGGGTTTTGCCACATCCGCTCATTCATCGCCGGCGCCATAAGTATCTCGCTATCCGCCCCGCACAGAAGCGTACTGGCCAGATCGTCACATATCCCGCAGGCCGTCTTGGCCATAATATTAGCCGTCGCCGGCGCCACCACAATCAGATCCGCACGTCCTGTCAGACTCAGATGTTTGGCATCATATTGTTCCCGGGAATGGGACAGGCTGAAAAGATCCGTATATACCTTGCGCCCCGACAGGCTGCAAAAGGTGGTTCGCCCTACGAAGTGCTCAGCGTTCTCGGTCATTACAACCGTCACCCCTGCTCCCTGCTGCCTGAGCTGCGAGCAAAGCATCGCCGTCTTATACGCGGCAATACCCCCCGTCACTACCAGCAACACCTCATAATGTTTAAGTTCCCCCGTCACGCAACCTCCCTGCTTAAGCTAATTCAATATTGCTAAAGTTGGCTGGTTAGTTTTTTTCCTGATGTATATCCGTTTCGAGTTCTTCCCGGTCCGGCGGAGCCAGCATCTCGCACTTTTCGTAATCGATGACAACTTTACCTTCCGCCACCTCTTGTATGGCTATCTCAACCATATTTTTTCCCTGAGTATCCACCAGGGGTCTGGCCCCCTCTATCAATTCCTTCAAGCGTCGTTGGATCAGGGCTGTCAAACGGAAAGGACCACCCACACTTTTTACCAGCTTTTCACTCTTTAATGCTTCGATCATAGAATCCATGCTCCCTTAAATCGTATTGATCAGTGCCACAAGTTCTTTTATGGCCTCCTCCAGTTCATCATTAATTATGGTATGTTGAAAGTTTTTGATTTTTTCTGCCTGCTCTATCTCCTCTCGTCCCTTAGCCAAACGTTTGTTTATAGTGTCCATATCGTCTCGTCCTCGCCCGGTCAGCCTTTGCTGCAGAATTTCCGGCTTGGGTGGCAAAACCAGAATCCCCACCGCTTCGCCAAACCGCTCAAACACCTGTCCGGCCCCCTGCACATCGATTTCCAGAATCACCGTCTCGCCTGCTCCCAGTTGCTCCTGCACAGGTTTCACCGGTGTCCCGTAGTAATGGTCGAAGACCCGGGCGTATTCTAAAAACTCATTTCTAGCTATTTTTTCTTCAAACTCTTTTACACTCAGGAAGTAATAATCTTTGCCTTCAACTTCCTGTTCACTTTGCTTTCGCGTCGTTGCCGAAACACTCAAACGTGCACCCGTTCGTTTAACGGCCTCCCGGCACAGTGTGCTCTTGCCCGATCCGCTGGGTCCGCTCACCACCAAAAGTCGGCCTTGCTTACATCCAGCCTTATACTCACTCATATTCAATTCAGTACTATTCTATGTTTTGTACTTGTTCTCGAAGCCGTTCAATAGCCACCTTGATTTCCACCACCCGATGACTGATCCCTGCATGGTTCGCTTTGCTGCCGATCGTATTAGCCTCCCGCAGCATCTCCTGGGACAAAAAATCCAGCCGCCTCCCAGCCCGCTCCTCCGCTTCGCACGTCTCATCAAACTGCTCCAGATGAGAGCGCAGCCGGGTAATCTCCTCATTGATGTCGCTGCGGTCAGCGAACAGGGCCACCTCTTTTACCAACATATCTGCCTCGATCTTCAAATCCATTCCCGCCAACATCTCGTTAACACGCTTTTCCACGCGTTGGCGGTAAGAGTCCACCACCGTACCTGCCATCTCCGCCAGTGCCGACAAGTGTTCTTCTATTTGTTGGCACTGGTGTTTCAAATCCGACCTAAGGCTTTTACCTTCTTCGATTCGCATCTGCCGAAGTTGCTTCAGGGCCTGATGGGTGAGTGTTTTCACTGTCTCCTGAAAAAACTGATGCTCTTCTTCACCATATTGCCTCGGTTCACACGTGCCCGGCAGTTGCAGAATACTGGCCAGGTCTATCTGCACCTTACCCTGATTGTGCAAAGTAAGAATCTGTTCCAGGCTTTGGATATATTTCCGTACCGCCGCCTGATTAACCTGAAATCCGCCCCCGTCGTTCAGATCCCGCATATGCAGCAAATAGGTTATGGAACCACGCCCCAATTCTTCCCGGATAATCCGTTCCACCTCCGGCTCGGTAAAGGCCAGTGCATCTGGTAGTTTGACCAGGGTTTTTAAAAACCGGTTATTGAGCGTCTTGATCTCCACCAGAAAGCTCATCCCTTTGGCTTCACATTGTGCTTCACCAAATCCGGTCATACTTTGCAGCATATGTTATCCTTTGAAACTGTTTAATTCATATGGAAATTTGCCATATTAGCTAATGTTGCAAAACCAGCGTTGACTTCCCCGCTCGCCGCTGGAGCTCGGTGAGCTCAGTCGAAACGCCGCTGTTGGTCCAGCGTAAGCTGGCCCGGTATTTCGTAACCTGTTAACAGTATTCACGCTTTACGTTAAGGTTTTTCACCGGCTGCTTTCTCTGCTGTTGATTCGCTGGTAGGGGGGCTCATCGGTTTGGGTGCCGCCGGTGCGGCTTCTGGTGCTGTTGTAGTGGCCGCCGGTGCCTCCGGCGCTACCGGTACCGTTCCTTCCGGAGCAGCTATGCTGGGCGCCGGTATAGCATCCAATTCCGTAGTAGGTTCGTAATTCATAGTTAAAACCATAGCCAACAATAAAAAAACCGCCACAACCCCAACCGTCACCCAGGTGAAATAATCTCCGGTTTTACTGCCAAAGGCGCTTTGTCCGCCCATCCCCCCAAACGCCGCCGAAAGACCTCCACCCCGGCCTTTCTGCAGCAACACTATAAAAATCAATAGGATACTGATGACAATAAACACCACTGCCAGTGCCGACCAATACCACTTAATTGCTCCTAACATGGTAAATTCCATCTTTGACTCCTGATAAATGCAATCGCCAAAAGTCCTCAGAACTCCCTGCAAAATTATTTTAAAGCAGGGGGGCTCATTTACGATTCTACCCGCCCGCCCTTGCTGACATCCTGCTTAAGAGCCGCTCTTACAACCGCAGCCGCAACTACCTTGAGGTGATAGGCCCCCTTGAATAATCCCCATAAAGTCATCAACTTTCAGGCTTGCCCCGCCCACCAGTGCTCCATCCACATCTGGTTGCCCCATCAGTTCTGCTGCGTTATTCGGTTTAACACTTCCCCCATATTGTATCCGGGTTGCCTGAGCCACGCTCTCATCATAAATATCGGCCAATATCTTACGAGCAAACGCATGTGCCTCTTGTGCCTGATCCGGCGTGGCTGTCTTGCCCGTCCCGATCGCCCAGACCGGCTCATATGCAATGGTCACCTTAGCCATCTGTTCTTTACTGACCTCTTTCAGGCCTTCCCTAAGGTGCCTTTCGATCACCGCTTCAGTTTGTCCCTTTTCCCGTTCCTCCAAAAGCTCTCCAATACACAGGATAGGCTCTATTCCACCCTCCAGAGCCGCCTTGAGTTTCTGATTAATAAGTTCGTCTGTTTCCCCGATCACATGTCGTCTTTCCGAATGTCCCACGATCACAAATCGGCAGCCGACATCTTTGAGCATCTCTACACTGACTTCGCCTGTGAAGGCTCCATTACCTTCAAAATAGACGTCCTGGGCTCCCACTCCTATCGAGCTGCCTGACAGGATTTTCGCTGCGATCGGCAAATATACAAACGGCGGACACACCGCTACATCAACCCGATCCGCATTCTCACATACCCCCATCTTTTCCTTTAAAACCGCGGCCAGTACTTCTGACTCCTGCTTATTCAGGTTCATTTTCCAGTTACCAGCCACGAACTTTTTTCTCATCGCCATGAATTACACTTTCTTAACACGTTGAATAATATATACTTATGACAATCGATAGCATTTTAGGCTAAATATAATTTGATCAGTATACCCTTCCTAAAAGACAAATGCAAATACTAATTCCCTATCAGACGAATTGTTTAACTTGCTGCATAAGCTCGGCGAACATATTGGCCGTCAATGCCTGCGGTCCATCGCACTTGGCCTTCTCTGGACAGGTATGTACTTCGACTATTAACCCGTCGGCCCCGGCCGCTATCCCAGCCAGCGCCAGCCTTATTACCAGGTCCCGCCGTCCCGCTGCATGAGACGGATCCACAATTATAGGCAGATGCGAATCGCATTTGGCCAGAGCAATCGCCCCCACATCCAGGGTAAATCGCATTTCCGTTTCAAATCCCTGGCTGCCCCGTTCGCATAATACTACCTGATTATTTCCCTCACTGAGAATATATTCGGCGCTCATCAGCCAGTCTTTGACCGTCGAGCTTGGCCCTCGCTTTAGCAGCACCGGTTTGTTCGCCTTGCCTACTTCCGACAGCAGCACAAAATTCTGCATATTCCGTGCTCCCACCTGCAACATATCCGCATAGCGGCCCACCAGCTCCACGTTACGCGGATCGGTCACTTCCGTCACCACCGGCAGCCCATACTGCTCACTGCACTCACGTAGTATCTTCAGTCCCTCTTCCTGCAGACCCTGAAAGCTGTAAGGGCTCGTACGCGGCTTAAACGCTCCGCCCCGCAGCATATTTGCACCATTTTCCTTAACGGCTTTGGCGATTTCGTGGCATATCTGGCGATCCTCCACCGCACAGGGCCCTGCTATTAGCGCATACCCTCCACCGCCGATCTTAACATTTCCCACCTGTACAAAGGAATTTTCCGGATGGAAATCCCGACTGGCCAACTTGTACGGTCGCATAATCGGCACCACGTCTTCCACCCCTTCGATGCTCCGCAACTGATCTCGAAAAGCGATATTTTCTTCTCCGATCGCTCCGATGATTGTGCGAAATTTCCCCTGGGAAAGGTGGGCCCGTAGTCCCAGCTCTTCGATCCGCTTGACTACCTGATCGATAGTCTTTTGTGACGCGCCGCTTTGTAATACAATGAGCATCTATTTCTCTGCCTCTAGGTTCAGGTAATCTCTTAAATAACTTCCGTAGCCGCAGGAAAGCTCCCCAATATGCTTATCTGCTGACAATGTCTTTCCGCCTCTTCCAGGGCCTTCTTCATGTTCTCATCATTTTGATGTCCCTGACAATCGACGAAAAAGTAATATTCTTTCTGACGTTTCTTACTGGGCCGTGATTCAATATTGGTCAGATTGATTCCAAAATTACGAAACGTCTGCAGGACGTCAGCCAACGCCCCAACTTTATGCGCCGTACTGAATACCAATGCGGTTTTATCTTTACCCGTGGGCCGAGCTGGCTCCCGTCCGATCACGAAAAACCGGGTGACGTTATTGCGCATATCTTCGATATTTTCACAGACTAACTGCAAACCGTATAGTTCCGCCGCCAGTCTCGAGCCGATCGCCGCCGTGTTGGGCTCATTGACTACCCGATGTGCTGCTTCGGCCGTGGACGCCGCTGCAATCGTCCCCACCTTTGGCAACGTCGCCGACAGCCACCTTCGGCATTGGGCAAAAACCTCCGGTTTGGAATACACTTTGCTAATCTCTTCCAGACTGCATTTGGCCAAAAGGTTATGATGAATCTCGAGCTGCACCTCGGCGCAGATTGTCACCGGCGACTCGATCAGGGCGTCCAGTGTCTCGATTATCCCTCCGGCTATCGAATTTTCTATCGGCACAATCCCCAAATCACAGTGTTCGTGGCTGATCTCGTCGAATACTCCCCATATATCCGGCTGCGGTTCGTAATCCACGCTTTGCCCGAACTTGCTCATCGCCGCCGTATGGGAAAAGCTCCCTTCCGGTCCCAGATATGCTATCCGCAGCGGCCGTTCTAAAAAGAACGACCCGCTCATCATCTCCCGGTAAATCGCCATCAGCGTACGATTCGGCAGCGGCCCCTTGTTGTGTTCTTTTATCTTTTCCAGCACCGCCTGTTCTCTATCCGGGGCGTAAATTGGCGGTGCATTCTTATCCTGTTTTTTTATGTCACCCACCTCGATCACCACCTTGGCTCGCTCGTTCATAAGTTCTACCAGTTGCTCATCGATAGCATCGATTTTTTTCCTAAGCTTTTCCAAATCGCTCATGAATATCTATCCTTTTCTCGACAAAACCAACTACCTCGGCCTGTCTAAGTGTTTTATATCATAGCGGTTACGAACAACGCTTTATATAGAATCCGCTGCCTGCAGTCAATCCTAAAATCTCATACTCGCCTAAGAGCATTGCGCCATTAAGGCACAAATTGCACTGCGTATAAATCCGCATCTTTCATCTCAAAACAAAGCCTTACTTCCCTACCCTCCAGACTCGAGACATCCATACCCCCTTTCCAGCTCACCTTCCGTTCAATAAAGTTCCCCACCAGTTCCTTACAATCTTTTAACGTATAGCCCGGAATTGGCTTTCCCTCTTGGTCTTGTATTTCTATTTTAATTGATCCAGCCGCCGAGGTCGCGAAGTTCAGCAGCAATTTATTACCTTTAAAATTAAGCGCCTTGGTCATCATGCTCCCCCCCTGATAAGGCGCATTAACCGATGCAAAACCATCCACCCTCATCACATAACGGCGCAGATGCGCGCTCGTCTGGGCATAATTATGATTTACATATACCGACATCTCCGCCGGCCCTGTCTGTACCACATTCAAAGCCGGATAATTGGTCCGTGATACCCAGTTTTCCAGCCCCACCCCCGGCCGGATAAACCCTTCCGTAAAGGTTCGATCATAACTGTTTCCTCCCCGCGAACTCATCAAAACCCCATCCGAACAATCCTTAAAATATCCCGGATTCACATTTAATCGCTCGGCCTCCTCAGCCGTCAAAATATGTCTCCCCGGCATAAACCGCGCTGCGGTCGCTACGTATATATGTGGTGCCCGAAAGTAGGGTTGCGTCTGATTCGTATAAAGCTGCTCTCGTACTGTATCACCGTAGCTCATCTCCACCGGCTCCGACCAATGTAAAAAATCTTTAGAAGTGGTCCGGCTGATACCCCGATATCCCTCCGACCACGTACGAAAATAACACAGATAACATTTCTCACTCTCCGACCAGAAAGACACATTCTGCGAATCAAACGCTCCCTTGGTAATCAAGGGCTCCTCCTGTAGTTTCCGCCAGTGAATCCCGTCGCCGGAAACATATCCGAGCAACCCACTTTCATGTGACCCTCCCAGGGCCTTATAGCGTTCTGCTTTATCTACTCCCTTGTGCGCATCCAGAAACGGACAGAAATTATGCGTAACCGGTGCCGCCCCGGCTAATATCACATTATTATTCTTTGTCCCATTTATTTCGAATATCCCCAGATTCGGCTTGGTCACGTGAATCCCGTCTCTGGATTCCGCGTAACAGGTCACCTCCTGACTGTCATAGTCCTTGCCCGCCTCCGCCAGCCCCCGATAGTAAAAGAGAAACTTTCCCCCGTCCTTGATAACCGTGCAATACCCACAGAATGCCCCCTCCCACGGCTTATCAAATTTTAGCACCGGCCCCTCATCGTGCGGCCGATGCAGCGCCAGTCGAGTCCCCTCCATCCGCTCAATCAAATACTGGTCCACAAATACCTCCCGCCGCGAACCGATATCTAAAACCTCTCCCTGCCCAGCCACCGCTGGCACAAGCAACATCCCTGCCCAACACCATCTAATGCATCTAAACAATCCCCAAATCCCTGTCTTGTTCATAATATCTTCCTTTTTTAAAAAGGACATTCAGATACGATCACATAGCCTTCGCTTATCGGTATTCTTGCTTTAATCCACTTTAACGCCTTATCCTGAAATTTTACACCCTAAAATACTCGTTCTGTTAGTTGCCAAAAGTGCGAACGCAGTCTATTATAATGAAGCTATCGAAAGATTTGGATTATTGGAGTGATTATGGCTAAGAAACGGGTCATCATTCTGGGAGCCGGTTTTGCAGGACTGCAAGCCCTAAAAACTCTGGCGACTCATCCTGCTCTGGATGAATTACAGATAACCTTGGTAAATCAGCATCGTTGGAGTCTCTTTTCCCCTTTAATGCCGGATTTGATTTCCGGTCGCATATGTCCCAATCACATGGCCTACGAATTGGAGCCTTTTTGTAAAAAACATAAGGTTCATTTTGAGCATACTCACATCAAATCAATTGACCTTGACCGGAAATCCATTGAAACTGCTAACGGTACCTTGAGCGCCGATTTTATAATTTTAGCACTTGGCTGCGAAACCAATTATCATGGTAACGAAACATTCAAAGAGAAAATCCCAGGCCTCAAGAGCCTCCATGAAGGCATACGCATCCGCAATCTTATCAAACAGGTAATTGACGAATCTAAAAAGACCGTCGGCAAAAAAACTAACATCATCATCGTCGGAGCCGGATATACTGGTTTTGAGGTGGCCAGCCATACCGCTCTTTATGCCGGCCGTTATTGCCGTCACCCCCTTGCGAATTTATCTGAGGTTGTCAACATAACTATGGTTGAGCATGCCGACAGTGTCCTTGGCAATACTACTAAAGGCGTACAGGAATGGGCCAAAAAACTCATTAGCCGTTATGATGTCGGTATTAAAACCCATGTTACACTAAAGCAATTACAGGATGACCGTAAAGCACTTCTTACTGATGGCTCTGTTTACGAGAATGCGTTGCTGATCTGGACCGCCGGTGTCACCCCGGTCCCGGTTTGTAGAGCCCTCGATGTTACCAAGCACAAATCAGGACGACTGCTTGTTGACTCCCACCTTCGCCTCCCCCAACATCAGGACATATTTACTGTTGGCGATATTGCTGCCCCCATCCCCCCAGGCCATGACCAACCCCTGCGCATGTGCGTGCAGTTCTCTTGTACCGGCGGTCGTCTTGCGGCCCGCAACATTCTCAATACTATCCACCATAATCCCCTCCAAGAGTTTGATCCTTTTGATCCCGGTTATGTTATTCCCTTGGGCCCGGGTCATGCCCTGAGCCGAATTATGGGTCACGAAATGCACGGACGCATCCCATTTTTATTACATTATTTTATGTCCATTTCTCGTTCCTGGGGCTGGCAAAATAAATTCGCGGTCATGAAAGACTTATTCTCTGAATTACTTCCCTTCCCGAGCCTCGCAGGAAAACATCGCAAAACCGATGAAATTCACCGTAACTATCAGCAAAGAATAACACCCACATAAATAGTAATAGTCGGGGAAGGTGGGCTGTGCCCTCAATACTTTAACCACGGCCTTAACCTTCCCTTGACCTTTAGTTCTGAATGACTTAAATTCTTACCATGTCCCACATCGATGACAAACCGGTTTTAAGATTATTGATCGACTCTCCTCTTTCAGGCGACTGGAATATGGCGTTGGACGAGGCCATCCTGGAAGCAGTTGGTCATGGTAATTCCCCGCCCACTCTGCGGTTTTATCAATGGGACGAACCTACTATTTCGCTCGGTTATTTTCAAAAGTATGAGGAAACTTCCCAGCAGGATGAAGTGATTCGGAAAATGCCTCTCGTCCGTCGGCAGACCGGCGGCGGCGCCATCCTGCACGATGACGAACTTACCTACTCTCTCATCTTACCCCTCAATCAACTCTCTTTGCCTTTCGCTTCCATTGAAAGTATATACCAACTCGTCCACAATGCTTTTATTGCCGTCCTGGCCCAGCTAGGAATAAACGCCCAATATCGCCAGGGAGGATCGCAGGAAAATGCTCAGCGGGGACCTTTCTTTTGTTTTGCCCGCCGCCACCGTCTGGACCTCGTAGTGGCCGGTGAAAAAATACTCGGCAGCGCTCAGCGCCGCACCAAAAATGCCGCCCTCCAGCACGGCTCGCTCATCCTCGACCGCAAGTTTCCCCAACAACCAGCCGCCGCCTTGAAAAATGAAATCCAAACACCTTTCGAACTACCTGTTTTTATCGAAAAAGTATCGACCCACATCGCTGACCAACTCAAATTCCCGATTTCTCCCGGTGAATTAACCCCTGAAGAAAAGGAACAAGCCGAAATTTTGCAAAAGAAATATACTGGGCGAGAATGGAATTGCCAGCGATAAAGCCATACCATAGATAATAATAGAAAACTGCAACCTTATTTCCGTGCAGTAAATATTATTCCCAGCGCAGCCAGGCACGCTATTCCTGTAACAGCATAGGATGACTTCATATGGGTAACATAGGACAAACCCCACCAAATAGCTGCGCCCAGCATCGCTCCCATCAGTCCTCCTGCGACAATTAATGCCAGTCGCGCCATCCCGCTGATGCTTCCCGACGTTGTCGAACTGGTACCGCTTACCGCAGTTGCTGGAATTGAAACAGATATGGAATATCCACACATCTGACATGTCTTTCTGTCTGCCATCAGTGTCCCGCAGCGCGGACATTTCACTTTTTCCTGTTTGACTGCTCGTTCAACGGTTTGTCCGCTTTCCATCGCTGCCAGCAGATCATCAGAAAAGAAATCCTCTCCTATAGATTTGGGTTCTGATACGGCCTTGC
>Ga0272442_10010328_pt1 | contig 11517 bp, 13 predicted proteins | sample SSMForm2O_FD_200262 | JGI IMG/M metagenome (GOLD analysis project Ga0272442, IMG submission 200262) | Marine sediment archaeal communities from Little Sippewissett salt marsh, Falmouth, MA, United States - SSM-Form-2O | ecosystem: Environmental > Aquatic > Marine > Wetlands > Sediment ...
CCGGTAATGTTAAGCTGATGCTTGATCCACAGCAGACGATCGTTTCCGTAGGCGCTCCGAGGAAGGAAGAGGAAGAGGAGAAGCCCGAGGAAGAAGGTGAGGAAGCTGCCGGTGAAGAGGGCGCCGAGGGTGAAGAAGGTGACGCTCAAGAAGGAGAAAAGAAGGAATCCGGAGACAAGGCTGACAAGAAGGAGTAAGCGTAGTGGGGGATCCAGCCCTTGTGGGGGGGATTGGAAATCCGGGGGAAACCTATTCCCGGCATCGTCACAATGTAGGTTTCATGGTACTGGACAGTCTTGCGGGACGGGTACGCAATATCACTTGGCAGAACAGATTTGACGGACACCTGACACGTTTCAGGAAAGGGCAAATTAATTTATTGCTGCTTAAACCGCTTACCTATATGAATAGGTCTGGTAAATCCATAGCAAAGGCGGCCATGTTTTATCAAATTCCTGGAGAAAAACTGATTCTCATCCATGATGACATGGATCTCCCCTTTGGCGAAATAAAGATAAAAATGGGCGGTGGGGCTGCAGGGCATAATGGCGTCCAGTCCGTGATCAGCGAGATGGGCTCGGACAGGTTTTGCAGGATACGCATAGGCATAGGAAGACCGGAATTAGACGCGGGCCCGGATTATGTGCTTTCTGATTTTACTTCTGAAGAAGAAGACAAACTTGATGAAATACTTAAGCAGGCTGCGGACGCCGCACTCCTTGTCTACATGGAAGGTGTCCCGAAGGCTATGAACCGTTATAACCGACGAGGAGGGAAAAAGAATGAACGCAATTAGTTTGCTGTACGTAGCGCCGGCTGCCGGAGTCCTGGCGCTTATTTTCGCGCTCTTCAAGGCGATGAGCATCTCCAGGAAAGATCCCGGTACGGAAAGAATGGTGGAAATAGGCGGTCATATCCGCGAGGGAGCAATGGCATTTCTCGCCCGCGAGTACAAGGTTCTCGCGCTCTTTGTGGTAGTCGTTGCCATACTTCTGTTTATAGCCAACCATGGAAGGACTGATTCCAGCCCACTCGTGGCAATGTCATTCGTGATTGGTGCAATATCGTCCGCACTGGCAGGCTACTTCGGCATGAGGGTGGCCACGAAGGCAAATATCAGGACTACTCACGCGGCAAGAACGGGCCTTAACGAAGCCCTGGCCATTGCCTTCGGCGGTGGAGCCGTGATGGGCATGAGCGTTGTCGGCCTGGCGATTCTTGGACTGGGTCTGCTTTTTCTTCTTTATACTTCATCCCTTATCGGCTGGGACCTGGCCGGGGACAGCACTGTCATTCTCAATACAATCTCGGGATTCAGCCTTGGTGCGAGTTCAATAGCCCTGTTCGCACGCGTGGGCGGTGGAATCTACACAAAGGCCGCGGACGTTGGCGCCGACCTGGTGGGCAAGGTCGAGGCGGGAATTCCCGAAGACGATCCCCGCAACCCGGCCACGATCGCGGATAACGTCGGCGACAACGTAGGCGACGTTGCCGGCATGGGCGCGGACCTTTTCGAGTCCTATGTCGGTTCCATGGTGGGCGCCATGGTGCTCGGGGCAGTCTGGGTCGGCGGCATCGCCGAAGTTAATCCGGACATGAAGTTCAACGCCATTGCACTTCCGCTCATAATTGCAGCCGTGGGCATCGTGCTTTCCATAATCGGCACGCTCTTTGTGCGTACAAAGGAAGGCGGCAATCCCCAGTCGGCATTGAACATGGGTACCTTCGGAGCCGCCATCCTTACGGCCATTGCCACGTACTTTGTCATTATTAAGCTTATTCCAGCACAATTCGTTTCAAACGGGGTCACATACACTGCAAACGGCATTTTCTACGCAACGCTTGCAGGACTGGCCGCGGGCGTGGCGATCGGAATGATCACCGAGTACTACACTGCAGAGTCAAAGGGACCGGCACAGGCCATCGCCAAGGCTTCCCTGATGGGATCAGCCACGAACATCATCAAGGGACTGGCCACCGGCATGGTTTCGACGGCCCTCCCCCTCGTAGTGCTTGCAGCAGCCATTGTGCTCGCGTTTCAGTTCGCAGGCCTTTACGGAATCGCCATAGGTGCTCTCGGAATGCTCTCGACCACGGGTATTCAGCTCGCGGTCGACGCCTACGGCCCTGTAGCCGACAATGCAGGCGGTATTGCAGAGATGGCCGAGCTTCCCCCCGAGGTCAGGCAGAGGACGGACAAGCTGGACGCGGTCGGAAATACAACGGCCGCCATCGGCAAGGGATTCGCCATCGGCTCGGCGGCACTTACGGCGCTCGCCCTGTTCAGTGCTTTCAAAACTCAGGTCGGACTCGTGGAAATAGACGTTTCCGATCCCATAGTCATGGCCGGACTCTTTCTCGGCGGCATGCTTCCCTATCTATTCTCCAGCTTTGCAATGAACGCTGTAGGACAGGCCGCTGAAGCCATGATCGAGGAAGTGCGCAGGCAGTTCCGTGAGATTACGGGCCTGATGGAAGGCAAGGCCAAGGCCGAATACGCCAAGTGCGTTGACATATCAACCTCCGCGGCTATCAGGCGTATGATTGCGCCCGGTCTTCTGGCCGTGATCACGCCCGTCGTCATCGGCTTTGTCAGCGTCAAAATGCTGGGCGGCATGCTTTCGGGCGTTACGGTTTCCGGCGTGCTCCTCGCCATTTTCATGGCTAATGCAGGCGGCGCCTGGGACAATGCAAAGAAGCATATTGAAGGCGGCGCGTTCGGAGGAAAGGGTTCCGACGCTCACAAGGCCGCCGTTGTCGGCGATACGGTTGGCGATCCCTTCAAGGATACGGCCGGACCTTCGCTCAACATCCTGATCAAGCTCATGAGCGTTGTATCCCTCGTCATCGCTCCGCTCCTTACACTTTAATCAATCCGTATTAATGGACGAAGTCTTCTCGCCGGAAAAACTCGCCGTTGTCGGAGCCTCAGAAAGGCCCGGAAATCTTGCCTCGGGTATCTTCAAAAACCTGATCAGGTATCAGTTTAAGGGAGAGATTTTTCCCGTTGGCCGGAAAACCGGGAGTGTTTTCGACATGCCCCTGTACGCCGGTGTTGATTCCATTCCAGGCACTATAGATGCGGCCGTGATTCTTACGCCCGCGAAGACCGTTTATGAGATGACGGATAAGTGCATCCGGAAGGGTGCAAGGGCCGTTTACGTGGAGACGGGCGGATTCAGCGAAATGGGTGCCGAAGGTGAACGACTCGCCGCACGGCTCCTTGGACTTGTACGGGAACACAATGTCCGCCTCATAGGCCCCAACTGCATAGGCGTGATCAATGCCGCGACAGGACTGGCAACGTCGTTTGTGGGAATGTACAGGGCTATGCCGGGTGCTGTTTCGGTCGTGTCGCAGAGCGGGGGCTACGGTGTCTCCATTGTTGCCGAGTTTTACAATCGCAACATCGGTCTCGGTAAGTTCGCGAGCGTGGGAAACAAGCTGGATGTTGATGAGACAGACTGCGTGGAGTATTTTTCGCGCGATCCAGGTACGGAAGTCATATGCCTTCACCTGGAGAGCATTACCGACGGCAGGCGTTTCTGCGAAGCCGTTTCAAAGTGCCCGAAACCCGTGGTCATTCACAAGGCCAACCGCGGGACGCTTTCGAAAAAGGTTGCGCAGAGTCATACGGCCGCACTCGCAAGTGACGACAGTGTTGTCATGGCCGCCCTTGAACAGGCCGGCGCGCATATGGTTGGCGGAATAAGGGAGATGGCCACCGCAGCAAGCGCCCTCACTCTGGCTCCATTAAAAGGTAAAAGGCTCATTGCCATTTCAAGATCCGGGGGGCATGCCGTACTGGCTGCGGATGCCTGCGAGCGATACGGTTTCGAGCTTCCCCCGGTGCCTGAATCAGTGCTTGAAGAAGCGCGCAAAAGGATGCGGGCGAGCGTGATCAATCTTACCAATCCAATGGATCTCGGCGACCTGTGGGACAGGCTGTTCCATTTCGATCTGCTCGACATGTGCCTTGCCCATGACGGCTTTGACGCTGCTGTGTTCCAGTATGGCCACATGATACAGGAGTCACCGCCCTTTCCAGCCGACATCATGGACAGAATCCGGAAAATCAGCCTCAAGCACAACAAGCCTGTGGGATTCTGCTTCGTACACAACGATGAAATGGTTTACGAACTGAACCGCAGAACGAGTTATCCCATTTTCTATGGGGTGGATGATGCCGTAGCAGCGCTCGCCGTGCGCAGGAATATAAAAACTGAGTCCATTGCAACAGGGCTTACACAGAAACCGGACGGGATTGATCGCAGTCGTGTTGAGAAGGTTGTCAGCGAAAGTAACGGTCAAAGCGTGTCCGGAAGCGCAGGATATGAGTTTCTCGATTCGTACGGAATCGGCAGTCCTGAACTTCGCATGGTCTCAGATGAAGATGAGGCCGTTCAGGCTGCAGGCGAAATTGGTTTTCCCTTGGCTCTGAAGGTGATTTCTCAAAAGCTTTCACACAAGACCGACGCTGGAGGCGTTGTGCTGAATCTCAACGACAGTGATGAAGTCAGGAAAGCGCTGAAGACCATGCGGTCGGACATAGGCGCGCGTTTTCCCAATGCAGACGTCAAAGGATTCCTGCTTCAGAAGATGATGCCGCCGGGAATGGAGATGATAGTGGGCGCCCGCAGGACGGACGATTTCGGGCCTGTTGTGCTTGCCGGTTTCGGCGGTATCTACGTCGAAGTAATGGCCGATAGTGCCATGCGACTTGCTCCATGCTCTGAAGACGAGGCACGCGAAATGCTCATGGAGCTTAAGGGATACAGCCTGCTCAAAGGCACCCGCGGCCGGACGCCCGCGGACGTGGACGCGCTCGTGGACATCATCGTCCGCCTTTCAGTGCTGATTTCTGATCACGAAAGAATCAGCGAGATTGATCTGAACCCCGTAATCGTATTCCCTAGGGGCCACGGCGTTACAGCCGTTGATGTGAGGGTTGTGCTGGGCTAAGTTTTCTTTCTTTCATAAGGTCGGTTCTTCTTTCTTACCATCGGATAATGCCGCAGGTTGAAGGTTATAAGGCGCGCTTCGAGTATCCCGGCGCTGGCCGCGATAAGGGCGTCCGCAAGGCCTGTGCCATGACTTTTTGACCATCTGTTTTTATAAGTTCCGCCCATTCGTGCTACGTCTTCACTGACGGGCATTATGCTGAAGGCCATCAGAAAGCGATCAAGAATCTCGCATTCGGCTTCGTCCCTGGCGCCCGCAAACAGCTCGGCCGACGTGATCGTGGATATCCACAGCTCGTTTTTCAATCTTTCGAGATATTTCACGGCGCGTGGCCTGCCCCTGAGGTATTCCACCAGCACGTCGGTATCCAGAAGGAGCCGTTCAGTCATTGTCTCTGTCCATTCCGGATCTGATGCGTGCAAAGTCGGGAAGATCAGGCCTGTTTTTCCAGATTCCGGCCGCCTGTTTCATCAGACTGATTCTGTCCGTATCGTTTTTTTCAGCGAGGTAGTCATCAATGGCCTCACGAATCAACTCGCTCTGCTTTTTCCCCGTGCCCGCGCTCATGCTTTTCAATGCCTCGTGCTCCACGGCCGTAAGGTAAATCTGTGTCCTGACCATTTTGTTGTTTTTCTTCGACATACATCACTATTGTACATCATGATGCACGTCGGATCAAACCGTATGAGATGCATTTGTGAAATGCTGTTTTATCCTCACAGATATATATCAGCCGAAGCGGCTGGAAAGTTGCAGTAAAAATGCTTTTCCCGTGCATTTTTCGCACTTGCTCCCGGAACCCGTCTGGCCTAGGATTCACGTATAGTCTTTAATAACAGCAGTGAAAGGACCAGGACATGTTACCGGAAAACAAGAAGAGTCTGTGCAAAATGCTGATTGCGCTCGCATGGTCGGACGGATGGGTGGACGAGGAGGAAATGGAAGTGGTCGAGGCCGTGCTGGATGCATTCGAGGCGGACGAAGAGTCAAAGGTCGAACTCAGAGAATGGGCGAAAACTCCGCGAACACTGGATGACGTGGACACCGAAGGCCTTACGGAAAGTGACCTCGACCTGGTGGTTTATCAGGCGGCCATTCTTACTCATATCGACGGCGAGCAGAGCCCGGAGGAAGTTGAACTCCTGGCAAAGTTCACAAAGAAGCTCGGTCTTGATAATGAGCGCGCCAAATCCATACTCAAGGAGGCCAATGCAAGGGCAAAGGCAATGATGCCGGAATAGGCGTTATTTTCCCTTGAAAACGGGCCTTCGCCGCTCGTGAAACGCGGCCACTCCTTCGCGCAGATCCTCTGACTCGAGGGCCATTTTTCTCAGCACCTGAATTTCTTCGAGCAAAGCGCCTTCCACAGGCAATGCATTTTCGATCATCTGAATTGTTTTTCTTGTTCCCCTGACCGCGATTGGAGCGTTGCCGGCAATGGTTTTGGCGAGTTCGCGCGCGCGGGCCATTTCGTCATCGACAAGCTCGTCCATAATGCGAAGGCGCAGCGCTTCTGAATCATCGATGCGGCTGCATGTAAGGAGCACGATGCGGGCGGTCTGGCTGCCGAGCTTCCTGATAAAGCGTGCGGTTCCGGACGGTGAATAAACAAGACCCAGCCTGCACGGCGTCATTGCCACCTTGATCCCCCTGCGGGCGATGCGGAAATCACATGCAAGTGCGAGATCCAGGCCGCCGCCGTAAGCGTGTCCGTTCACGGCCGCTATCACGGGTGAGGGAAAATTCTCGACAGCCCTGATAACGGGCTCGAAGCGGTCATCGGGCAGGGGATCATCTGGTGACTGATTCGGATCGATGCAGTCGATGTCGTAGCCGGCGCAGAAGGTGTTGCAATCCGTGCCCGTCAGTATCAGTATCCCGGGATCTGCGGCAGCAAGGTTTTTCATCGAAGCTGCAAACTCGTCAATCATGGCGTCGTCGAATGCATTGCGACTTTGCGGCCGGTTCAGCGTGACAACGGCATGATTCTCATGATGTTCGATTATTAGGCATTCAGTTTCTTCGCGGTGTGTCATTTTTCATTCATGCTCAGATAGCGCTCACAGTGACTGATGTTGTCCATGAGCACATGATCCCTCAGACTCTTCAGGTGTTCGGGAACCTTTGGCAATCTGTCCGCATCATTCTGATCCAGCACCCTTGTCCCTGGGCCGATATAGCTGTCGGGTGGGATATGGATTCCCTTGCCCACATAAGCACCGTGGTGCAGAAAAGATCCCGCGCCTATAACTGTGCCTTCGCCGTCAGCCACTGCCTGTATATATATGGTCACGTCGTCTTCTACATGTGCGCCGTGAACGATCGCCTGATGGGCAATGATGACTCTTTTGCCTATATTAGTGCACGTCGAGTGCACGATGGCACCATCCTGTATATTGCTTTTTTCGCCTATTATGAGTGGTTGCGGGTCGCTTTTTTCATCCAGGCGGATTACCGAATACGGCCCGATATAGCAGCCCGGCATAATTATCATTCCCCCGATGAGGCGGGCCGCTGGATCGACAAAGGTGCCCTTCCTTGCAACAGGCTTCTGCATAAGCTTTCCTTCTGGATCGATGAATGTCGTCTCCCGGACATCGGCGGCCTGCGACTGCAGCCATCTTTCCGCTTTGTCAGGCGTATCAATACCTTCCACGTGTATGCTGATGGGTATCAGATTCTGTCCTGCATCCATGCGTTGTCTCCTTTTTGCTTATGCACAAGCATAATGACGGTTCTAATTACGGCAAGAAAAATCCGTGTTCGGGGAAATGAGTCTTTGCCGCAACAAACGGGTACCGCGCACCTGGAAAGTGCACTTGAAAAGTGATGATGAGAAATTCTACGTCAGTATCGTCCCACGTCTTCGGGGACGCGCTTGGTGATCATCTTGTCACCCGGTTTCCATCCGGCAGGGGCGGCCTTGTCCGGGTTTTTCCTGACCGCCTGCATCGCCTGTATCTGGCGGATGAGCTCCTCTGTATTGCGTCCCACCGGGCCCGTGATTATTTCCACTGCCATTATGATGCCTTCAGGATTGATAATAAAGCGCCCGCGCTGGTTGAGCCCCTTGTCCGGCATATAAACGCCGTATTGACTTGATACCTTCCCGCTTGGGTCGGATGCCATTGCATATTTTACATTTTTTACCGTGGGCGAATGCTTCTTGAACATCAGGTGCGAAAACACAGTGTCCGTGCTTATGGCTATGACTTCTACACCAAGGCTCTGAAGCTTCTCGTAATGGTCTGCGACCGCAGACAGCTCGGTCGGTCAGACAAAGGTGAAGTCGGCCGGGTAAAAGCAGACGACGAGCCACTTTCCGGCATAGTCCGAAAGCTTCAGTTTGGTGACCTTTTCGCCGATGAGGGCCGTCAGCTCGAAGTCGGGCGCTTTTTTGCCCGGAAGCGGAACCGGGCTTACCGTAATGAACCCCTCAGAGGCAGTGGTTGCGACTGCAGGTTTTACCGCAGCCGATGTTTGAGCTGCGGTTCCCGTATCCGCTGCCTCAGGGCCGTCGCACGGTGTCTGTGCCTGTACGGACGGCGTATGCGCGCACGCGGTCAGCGCGCCGAGCAGAAACACGAATGATCGCCACATAATAATAATCTCCTTTCCGATCCTCGAACCATATTTTTACTGCTGAATAAGAACGGGCATTCCCATCAGCGGCCAGATGATCCACACGAAAACGCCCAGTAAGACCATAAGCATAATACTGGCGGGAATTCCAGCAATAAAAAACTCTCTGGTCGTAAACTGCCTGCTCGCGTACGCGATTGCGTTCGGGGCGGCGCCCACGAGGAGCAGGAATGGCATTCCGGCAGTGACGAGGCTCGCAAAGAGCACGACCTCGGGAGAAACTCCCAGGTAAGGAGCGATGAGAAGCGCTACGGGCAGACTTATGGCTATTGCGGCCACGTTCATTATAAAGTTCGTCATTACTAGTACGAAAAAGGCGATGCCCATTACGAAAACAAACCATGGTGCGTTCTGGAACATGCTCAGCCAGTGAACGGCCATCCACTTTGCGGCACCCGTCTGCCACAGGCAGAATCCTATGCTCATGGCCCCGCCGAAGAGGAGGATGATATTCCAGGGCGTTTCCTCGAGATCCTCTATTGATACAATCCTGAATATAAAAAACAGCAGGGTCGACACCAGTATAATCGAGCTTTTGTCCAGGATTTTTAAAGCAGGAATAAAGGAACGCAGTCCGAGAACGGCTATTACGGCTCCCACCACAATAAGGGTGAGCACTTCTTTGCCCGTAACCGGACCCAGTCTGCTGTAGAGAATTCTGGCCTTTTCCCTGAGCCCGGGTATGGTTTTTCTTTCCGGCGGGTAAATAATCATGAAGAAAACCCACAACAGAAGCGTTATTGCCGCTCCGACAGGCAGCATGTAATACGTGAGATCAAAAAATCCGATGGACCTGCCCGTGATGTCTTTGAAGAAACCAATGGCTACGGCACCGCGGGCCGCTCCAAGGAGCGTGATTATGCTGCCGGCTCCGGCCACGAACGCCATGCCTATGAAGAGGCCCTTGCCGAACTTTGTAGGAGTCTCTTCCTCTGAATAAAGAGAGTGAATCGCGAGCAGAAGCGGAAATACCGTAGCCGCTACGGCCGTATGGGCCATGATGAGCGTAAGTGACGCCGTCATCACGAAGCAGCCAAGATAAATCATGCTCGTCCTTTCCCCGACGAGCACGAGCATTCCGTATGCTATGCGCCTCGTAAGCCCGGTCTTTGTGAAAACCATGCCTATCATGAGCGATGCGAATATGAACCAGACTGACGGATCCATGAAGTCCGTAAATGCGGTCCTTGTATCCCTTATCATGAGCATGGACTGTATTACGCCGACTGCGATCGCGGTGACGCCTATGGGCAGCACCTCTGTAACCCACCATGTGGCTGTGAGGAGAAAAAGTGCAATTGCGGCCTTGCCCTGCAAGGTGAGAGTGAAAGAGTCTCCCTTCGGGTCGACCGCGTCCGGCCATGCCGGAGAAAAATAAACAGCCATGAAAAAGAAAAGTCCAAGAAATAGATACAGCCATCTTCTGTAGTCGATACGGGAAGCTTCGGCGCTTCTGCCATGTCTTTCGCCGGATGCGTGCGAACCCGCTGACTGTACCCCCTGTGCTGTGGCCGTATGCGTCACGTGGCCTTTATTCTCCTGATAAAAACTTCAATCTTCCGCCCATGAAATGAGGCCTCATGAAATGAGCACTCATGAAATGAGCTTTGCCAGCTCATGCAGAAGCTCCACCGAACGGACAACGCCCGTTATTTTTCCATCGCGCATTACGGGTATTAGGCTGAGGCCGTAGACTACCATCTCGTAAATTGCCTTCATCAGGTGATCATTATGAGACAGCGAGGCTTCTATAGGCCGCATGATGTCGCTTACGGGACGTGCGGCCTGATCACGGATGCCCTTTTTCACCTGCGTGTTACACAGTTCCGACAGATTCGGATCCAGGTTGACGTCAAAGAGCTTCATCCTGTAGTGCACTGGTTCGCTCATAAGGAACTTCGGCTCCAGTCCGCCCATGATATCTCTGCGGCGGACGCCTCCGCGTAAGACTCCGTCATCGTCTATTACGAGAAGCACTCTTAAGGATGTGACTCTGCCATGTACTTCGAGCGTGGTCTCGTCAAGGATTCTGATCGCTTTTCTCAACGTGCAGTTAGGACGTACCGAAGGATACCGATCCACCGGGATCATAACATCCTGTACACCTAATTTTTCAAAGCCGGTTGTGCTTTCCGGGGATTGCATCCTATTTAAACCTTTCCCGGAAGCGTGCGCTGTTACATCTTGCCTTAATACTCATCAGTGCCAGCAGCTCTGATTCAGGGCCATCGGAAAGAATCAACCTGCTTCCTCCTCGGCCTTCTTCAGTATCCTGAGAATGGCTTCTTCGGTTTCATCTCCAGACTGACCGATCAGCCTGTTTATGCCATCCTCGTCCATTCTCATCTTGTTACGCACACGGTTTTTATATGCTTTCTTCAGGACCTGAAGCAGTTCAAATGTCTCGCACGGCTTCTGAAGGTAACCATGCGAACCCAGCCTGCTGCAGTTGACGGCGGACTCCAGGGATCCGTGTCCTGTCAGAATTATGACTTCGATGTAAGGATCGTTCTGTTTGAGAAGCTTGAGGACCTGCTCTCCGTTAAGTCCGGGCATTTTCAGGTCCAGAAGCGCGAGTTCAAATTCCTTTTCAGCGGCAATTCTTACTGCATCACTTCCGTTCGATGCCGCCGTGACTTCAAAACCCCGCATTTCAAGACGCTCACTGAGCGTTTTGAGAAAACGCTCTTCGTCGTCAACAACCAGGATTGTTATCTTTCCAGCCATTCATTTCTCCACACGTTAATTTCATTCATTGCTTTCATCGGCACCATCCACTTGACGATCTCCATAGGGACAGGTCTTTTGCATGGGCAGCCCGATAATGAAAGTCGTACCCTCGCCAGGCCTGCTTTTTACATCCATGTGACCTCCAAGGGTTTTGATTATTCCGTAGCTTATGGACAGCCCCAG
>Ga0272442_10010331_pt1 | contig 11517 bp, 13 predicted proteins | sample SSMForm2O_FD_200262 | JGI IMG/M metagenome (GOLD analysis project Ga0272442, IMG submission 200262) | Marine sediment archaeal communities from Little Sippewissett salt marsh, Falmouth, MA, United States - SSM-Form-2O | ecosystem: Environmental > Aquatic > Marine > Wetlands > Sediment ...
GTATGAATGGTATTAAACCAGGTAAACCAAATGCTTCACTACTTACAATACTATTAGGAGTGATAAATTGTTCAATAATTATTGTAGGTGAACCAAATAATTCATTACTTACAATACTATTAGGAGTGATAAATTGTTCAATAATTATTGTAGGTGAACCAAATGCTTCACTAGTTATAATACCATTAGGATTTATGTATTGTATTAAAGAAGGTAAACCAAATGCTTCACTAGTTATAATACCATTAGGAGTGATAAATTGTTCAATAATTATTGTAGGTGAACCAAATGCTTCACTACTTACAATACTATTAGGTGTAATAGTTTGACCAGTATCGACTTCGCCCATTGCGAAATATATAATTTGATTTGCTGAAGTATCTGCATCGTCTTGATTTAGACGCATTCCACCAGATATAAAAGATACGAAATCCGCGCTACCATCTTTGGCCTCAGCTACGGTAAGATTATCGTATACATAGTCGTCCTCCAAATACATGAATGTATTAGTCGTGCCAACACCATCTTCCGCAGAACTTCCCCTACATCCCCTCTCCGTACTACTTGTCGCCATTCCAACGACAACCTGTAGATCGGACTGAATAGATGTACTTGCAGCATTCAAAAAACTTGCAAGCATAACACCGACAGGAGTAAAACCCATTCCAGTTACATCGAAGTTTCCTGTCGAAGTCCTAGATAAAAAATTACCTACATACCAAGCCCCTCCAGTAATTACAAGATAATTAATAGTCTGTGAAGACGGAGGAGCAGTATCCTTAGTAAGAGTAAAACCAGCAGAATCAAAAGATTTTAATTTGGTCAATGTATGTATACTTCCAGTATCATTGACCATCGCGAAAATATAATCAGTTCTTTGTAGTTTATTACAATCTGAAGTACCTTGACCATTATCCGAAGCCCAAGAAATAGAAGCTTCATTGTCCGCCCCAGATGCAAATCCAATTGTATTTACAATATCCCCATTGGTCGCATTTGGAGAAGCAGAACCTAATGTACCAAACATTAGGAGAAAATCAGGCTGGTCACTTAATCCAGTTACCGCTTGATCTCCAGTACCAGTCAATAAATCAAAGTCTCCGCCTTCAACATTTGTAATCTCAGAACCACCAAGAGCAAGGAACATAACCTTTACTCCAAAGGCTGGACCATTAACTACATTGATAGTGAATCCATCAGAATCTTGACTTACAAAAGAAACTTCAAATTCAATTGTGCTTGTTCCTTGTGTAAGACAATAAAAACACCGAGAGTTTGACCATCCTCTCCGACAAACAGAAGTACCTACATTATCCTCTGAAGACCATACCATGCTCCGCTGGGAAGAAGAACTTATAGCCCATCCGAAGCTACCTTCGATGTGAGGCGAGTTCCCCTCTCCACCTTTGTTGATAACTTTAAATAAAACTACTTTTGGTTGAAATCCAACTCCAGTGACCGACTGGTTTCCAGTCGATACATTAAGGGTAAAGACCCCTTGTTTTACGTCGGGAGCAGCCATATATTATGTGAGACTTAACCTTGTCCTTATCTTAGCTCTGGTATCATACCAAGAAACTCTTCCTTCGGCCAACGTAAAAACACGATAAGGTTCATCCGCCCTTTTCAACTTCTCCGCAAGATCTGAACCGTTTTGTATGTAATTCAACATTTGTGTAATATCGTTAGTCTGAGATGTTGTGAATGATACACCTAATAGGGCTTCCAAAGCCGTACGACATTCAGTCCCACTTTTCTGGCCATCCAAAAATTCTTGGATAATTGCTCGCCAGACATGTATATTTAGCTTCGGGTATTCGCCGGGAGTGACTTCATCCGGTAGTACAAAAACTTCAAAAGCCATGTATGTATTCCTCCTCAAAATAGCGCCCTGATAAACAGGGCACTGGAATTCCGAATTGCTAGAGTTTAAAGATTTTGTTTGCTCCGTTATCCCATGTAATTGTGATATCCCCTCCATTGGGAGTTACAGGAAGGCCCGCAGCAGCAGTATCAATATAAGCAATAAGATTGGAAGTTGCTTCAACTCCCGTATCCCTTACTAATATTAATGCTTCGCATTGGTCACCAGTTACAGATGTAAGTACAGTATCACTAGCATCTGCTACTCCAGCAGCAGTCGATTTCCCTGCCAATGTAGCATTTGCTACGCGAGCCGCTGAACCTACACTTGTAAGATATTGATGATTGGCAAGGTCAACGGAATAATCAGCTACATCGATTAAATATACTTCAATTGTATCATTTGTGTAGTCGATATCACCATTAAGGAATGAATTCCTCCCGTAATCATATAGTGCATTTGCCATATTAATTTACTCCTTTTTGAATTATTTTTGCTTTTGTTATTTTAAGAGAATGGATAACCCTTAATATCTGAAAGAATTTTGTCCGCTGTCGCCTCCCCAATATGGGGAAACGAAATAAGTTTATCACGACTAAGTTTGCTTAAATCTTTAATTGAATAAACTTCATTTTCAACCAAAGTTTCAGCAATCTTAGTATTGATAGATGATAATTGCGTCAGCTCCTCTAGTACTTGTTCAATAGTTACCTCCTCAGTTTCACCTTGAGTAGAAACTTTCTCATCAGTTTCACCTTGAGTAGGGGATTCAATTACCACAGCAGCCTTATTCTTCAACAGATATTTAGCTTCTGTTTCTGAAAATTCCATGATGGTCCCGGGAGTATGTATCCCGGTATCATCATGAACGGTTTTTAATAATTGTAATACCATATATACATACCTCGGTTTTAATTAATTAAAACATATTAATACACTGTTGCGCAAAGGAATGCATCAATTTGGTGAGCACAAGGAACTGCGGCTGATTGAACCAATAAATACCGCACACTTGGATCTTTCTTTGTCCAACTTTTAGGAAAACGTTTCACAGAGAAATCACCTACATCAAGATCTTGAATCATGGCATACTGCCGTTTGGTGTATGCATTCCTTGAACCGAGTAGAACCATGTTGTCAGGTATCATTGGCTTTTCAGTTTCATTGTCATCTTCATCCAAATACCATTCATCATATGTCCATACATCCAGATTCAACTCAGTGATACGGCCAATATAATTAACCCCATTACCCATATCCCTCGGGTCTATTTGCCCAAGGTTTACCCGCATAAGGTCAAATAATGAATTTCTTCCAGAGGTGCTTCCGCGAACATCTTCTGAATTCAGAAAATATTCATATGCTCCAGATCCAAATATACAATCAGTAGCCACGACTCCTGAATCTTTAGAAATAAGTTTTCTCCAATCACGTAAATTTCTTATTGGTGTACATGTAGTTGGAGCATCCCATTTCTGACCGCCTGCCAGTACTGGAAGATGTGTTGCTTCCATTAGGAAGTCAATTTCCTGGTCTACTCCATCTCCGATACATCTGACTTTTCCAGTAGTCAACACTTGAGCAGCCATCCACTCTTCCCTACGGTCAATCATGTTGTCGAATTCAGCAAGATCTTCCCCGAGAATTTTGGCTGCTTGCATTTCTGGAGATGCTTGACCCGTATAAATGGTTTCTCCCATTTTTCTTTTCAGAAGTTTTTCAGCGGTAGTTGGGCGTTTTATTTTGATATATGGTGGTTTATAGGTGTGTGTACTGAACGCCAATCGTTCAATTATTTTTCCCTCTAACCGCGGATTGACAAATGGGGCCATTCTCCTTTTCCCTTTGTATACATCAATATCGATGAATTCAGTAGGGGAAACATTTTCTGTCGGAAAAAATGTATTCAGCAGAAAATTTCTTGCTGGCTTCATTTGTTCCAATGATTCAATCATTGTTCTTGTGTCAAATAGATCGTACATATTTGTTCTCCTTTGTTATTTTTTGTTAAAATTTTAATCCATGTATTACGCGGGAACTGAGCCCTTGGCGTACATACCGAGATCCCTCATTTCTTCACGGAAATCTTCAATATCATTTCCGGAAGCAAATATTAAAGCCCGTTGATTGAATTCACCTTGCATATAAGATGCTGCCGGTTTTTCCGCTAATGATGCGTCTACATCTTCGGCAAGAATTGCATATACCTTGGAAGATCCATCCGTAGCTGCTTTATCTGCCGGTATACATTGTCTTGGCCATATGGTCACTGTAATAGTGAACGTATCTCCAACAGCAAAATCTGTAGCACCATCGGTGATAATTCCGGCCAATTGGTCATTATCAAATGAAGCAGTACCACCAGCACCAGGAGTAATAGTGATATCTTCTTCAATAACATTTCCATCGGGATCTGTTATATTGAAAACACCTCCATTCGTCACAGCGGCAGTACATTCAAGAACATAAGCCCCTGTTTTAGTACCTCTACGGCTCTCTACAGATGTCAATGTGCCATTTCCAGTTCCAACACATGCCGCAGATGTAGGTACTCCATCGCTTACCGTGACGGAAAATTTATCCCCGACTACGAAATCGGTAGCCCCATCTGTAACAGTAAAATTCAATTCAGCACTTTTGAAATCTGCAGAGGCGCCTGCTCCTGCTTGTATTTTTACTGAACCGATAATATTACCAGAGGGATCTTCAACCTTGAACGTTCCACCGTTTGCCTCGGCAGTAATACATTCAATATTGTAGGCACCTTTCTTTGTTTCACCTCCTCCAGTAACTACTGTAACTGTGCCGTTTCCTGTATTTCCCGAATCGGCAGATCCAGATGTAGGTACTGAATTTTTAACCCTGCCCATAACAGTACCACGCAAAAGATTATATCCTGAGGGAATTCGGATATCCTCAGTAACTAAATCTTGACCGTCACCTGCAAGCAAGTTATCTTCAACTGAACTTCCTAGCAATGTCATAATACAACTCCTTTGTTGAATTAATTTTTAATTTTAATTATTTACGTTTTGAATTTCCACCGGATACCATTGCTCCAATAATGGCAGCTTTTTCACTGTCATTATTATCTGCATTACCAGATCCCAGCCCAGATGTAGCTGCTTGCAGATCCTCCGCGTCTCTTTGTACTTGCAACGCACCAGGGTTTTCTTTTTGATATGCAACTATTTCCATAGCAACTTTTTCACAAGTTACATTTGGATCTGCAATTGCTTTTGAAATAATTTCTTCTGTTCCCGGCAAGGCAAGTTTCTGAATCGCTTGAATTCTTTCCGATTCCTGTTGGGCACCTTTCTTCATTGCCTCAGAAACGGCTTGATTCATTTCAGCATCCCTTGATTTCACACCGATAGCATGTATTTCCTGGTACACACCAGGATTTTCTGCTTGTATTTGGGAAGCATTGGCGTCTGTTACTTGTGTCATATGTACTCCTCTATTTTGATGGTTATTGAATGAATTTATTTCTCTTGAAATTAATTGTTCAAATGACATTATTGAATCAATCATCCCTACGTTAATTGCGTCTTTTGCTAATAAAATAAATCCCTTACCAAAATTTTCAATTACATCTTCTGAAGTTGTTTCACGATTTCTTGCTACTTTTGAAACAAAAATTTCTCCCAATGAATCAATAATTGCTTGAATTTCTTGCTTACTTGAAGCATCATTTAAATCTGGAACTTTTCTAGGGCTAACACTGGAAACAAATGTATGCTTTTTAATTCCTGATTTTTCGTCTTTTGCAGATGTATCTGTAATAACAGCCAACACACCAATTGAACCTACTTCAGAAGTTTCCGCAGCAACAATTTCACTTGATGAACTAGCAATCCAATAGGCAGCAGAAGCTCCTAAACCAGATACATAACTAATAATAGGTTTCTTTGCTTGGGAATTATATATTAAATCACTGAAAGCGGCAAGGTCTGTAATTTCCCCTCCTGGTGAATCGATTTCAAAAATCACTTTTTTAATAGTTGGATCTTCCATTGCAACATTAAAACTTTTGCTCAATCTAGCTAAACTAGTTGCTCCTGATAATGTCATTAAATTAGAACGAGGAAAAATTGGGCCAATAACTGAAATAATTCCAAGATTTCCAATTTTAAATATATCACTTGATTTTCCGTGATACTCGCCACCAAATGAAGTTATACGAGATTCTCTACTTAAAGCTAAAACATTTTTATCATTTGGATCAAATTCATAATTAGATTTGTGAAAAGTTTCTGGATTTATATTTGTAGGATTGAATTTTTCAGAAATGGAAATTATTGCTTCCAAGGCCTCTTCTGTGATTGCCCATCGGTGTGTTAAAACCCAATCTGAAATTCTACTCATTTGTTATCCTTTTTATTCATCCGTGTTATCTTCAATTTGTGTTGTTACTTCAGAACTTAAATCATCCTCATTCTCAATAGGTACATTTGAACTTAAACCTTTTTCTTTTAAATACTCTTCTTCCCTTTTTCTACGGTCTACAGATCCTTCCCAGTCTTCACCATGTATATTAGAGAATTCAGTATCATAATTAGATAAATGATTATTCAACCTTTCTACAGCTGCCTTAGTTTCCTTCAAAGGATCAATCTGTCCTTGCCCAGGACCAATCCATTTAGCACCACACCATGCCATTCTTATTATAGGATCATTAAAAAACCCAGGTGCTTTAATTCTTCCACGTATTACTGCTTCAGTCAACCACTCTTCAAAAATTGGTTGACAAAAATTTCTACCTACCCATTTCCGTCTTACACGATAAAATTTCCATGCTTCAAGTATAGCAGCTCTTGCTGCAGAATAGCTAGCTTGAAAATATAGGAGTAATTGTTCAAATGGAATTCCAATTGATGCACCTATCTGTTTCATTAAAGAATTGAAAAATGGTTCAAACGCATCATTAGGCCTTTTTGGATCTGCCATTTCAATAGATTGACCTTCATCCAATTCATTTATAGTAGCGGGGCCAAGCTCATAAACCTTCTCATCGCCTGGTAAATTCTGTTTTTCAGTTAAACTTTCCTCCGGTATATACCCAGATTCAAGCCCTCCTGAAACTGGATCTGTCTTAACAAATACAGTAAAAAATGAATTGACCACAGCTGCATTTAATTCTGCCTCCGTAAGACGTGAACATTGTTTTAAAACTTCCAACAAAGGAGCAAGCATTGGAATACCTCTCCGCTGTCCAGGCCTTTCTTTATGATACAAATGAAAAACATTTCTACGACCAGAACGAGGACCAAAAGCAGGAATTCCCACAAATTTGGAAACTGTTGTATTTCCTGAATCTAAGAAAGCATTATTTGGAATTCTGAACCAATACTTTACAGGAGCGCCATGCTTATCTATTTCAATACCTCCTGCCAATGTATTGGTATCAAGTTTAAAATTTGGATTACACACATAATCCGCCTCTAACACTTGAACAGATAAAGCATAAGGATGGTTTGGTCTTTGTATATATGGTAGTGTAACAAAAACTTCCCCAGATAAAGATGTATTGTATAGAACTAATGTTTGAAGTTCAGCAAAACATAAAGTTCTTGTAGCATCGCAATTTTTCGAGGTAGCCCATAATTTGAATTCACGTTCAACATTCCTTTCCCACGCATCTGCTTCTTCATCTGATAATCCAAGAAAGTTTCTATCGATGTTACTTTGAAACATCAATCCCCATCCAATAGCGTTTAAAGATTCCCTCCTTAATGGTGCTAACGCCATTGGTGTATTCATTGATAGGTCTCTTGAACCTTTGCGCATTCTATCAAGCTTAGGGAGTGTATCGTAATCAGCGGAACCAGATGAGGCATTCCAGCCGCGCATAGTACGTTTTGCGGAACCTGGTGTAACATAACCACCAGATGACATAAAATTAAACTGTGCCTTGGATCTTAGCCTTAATGCGGCAGTACGCGGGAAGAATACCCCTATAAAACGGTCTAGAAGGGAAGCATGTACAAATTTGGAAACCTGGTTTCTTTTACCCATATAATTAGTTTAAAACGGGGTAAAAGAAAAACCAAGTACTTTTTTAAATTATTTATAAATAATTTTATTAAAAATGCTGATATATACAAAAACCTGTTATATTATATTTACACTCTAAAAAATTACATTTAATGGTAAAATCTGCATATGATTGTTTTTTTATACAAGGAGCATCTTTAGGAATTTGATTTTCCAATGTACATACCCCTTGACTATCTTCATATTTACACTTACCAGTAAAACACATAATGTATCTTTTCAATTATCTCTGAATAGAATACGTTTAGTTCTTATTGAACCTCCTGCTTCAAGTTGATTGATTTCTTTTTCTAATTCTTTACGTCCCTGCTGAATCCATTTTAAATCGGCCCTAGTAAGTGCCCTATCCTTAATTGTATAGGATTGCCCAAGGAGAACAGCCCTTTCTGCTGCTATATAATCACGCAACAGGGATTTTCTTTGTGTAAGAGTCATTGAAGCCATTATGTATCTCCTTTTCTAATTGTTCATGTATAGCTATACACCTCTCGAAACTACTCCACGTCCTTTTCTTCTTACCTTTACATTTGTAGCATGCATCGGCCCAAGTTTATCTAATAATTCAAAATTCGGGTTTAATATATTCAATGCAGCTAAACCATAACAACGACAATCCAATGCTTCATTTCTATGCCCAGCAGGAAGTTCCCATAATAAACGTTTTTTACCACGTTCATGTTTAGTTACTAATTTCTCACTTGTCAATGATTTAAAATAATTTTTATCATAAACATCCTTAACTGGAAAATGACAATAACCTGGTCCTGGTGCCTTTAATTTAAGATATGAATATATTTTCGATTTTATTTCATCTACAAAAATTAAGAATAGCATGACTCCATGTTCATTAGGTTTCTTTGGGCGCCTTATATAACCCTGGCCCCATCCTGATTTACCTTTCACTGGAAATATTCTCCTATGAAACCTTGATTTACAAAAATTATATACCACTTTTGCCCTATGTCCTGAATCTACCCCAACACAAGCAAGGTTCATTTCAATACCTTTAGGATGTTTCCATGTTCTCAATAAGTATTGGTCTAACTGCTCCCATACAAAAGTTGATTCAGTATCCCCCATTAGTACCACGTAGTCAATACTCCAAGATTCCTGTTTAGCTCCCCACCCAATTATCTCGCATTCAATTCTATCTTCTTGCACATCACACCCAGCTGTTAATACTAAAACAGTTTCAGGCATATCACCATCATATACTTCCTTTCTTTTTAATAATCCTGTTGCTGATAATTGTTTATAATTTTGTGTGAATGTTTCTGCAAGTGTAGTATTTATAAATACCTGTAATTTATTTATTTGGTGCGGTTCTTGACACATTAACCAATCATCTACAGCATCCTCCCAACTATAAAAACCTACTGGACTATATAATGCTGAAATATGAAAACTTGCAATTCTACGACCAGGAAACTTTGCTTCCCAATAACCATTTTCCAACATAACCGTTTTAAAATTTTCATCGAATTCACCACCACACTCTTCACACTTAAATCTAGCAGATGTTGGATCATCATTATCATATTTAATATGCCTCCAATATATTACTTGATAAAACCCACATCCAGGGCATGGAATTTTATATTGCCTTTGATCCCCTAGTAAATATAATGGTTCAATTTTACTTGTTTCTTTCATTCCCGGAGTGCTCAACCTAAAAATTTTTCTTCGAGGAAAGTTTGTAGTACGTTTAATTGCTAAATCACTTGGAGATCCCTCTTCATCAATATCATCCTCGTAGGATTCTTCCTCATCCAAAATTAAATCTTGAATTGGCATTGAACGCAATGAAGCAGCTGAATTAGCACCTCCTAAAATAAGTATACCTCCGGGAAATGATTTAAGTTGAATTGTATTTGAACTATCCCTAGAAATAACAGGAGAAACCAATTTTGAAATTTCCGGACATAAATCAATAGAAGGTTGAAGCCTTTGTTTTGAAAATCTCTTCACGGCATCAATAGTTTTCTGGACATATAAAATTGGACAAGGTTTCTCCTGAATATCGTACATTATCATGTTCAAGGCGCATTCAGTAAAACCAAGCTGTGAACCTTTCATGACAACCACAGTTCTATAAGATGATTCAGGGGATAACACAAGCATAATTTCACGAAGGAAAGGGAAACGGTCTGTTCTCCATTGACCAGATTCAGAACTTGATACTTGTGGAAGTTTCCTATACCTATCTGCCCATATATCCATAGTAATATCTTCCCTTGGTTGTAAACCTTTGGCAAATGATATATGGGGTAAAATTAATTCAGTAGATATTGTATCAATCATATAAACATTTAATCCTGTTTAAAAATTTTTTTCCTAATTTCTAAACAATCTCTACAATTAGGATTTGAACACAACTTCAATTTTGTTATAACCGCCTGGTATTCAGCACCACAAGTTAAATTAACATTTACTAAATTATCTTCCCTAGTAACTCCCCCATTTATAACATTTTCAGTTTTTCCCATATAACTCCTTTTTATTTTTGAACAGGGATACATCTTTTAGTATCCCTGCCAAAAATATATTAAATATTTTTATCCGAATAAATAAGTATGATAGTATAACGTTTTAAGGAGGATGCCTCGACTCCCGATTAACCCTTCGGGCAAGGGGATCTGCTAAATAGTATATTGTGAACTCCCGGAACCTACTAGGTATTCCGGGTCTTTTCTTTTCCTTCAACTGTTCCGTTGCGCGAGTAAATATAGGTTTAGTATAAGTTATAGTTGTAGTATCATTCACATAATCGTTTTCAATTTCCTCATAAGTAGAGGATGTAACTGTAGATGTATACGTGAAATCAACTAACATTATTTATTTATTTATTCTGGATATCCCATCCTATTTGTTTTGAAATTGATGTAGTCATTCCGCCTTTAGAATTGAACCTTTCCATAAAGTAATCATATAATTCCCTATTGGTAAAATAAGGATGCCCAGAATGAGCAAAACGGTATGTATGCGCCATCTGAGGATGATTCATTTTATCAATCATCTTTTTATGTTCTTCTATACTTAATTGTTTCAAAGTCATAATTTCATCTCCTGAATATCTTGACTAACTAAAGTTAAGGAGTGTTTCAATTCAGTAGTAAGTAAACGGTGAATTTTATGGTGGTCATTTTCGGCTGCCAACACTGGGGATAATCTATCAGGAATAGCAAGAACCGCTTTCTGAACTTTAACACCAATATCCTGCCATACTTTTGAAACTTTCTCCTTGTTTATTAATATTCCACGTTTTATCTTCAATTCCAATTCAGCTTTGTCAGCGGCAACACGTTCCTTTCTAATTTTAATCTCCATTATTGATTCATTTTCATTAGGAATTTCTAAGGTGTTTCCCGGCTGCTTACCATTTATAGGCTTTCTATTAATAGGATCAATATTGGCATTTGATGTATTTGTTACTTTAGCATAGGGAGCACGTTTTTCCACAAGGTTATCAACCATCCTTTTAGTTTCTTCATTAAGTGGTTGTCTACCGCCTGCTGCGTTTTGAATTTCCCGATAATAAAAATATCTTGGTTCTTGTGTAAATAAATTCAACCTTGTGGGATACCCTTCAACGGGCT
>Ga0272442_10010332_pt1 | contig 11516 bp, 10 predicted proteins | sample SSMForm2O_FD_200262 | JGI IMG/M metagenome (GOLD analysis project Ga0272442, IMG submission 200262) | Marine sediment archaeal communities from Little Sippewissett salt marsh, Falmouth, MA, United States - SSM-Form-2O | ecosystem: Environmental > Aquatic > Marine > Wetlands > Sediment ...
CATCAACACCGGTGACCGATGTCCAAATGGATTTTGACTGTACGGTCGATCAGGTGAAAAAGCAGCTTCGGCTGGCTTCGGCGAATTTGACAACGACGCCCGGCAGCGTGAAAATCGCCAATCTGGTTTTACCGATGGCTGACGAGGGCGATAAGACGATTTCACTGGATGCACAGGCCAATCTGGATTTGGCCAAAACATGGGCCTTTGCACAGGTGTTTGCGGAGATGCCGGAAGGGCTTCAGGTGGCGGGGATGCTGGATTCGGCGGTGAAAGTCAGCACGCAGGCAGGCACGACCCAGATACTAACGGATAAAACGCAAATCACCCAATTGAAGATTACCCAGCCGGACAGTACTCCCTTTGTGCAGGAAAAGGTCAGTTTGAACGCGGATATTCTGCTGGATACGGATAATCAGACGATTGACGTTCGGAAACTGGATATGCAGGCCGCTGACGGTCAGTCGCTGATTAAGATTACCAAAGGCAAAGTTGAAAAAAAAGTCAGCAGTAACACAACCAAACTGTCCGGTGATTTCCAGGCACAGTATGACCTCAAGACCGTCTCGGCATTTGCTTCGGCCTATCTGCCACAGGGGTTGGTGCTGGAGGGCCGGCGCTCGGATTTTTTGCATTTTGAATCGCAGTACCCGACCGACACGCCGGACTTGATGTTGGCTAATCTCAATGCTAGCGGCGCCGTCGGATTTGACAAGGCGTCCTATCAGGGATTGAATTTCGGGCCGACCGAAGTGAAGCTGAATGTCAAACAGGGGCAGGCGGCGATTGATATGCCGGATGCCGACGTCAACGGCGGCAAGGTGCGGTTTGCCGGGGATATCAACCTGGCCGAAAAGCCGATGATGCTGCGGCTTCGCAAGCCGGCGCAGGTCGAAAATGTAAACGTTGTCGAGAATGTCAGAATTGACGATATCATCAGCGCCAATCTATTGCAGTATCTCAATCCGGTGTTTGCCAAGGGAACCGGCGTCACCGGAACGGCGAATCTGTCGTGCAGTACGCTGGCGATACCGTTGGGCGGCGGAACGCCGAAGGATATCGGCCTTGCGGGTTCCGTGGGTCTGACGGATGTGCGTCTGAACAGTCCGCTGTTGGGGTTGTTTGAGACAGCATTGAGAGACGAAGGGTTGGACCTGTTTTCAATTCCTCTTTCGTCTTTTACCATTAAAAACGGGTGGGTTGAGTATGCGGATATGCCGATGATGTTCGGGAGTGATTTTGCATTGCATTTTGGTGGAAAAATCGGGCTGGAGGACCAATCGCTGGCCATGAATGTGGGGATTCCGGTCAACGACAGAAACATTCCGGTGCCGCTGGGAGGAACCCTGACAAAACCCAAACTGGACGCAGGCAAGTTGATCGAATCGCAGGGCCGCCAACTGATTGAACAGGAAATTCGACGCGGCCTGGAAAATATTTTTAAGTAATACCCTTATAGGGTAATAAATTTCCGCGAGGACAACTCTAAAGTAACTCGGGAAAAAGACATAACCGCGCAGTGAGCGCAGTTTTTTAGTGGGATTGGTATAAGACAGAAAGCCAAGTATGATACGAAAAATAAAAAGACTCTTCACATCACCGACACACGAACTGGGTAAATGGAGCCGATTCCTCGTCCTTCAGGCACGCATCTGGTTTCATTGCCTTCGTTTGCTCAAAATCAATCGTTGCGGCACACAGGCGGCGGCGCTGTCGTATCATTCGATTTTCGGTTTGGTTCCGCTGGCCATCGTCTCATTGATGGTGTTTCAGATGTTCCCGGCGTTTGATACCGTGAGCGAGAAATTTAAAAATTTTGCTTATGAGCAAATGAATCTGACAAGCATCCAGTATCCGGTTGAGTTGAAGACTGACAGCGAGCAGCCGTCCGGACAGCAACCTCCGAAGAAAATCAGTGTTGCTGAGAAATTGGATGAACTGACGGAAAAATATATTTCCAAGGCCCATGCCGGCGCGATTACCGCGGTGGGTGTGCTGTTGGTGATATGGGCTTCGATTGCACTGCTGACAACGATTGAGAAAACGTTTAATATGATATTTCATGTCGGGACGGGTCGAAGCTTTCTGCATCGACTGTTCAATTACTGGGCATTGTTGACACTGGGGCCGATTCTGCTGGCGGCGGGGATTTATGTCAGCGGTCAGGTTGTGAAACACAAAATGTATCAAAAGTTGATGCCATTGACTAACCAGCGGCAGGTTGAAACTCAGAACAACACGGCAAGTGCGGAGGGGACAACCGATCCGAACGCCCTGAAGGGCGAAGGTGCACAAACGGCCGATACGAACAATGGGGTATTTCGTTCAAAAATCGCATGGCTGGCAGCGAAGACCGTACCGTTTTTGATCAGTTTGATTGCGATATTCTTTCTTTATTTCTTTTTGCCGAATACCCGTGTCAGCGCCAAAGCGGCTTTGTGGGGTGCATTTGTGGCGGCGTTGATCTGGGCACTTGCAAAATTTGGATTTGGTCAGTATGTCACTGAGTTTGTGCCTAAATTTGAGGTTTACGGCGTACTGGGCATTATTCCGTTGACGGTGATGTGGATTTATCTTTCATGGGTGATCGTGCTGTTTGGTTTGCAATTGACCTATGCCACGCAGAATGTCAAGCGGCTCGATGCGGCGGAATTTAACAAGGCCCGCCGGCAGGAAGAGTGTTTTCTGGCCAACGACCAGACGGTGATTCGGGTGATGGAATATGTGCTGAACGCCTTTGAGCGCAAGGACCAAAAGCCCGTCAGTGTCGAGGCGATTGCCTACCGGTTGCAGATGCCGACCGATTTTGCCGAAAAAATCCTCAATCGCATGGTCCAATCCGGTTTGCTGTGTCATACCAGCGAACCCGTTGTCGGCTATGTCCCTTCCACCGACGGGGCCCATATTACGCTGGATGAGATTTCGCGGGCAATCAGTGAGGTCAGTTTTGCACAGCCCAGTGCCGCGGACGCGACGAATATGCTGGCGGTGTTTGATGAGTTGAATAAACACATGTCGCGTTATACGCTCAAGCAGGTACTGAATAAGGATGAGGATTTCAATATTCAACAGGAACCGCTGCTGGAATTTCCCGATGGCGGAGATGAGGTTGTTTAAAGAAACCACAGTTTCAATGCATCGCAGATAAATTTGACCGCAAAGACCAGCAGGGCGATGCCGCAGAACAGCAGGATGCCGCGCTGGATCTTTTGTCCGAACAACCCCGCGCTTTTGTGAGTGATGTATGCGGCGATTGACAGAATCGACAGCCAGATCAGGTCACACAGCCAATGGACAACCGCGAACAAAATGAATGCGGTAACACCAAGTTCTTTGGCACCGATGGCAAGATTCAGTCCCACCGTCGCCCACCAAAACAGGAAATAGGGATTCGTGGCGGACAGGACGACCCCGGTGGTGAAGGAACCCTTATTGAAGGCCTCGCGGGGTGAGTCGGTATCGGGGGGCGACTGGCGGAGCATACCGATACCCATCCAGAGCAGAAAGCCGCCGCCGAGCAGGCCGATGGTGATTTTGACCGGGTCTATTTCAAAAATCAGGCCCAGACCTGCCATCAGCAGAAATATCAGCGGAATCTCGACAACGCCGTGGCCCAATGCGATCAGGGTGCCCGCCCAGCGGCTGCGCGTTCCCTGAGCGATAGTCGCGGCGGTAACCGCGCCCGGCGCCATCACGCCGGATAGCGAAATGATGATCGTTTTGAATAAAAATGCGACAATTTCCATAATTTTCCCTTCTACAATAGCGCGGGAGCGCAAACTCCTCGATTGCGCGACCCCGTGCGTAGCGTGTTCAAACGCCGCTTTGGTTTACCCATTGGGTTACGCAATCGGTCGGCTCGCGCCGCCGCGCTGGTGTTACTCCCCGATGATTTTAACGAGCAGACGCTTGCGGCGTTTACCGTCGAATTCGTAGTAGAAGATGTGTTCCCAGGGGCCCAGGTGCAGCTTGCCGTCGGTGATGGCGACGATGACCTCGCGGCCCATGACCTGGCGTTTCATGTGGGCGTCGGCGTTGTCTTCGTAGCCGTTATGCTGATACTGCGAATGCGGCTTTTCCGGGGCGAGTTTTTCCAGCCAGACCTCGTAATCGTGATGCAGGCCGGACTCGTTGTCGTTGATAAAGACCGACGCCGTGATGTGCATGGCATTAACGAGCGCGATGCCGTCCTGCACGCCGCTTTCGGCGACAAGCCGCTCGACTTCGCGGTGAATCGATACAATCGCCCGCCGCGTCGGTGTTTCCATCCACAGTTCTTTAGTCAGTGTTTTCATTATCGTCTCCTGTTGAATAAAAATAGTAATATAACCCAAAATCAGATGGTTTCAAGCTTTTATGAACCGCGAATGCACACCAATAAACGCGAATTAAAAATAGAAACCTGAAGAGGATGCGTTATTTAAGGATTTTATCTAAAAAATAGCGTGGGGTGACGATGGCGGTGTTCAGTTTAGCAGGTGTTTGTCGCCGGAGATGATGTAGGGGCTTTTTGAGGCGATGGCGCAGGCCAGGAATTTGTCGTCGTCCGGGTCTTCGCAGACGGGGGTTTCAAATGAATGCGATGGGACGAGTTCGGCCTCAATAAAAAGCAGTTCCAGAATAGAATCAATGTCGATAGTCTCTAATTTCTTTGATAGTTCCTCCATAACCCGCCGGTATTCCTCAATAATCTCTTCGGAAATGGCGATCTGGATGCGATCCTCCTGCCAGGCCTTGAGAATTCGGGATGGCGGGCCGCTGAAAAAGATGCCTGAAACAAAGACATTCGTGTCGATGACGACTTTCGGCTTCACTTTTTGCCCCGGACCTTTTTAATCGCTTCTGACACGTCTTTGGCTTCCAGTCCGGCGTTTTTCGCGGCTTTACGAGCTTTGGTGATTAAACCGGAAAATTCCTTTTTTGAGGGGGCGGAAATGGTTTTGAGGATAACCGCGTCTTTTTCCCCCATGACCAGGAATTGACAGCCGTTTTCCAGACCGAGGGTTTTACGGATGGCCTCGGGGATGACAACTTGTCCCTTGGAGGACATTTTGGTTGTGGCTATGTTTGTGTTCATGACCGACCTTTTTATATAAATAATCTTACCAGTAAGAATATTATACAGTTTATGTAGGGTATTCACAAGTGAAATTTCACAAAAAACCAGGAAAAAGTCGGCTCTATGCCTGAAAGGGTGCTCCCTTTACTTTAATGCGGGTTGAATGATTGATTGACGGAGTATAATTTGATTGGCATTTGGGGCGAAGGGGCAGCGTTTTTGAATGCGATTTGGATTGTTTTGGGTTCGTTTGGCAGCAGGGTCAGGTAATTGTCGCTCAGGTTGGCTGGTTGGGGCGGGGTGATTTGCAGGTCGCGGATGAGGGTTTCGCTGGTGAGTGTCACATTCCAGATGTTTTTGTCTTTGTCGGGGGTGATTTTGATGTCCACATCCGCGATGGGCCATTTGGATTGTTTGTCGGGGCCATAAAAGTACGTGTTTTCGGCAATGCGTGTGTCATTATTCCGGATGCAAATAGAGAGAAAGGAGCGTGACGGATCATCGGGCCGTGTGAATGATTTTGGCAGATTGATCGCGGTTGTCCTGGAAAAAGGGGATACGCGGACCGGCTTTTCAACCGTATCCAGAACCTTGCCTTGTGCATCCATCATCTGACAGGTTAACATGGCCGTGACGGGAGAGGCGGAGTCATTGACAATATACGCCTTGAGAATACCGGTTTTTTCATCCGGAAACACGGTGACGAGTATCGGGGCGAAAAAACGCCGGGCGTAGTAATACAGCGGCTTGGGGCACCTGTGAACATCGAGCATCGCGGGACTGATTGACGCGGTAAAATCATTGAACGCCCCCACCATGCAGCCGCAACCGGCAGTTTCGACAGTTCGAAACCGCTCGACGGCACGCTTCGCATAGCGGGCCTGAACCACCTGACTTTGCCAGATGTATTCCGGCAGATTTTTGGGCGGCAAAAATTCATGGATTTGGCACCGGGCGATTTTTTCAAGTGTCGATGGACTGTACGTCAGCGTTTCAAGCATTTCGAATGAATCCTTGAAACGCTTAGAGTTCGATAACGTAGTCAGGCAGGGCGGCGAAGGGACAGTGGGAGCATTGGCAATCAACGGTTCGTTTTCTGTTTCACAGCAGGAATGCGTGGGGATGTATGGCCGGTCCGGGTCCAGTTCATGGACAAGTTTGGGCAGCAGTTCATGAAAGATCGACTTGCCATAGAATTTTTTCCCTTTTCCAAGTTTGCTGCTTTGATGAAGATGTTCGATAGTGTTGTTGCCGCACCAGAGGGCAATACAGGCATGATTGCGCAGTTGTTTGATGATGCTTATTGCTTCGGTTTTGACACTGTCGGTGAACCATTGGCGGTCCGGGTAGTAGGCGCTGTCAAACATAAAATCCTGCCAGATGAGAATGCCCATCCGGTCGCACCGTTCGTAAAAGGCGGGCGATTCATAGTATCCCCCGGCCCAGACACGCAGCAGGTTGATATGGCATTCTTTAGTTCGCCTTAGGAGTTGTTCGTATTCGTCGGGGGGTTGGCTTCCGGGAAATAAGGACAGCGGCATCCAGTCGGCGCCTTTGATGTAGATGAGCCGGTCATTGACCCAAAGCTCCGTTTTATCAGGTGTCTTCTCGATTCGGATTGTACGCACACCAAAGTCCTGAGAGGCACAATCAAGCAATTGTCCGTTGCTTGTCAGCAATTCCGTTTTGATATGATACAAATGCTGAACGCCATAGCCCCGCGGCCACCACAGAAACGGCCGTTCGATATGCAAGAGGGTCGATGCAGAAGCGCTCGGCTGTTCAAGCACAATTTCCTGCTCTATTTCCAACCCGCCGCCGGTCAATGTGATTTTACATCGGACCGGGCGCGTGTTTTGATGGATACGATGAATCTGCAACGCAACGCGAATGTCTGCATAATGCTGATTGCAGTCGATGGTACGAAGGTGCAGGTTTGCAATGCCGGCGGTATTGCTTCCTTCGATTCGGATGTTCCTAAAGATGCCGCAGCCAACCAGAGACGGTCCGGCATCGGAACCGAACTGGTATGCGGCTTTACGGAGATATGAACTTCGCGGGTCACGTAAGGGAGTGTCGCCGAGTTTTCCATAGCGATGAACCAATCGATCCGTGTGGTCGATTGGAGAAACCAGTTTAACGTAGAGTGTATTCCCGGATTGCTTCAGATACGGCTTAATATCAAACCGGTGCGGGATGAACATATTTTCCGTTTTGCCGATCAGCTTTTCATTGAGCCAAACGTGGCCGACGGTGTCCACTCCTTCAAAGATAAGCTCAAGATGCTCTTTGTCGAGCAAGGCCGACGGGACGTCAAATTCTTGTCGAAAGACCCAGCTTTTTTCGCTGACCCATGATATTTTTTCCGGGTTTGAGATCAAATCCTGCTCAGATACAATGCCGTGCCGGGCCAGACAGGTAAATATTGAAGAAGGGACCGTCGCGTCCAACCAGTCGCCGGAATCCAGATCGCGCATCCGCCGCGCCGCTTGCGGAAATTCTTTGAACTGCCATGCCGGGTCTAAAACCAGAAATTCCTTTTGCATCTGATCATCCTTATTGAAAATTCATGCGTATTGTAACACTGTTGAGAAAGGATTCAAGATGTTTAGGGGCCCCAAAAGGCGATTTTTCGCTATATCTGCATCAAAAAGAAGCAACTCAGCCATCTTTTTAGTGGATTTGCAAGTGTCGGTCTATACAATGAAGAGCTTGGATTTTTAATTGTTTTATGCAGGACATAAATGGTACAAAAAAAAGAAATTTGGACACCTTTAACGGACTCAGCGGTGCAGCAATTGCGAGCCGGCGATGAGGTGTTGATTAGCGGTGCTGTTTTAACCGCTCGTGATCAGGCGCACAAGCGGCTTTGCCGGGCGATTACCGACGGACAGACGCTGCCCGTTGATCTGGCGGATGCTGTGATCTATTTCGTGGGTCCAACGCCGGCTGCACCCGGGCGCGTGATCGGCGCCGCCGGACCGACAACATCGTCACGGATGGATGCGTTTTCACCGATCCTGTTTGCGCATGGGCTCAAAGCGACCCTTGGCAAGGGGTATCGTGACCAGACCGTTCGCGATGCAATGGTCAAATACGGCGGGGTTCATTTCGTTACGATTGGCGGCGCGGGCGCGTTGTTGAGCAAGCATATTACAAAAAGTGAGATCGTTGCCTATGATTGCCATGGCAACAGTGTTTATAAAGATGATCATTGATGCATTTGAAGTAACGTGTGCATGAAACCTTCCCCCTATTTTTTATGAGATAAACAGGTATGAAAACACAGGGACTACTACTGAGAAGTGCGATTGTTGCGGCGCTGGGTGGACTTCTGTTCGGATTTGATACGGCCGTTATCTCCGGCGCGGAAAAGGCACTCCGGCAGTTATTTGAGCTAACCAATGCGTCGTACGGGTTCACCGTGACAAGCGCTTTGATCGGTACGATTATCGGTTCGATTACATTCAGTAAGCCGTCCGATCAATTTGGCCGTAAGAATACGCTTTTACTCACTGCTGTTTTGTACTTTATCTCAGCGGTTGGCAGTGCCTTTGCATGGAACTGGTATTCGCTCCTGATCTTCCGCTTTATTGGAGGTGTGGGCGTTGGTGGAGCGACAGTCGTCTCGCCGACATATATTGCGGAAATCTCCCCGGCAAAACTACGCGGCAGGTTGGTAGCTGTTACCCAGTTTAATATTGTTTTCGGTATTCTCCTGGCGTTTTTGTCGAACTATGTCATCACGGTTATCTTTAAGAACATGGGACAGGGCATTGTCGAAGGCACTGCCTGGCGGTGGATGTTTGGCGTTGAGGCCGCACCGGCGATCGCATTTTTCTTTCTGCTATTTGCCAATCCCAATAGTCCCAGATGGCTTGTGGCTCGAAAGCGAATCGACGAAGCCAGAGAGACCCTTTCCAAACTGGGTAGTGATACCGGGAACGTTGATGAAGAGATCGGTGCGATTCAGTCTTCGCTCGACACCGAATATCATGCTTTGCAGGAACGATTTTACTGTAAGAAGTATTTAAAACCCATTATGCTTGCGATGGCGATTTCGGTGTTCAATCAGCTTTCGGGTATTAACGCGATTCTCTACTATGCTCCCAGTATTTTTGAAATGGCCGGTGCCGGTGAAGAAAGCGCCATGTTCCAATCTGTCCTGATTGGCTTTACTAACCTGATATTCACAATGGCGGCGTTAGCGATTATCGATCACTTTGGCAGAAAGAAACTGATGCTGGTCGGTTCGATTGGGTATATTGTCAGTTTAGGTATTGCAGCGGCGGCGTTCCTTAAATTCGGTTCAACCTTTACGCCCATGGGCGGCAAAGTCGTTCTGGGTGCTTTAGTTCTGTTTATCGCCTCACATGCGTTTGGCCAAGGGGCCGTCATTTGGGTATTTATTAGTGAGATTTTCCCCAATCGTGTCAGAGCCCGCGGTCAGGCACTGGGTTCATTTACGCACTGGTTTATGGCTGCTGCCGTTTCGTGGTCCTTTAAGCCGATTGCTGAAGGACTTGGCGAAAAGGGTCCGTCAATTGCATTTTCCGTTTTCGCTGGTGCGATGGTGGTCCAGTTAATATGGGTACTCTTAAAGATGCCGGAGACAAAGGGTGTTCCGTTGGAAGATATTCAGAAAAAGCTTGGGATTGAATAATAATTTGTATCTTAGCGTGCATACGCGATTCATAGAACAGGAGTTGAAGATTGAAAGTAGCATTAATTGGTTTGATGCAGTCGGGTAAGAGTACAATATTGTCCGCTATCAGCGGCAAGGAACCCGCCATGATGGGTTCGACGGATGTTCATGAACACATGGTGCCGGTACCGGACGACCGGTTGGACTGGCTGACGGGGTTGTATCAGCCCAAGAAAACCGTTCATGCCACGGTGGATTGTATGGATATGCCGGGGATTTCGTTTACCGACGACCACGGCAGAACGGCGGCCCGGAAATTTTTCAATGAGGCGCGGATGGCGGATATGTTCGTGGTGGTGGTGCGGGCCTTTGAAAATCCATCGGTTGCGGCGTACCGGACCAGCATCAACCCGGCGCGCGACATCGATGAACTCAAGACCGAGATGCTGCTGGCGGACCTCGAGCTGGTGACGACCCGCATCGAGCGGCTTGAAAAGAGTGTTCACAAACCGACCAAGACACAGGCCCGGGAAAAAGCGGAGCTGGAATTGCAATTGAAACTGCAGGAAGCCATCGAGTCCGAAAAACCCATCAGCAGCGTTATCGAAAACGACCTGCAGATGGACCTGATTAAACCGCTGAACTTTCTGACGCTCAAACCGATCATGGTCGTTGTCAATGTCGGGGAGGACCAGATTGACAGCAAAATCGAATTGGGTGCTGCGAGCGAAGGGCTGAAAGTGGTGCAGTTGTGCGGTTCTCTGGAGAGCGAACTGGCGCAGTTGGATGCTGACAGCCGGGCTGAATTCATGGCCGATATGGGCCTGACCGAGCCGGCCTCGAAAACGTTTGTTCAAAGCTGTTACAGCACACTGGGCCTGATCAGCTTTTTAACCGTGGGCAAAGACGAGGTTCGTGCCTGGCCCATTGAGAAGGGCACCTCAGCCCTCGACGCGGCGGGGAAAATCCACAGCGATATCAAACGCGGTTTTATCCGTGCCGAAACCATGGCCTATGATGATCTGAAAGAACTGGGCGACGAAAAGGCCGTCAAGGCCGCCGGCAAGATGCGTCTGGAGGGCAAAACCTACACCGTCCAAGACGGCGACATCATCAATTTCCGCTTTAATGTATAGCTCCCTGGACAATCATAAATTTAAGACCTGAAATTTATGGTTGTTGGCATTTCATTCAAAACCCATCTTCTCGATATTGCTTCGTACCGGTTCGTACCGGGTTAAAAAAGTGCGATTTAATCCGAAATTGCGGGTAAATAATGGTTGCAAACGATTTTACAAGCGGTATAATGCTAAATCTCGAAAAAGTGGAAAATATGTAATAATGGGCAATAAGGCCCATGTCAGGACAGTTTGAAAGGAAAAAAATCAGGTATGTTTACGAAAGAAAAGAAGCAGAAAGTCATTGCTGAGTACAAAAAAAGCGACACCGACACCGGTTCGCCGGAGGTCCAGATCGCGATTCTCACCAGTCGGATCAATGAGCTGACTGAACACCTCAAAATGCACAAAAAGGACCACTCCTCACGTCGCGGCTTGCTGAAAATGGTTGGAAACCGCTCGTCTTTGCTGAAATATGTCAAAAACAAAGACATCAACCGGTACCGGCAGATCATCTCGCGGCTGGGCCTGCGTAAGTAGTTAATCAAGAAAAGAAACCTTTGCCGGTATCTACGGAGAAAATCCGTATTGGCAGAGGACAAAAGGAACCTTCAAAAGAAACGAAAAATGGACATGTTTAATACACAAAAATTAGAATTAGAAATTGCCGGCAAGACGCTGAGTTTAGAAACCG
>Ga0272442_10010333_pt1 | contig 11515 bp, 11 predicted proteins | sample SSMForm2O_FD_200262 | JGI IMG/M metagenome (GOLD analysis project Ga0272442, IMG submission 200262) | Marine sediment archaeal communities from Little Sippewissett salt marsh, Falmouth, MA, United States - SSM-Form-2O | ecosystem: Environmental > Aquatic > Marine > Wetlands > Sediment ...
TTCGGCACGCTGATCAATATAAGAAACAGCTTTTTCCGTTATCTTCGGAAGCACCTCGATATGTTTGAAGTCCGATCCGATCGGCCCTTCACGCCACATTTTTTTCCCACCGCTGGCGGCCACAACCCGATCCGGAGCAGCAGTTACCTTGTCGTTTTCCACATAGACATACGGGGCCATATCCAGTGAGGCGGGAATAATGAAGCTGTAATCAAAGCCATTGGTTATTGGACTGTATTTAACGGGCTGTGAGTAATCAACGTCTTCCTCGGCGTCAGACTTTTTATGCCAATCCAATCCAAGGTGCCACTTTCCAATACAGGCACTGTGATATCCGTAGGGCTGAAGCATCGAAGCCACCGTCGTCCGTCCGTCTTCAATCAAGTGTGGAGAATAACCATATAAAACGCTTCTTTTTAGGCGGCTTCGCCAACTGTACCGCCCTGTCAGAATCCCGTATCGTGTCGGTGTGCAAACGGCAGAACCAGAGTGCGCATCGGTAAAGATCATTCCTGCTTTTGCAAGTTGGTCCAGGTTCGGTGTGTGAATCTTCGAGTCTTTATTCAAATAGGACACATCTCCGTAGCCCATGTCGTCGGCCAGAATGTAAACGATATTGGGCGGGTTCTTTCCTGAAGTCCAAGCCGATGATTGAGTTTTACTGCCGGCACAGCCAACCAGCGACAAAGCACCCATTGAGAGGGCACAATTTTTTAAAAATTGTCTTCTATTCATTTTTTTCCTTTCATTTGTCTGATATCATATTCCGACTCGGTGATCCATGTCAGGTGGTCCCAGTATCCGGTATCATTTGCCTGCACCCTGCCCGGTGTGGTACGGCCGTTGAGTACGATATCCGCCGCTTTCTTAGTCAACCGCTCAACATGGTCAGGATATTGCTTTGCAATATTCTTTTCCTCGGCCGGGTCAGTTCCAAGATCATACAGCTCAAAGCCAGCGTTATCAAGCGGGAAAATCAATTTCCAGCGGTCTTCGGTGATTGCGAATCGACCCCCAAAGCCATGATTGATCAGCGGCAGGCGGTCATAATCAGCATTAGGATTTGTCAGCACAGCCGCAAAGCTCTGGCTGTCCGGAGCAGCCGTTTCCGGCAGCGTCACATCCAGCAAATCGGAAAATGTTGCCAGCAAGTCAATCTGGCCGACAACTTTGTCCCACCTGCGTCCGGGCTGTTCAATCCCAGCCGGCCAGCGGACAAAGAACGGAACGCGGTGACCGCCCTCGTAAATATCCCGCTTGCCGCCGCGGTAAATCTGGCTGCTGTCATGGTCGAACTCTTTGATGCGCTGCTGCCAGGAACTTTCAGGTCCGTTATCGCTGGAAAAAACAATAAGTGTATTGTTGTCCAGGCCGGATTTTTTCAAAAAGTCCAGGATGCGGCCGACATGATAATCGGTTTCGACCACAAACTCACCGTAGCCGCCGCAGTCACCCTGACCCCAGAACTGCTCTAACGGACAAACCGGATAATGCGGCGAGGTAAACGGCAGATAGAGAAAAAACGGCTCGTCGGATTTACCTTGCATCCATTCAATCGCCTTGTCGGTAAAGCGTGTCAGGCATTGATTGTCAATAAAGTCAGGCGCCACTTCCAGCCCGGCCTTGCCCAGCACCTTTCTCGTTTCTTCCGGCGTATTCTGATACGGCGGCATAATGCGGTAGTCCACGTGACGATCATTCTTCTTTTTCGCCGTGAACATCGTCGGCGGCACCTCGGCATAGCGCCCCTCGAACCAGGCAAGGACGCCGAAATTCAGAGAAGCCGGGATGCCGTAGAAGTAGTCAAATCCCTTATCCAGCGGCATGTCTGTGACCGGTTTGGACCAGTCACGGTCGCCTTGGGTACCCGGAAAGTCCATCCCCAGGTGCCACTTGCCGACCATCGCGGTATTGTAGCCGTTGTCGCGCAGTAATAAGGCCAGTGTCATCCGCTCATCGGTAATCAGGCCGGGGGTTTCTGCGCCCAGCACCCCCTTTTTCAATCGCGTTCGCCAGCAGTACCGCCCGGTCAGCAGTCCATACCGCGACGGGGTGCAAACGCTGTCTGAACAGTGGCCATTGGTGAAGATGATTCCCTCTTTGGCCAGGCGGTCCATGTTGGGCGTCTGAAATTTCCCCTCAGGGTTCAGACAACTCGCGTCGCCAAATCCCTGGTCATCGGTATAGATAACGATGATATTGGGACGTGAAATATCGCTGCCCTTTTTGGCATCCATCGATTCCGCAGCATTACAACCGCCGCAAACAACCATAATCCCCAACAATACGCTGAAAACCCATGCTGAAATAACCCGTCGATTCATAATGGACCATCCTTTCAATAAAAACTGTTTTAACGAAGTCTGAATATACCCGATTTATTCAGTAATGACAAGAGTTTGCCTTGAAACCAATCCCAACGGTATCAGGCCGATTTTCAGGCAATAACACTACTCAAACAGCATCTCGCTTTTGTATTCGTAGGTTTGCTGCAGGTAGGTCAGGGCTTCTTCGGGGCTGCGGAAGACCTTGTTCGCCGTTTGGGTGACGAAGACGGACGGTTCTTTTTTGGGCATCCAGATCACATAGACCTGTTTGGCGGCTTCGTGGGCGTGCTGGAGTTCTCGCTCTACGCCGCTGGACAGGGCGGGCATGCCGTCGGGCAGTTCCGGGATGAAACTGACGATCATATCGGCCTGGTCAATCAGGGCAAAATCGCGGGCGTAGATCTGGCTGTTGATGTCCGGGGCGATCTGTTTGACCTCGGCAGCGTCCAGTTTCACTTTTTCGCCAAGCACCTCAACCTCAACAAAATCTTTCCCGGCCTGCTGCGCCTGCTGTGCGTAGTAGGGCAAGTAGGCCTCTTCCAGATCCGCGGGATCAAAGCAGGTCAGGAGGGTTTTCATGGTGTCGCGGAACTCCCTGATGACCGACAGCATGTTAGGCATTCCGGCGACATGCGTCATTGGGAAGCTCAGGTAGGCCTTTTTCCGTTCGGGCTCAAATACCAGTTGGTAAAACGTCTCAATCGTTCCTTTATCAAAACCTCTTGCCAGAATATGGAAGGGGGCGTTTTCATTGGTTCCCTGCTGGGCCATCTGTGTGGCCAGCACTTCCTCCTCGCGCCAGACGATCAGATCCTTGAGCGAGTGGCGAATATGATGTTTTCGAGTTAGCCGGCAGTGCAGGGGTTCGACCCCGTCAATCATGCAGACGAACAAATCGGGATTGAGCTGGCGCATCTGGTAAAAGTCGAACGCCGGAAACAGGCCGTGCCGCCAGCGAAAGGTGGCGTGGGTATTGACAATAACGTGTTCATGCTCTTTGCTTTTGGCAATAATGTCTTTTATCACGCTGCGCCGAAGTGAATGAAGCCGGCGCAGCGAAATATCCAGAATCCGCCCCGGTGTTATATCCGGCGCCTCGGCGTACATCAACTCCCCCACGTTGCACAGCAAAATATCATTGCCGCGCTTTTGGGCGTAGTCACAGACCTGAGCAAGGTACTGCTTCTTGTCAATCCCCACCATACCTGTAACCACAATAATCATTTGCCGGCACCTTTTGAATACGAATTATTTTTACAAATTCTGCAATCGCTGCTGTTTATCATGGTCCTGCAGAGCCGCGATCAGTTCGTCCAGTTCGCCCATCATGATTCTTTCCAGCGAGTACAGCGACAGGTTGATGCGGTGGTCCGTCAGGCGGTTCTGCGGAAAGTTATAGGTGCGAATACGCTGAGAGCGGTCGCCGGAACCGATCATGCTTTTTCGGGCTGAGGATCGTTCGGCATTGGCTTTTTGCTGATAGTGGTCATACAGGCGGCTTTTCAGAATGCGGTAGGCCTTGGCGCGGTTCTTGTGCTGGCTGCGTTCGTCCCGCATACTGACGACAATGCCGGTGGGCACATGCTCGAGTCGGATGGCGCTGGCGACTTTGTTAACGTTCTGGCCGCCGGGACCGCCGGCACAACTGACGTTTTCGATCATGTCGTCCGGATTGATCTCGATGTCGACCTCTTCCGGTTCCGGCAGCACCGCCACGGTGGCCGCGGAGGTATGCACACGTCCCTGGGATTCAGTTTCGGGAACGCGCTGCACGCGGTGCCCGCCGCCTTCGTACCCCAACTGTGCCCACACGCCGGGGCCTTTAATATTCAGTGTGACTTCTCGGACACCGCCCATTTCGGTGCCGGCAAAGTCCATTGTTTCGACTTTCCAGCCCTGCTTGTCGGCGTAGCGTTTGTACATCTCATAAAGATCACCGGCGAACAGCGAGGCCTCGTCGCCGCCGGTGCCGGGACGGATTTCCATGATGACCGAGTCAATCGCGGCATCGTCGGCCATGACCAGCGTATTTTTGATCTCTTCCAGCAGGGTTTCCTGCTGTTCGGTCAGCGTCTTAATCTCCGCGGCGGCCATTTCCTTCATCTCCGGATCGCCAAGCATTGCCTGGGCGTCTTCCAGTTCCGCAGCGTTTTTCATGTATTCCCGATAGCGGCTGACCAGCGGCATCAGTTTGCCCTGTTCCTTGGTCAGCGGCACCAGTTTGGATGCATCGGAGGCAATCGCCGGGTCGCTGATCCGGGTGTCAATCTCATTGCACCGCTGGTCCAGTTCGGCAAGCTTTTTCAGAACGGCTGTATTTGTATCTGCCATATATGAGGTCTCCGCCCGGTCCGGGCAAAAAAATTACGCTGCCAACACTTAACCGGTAAAGATCAAGTTCAACAGCGCAATGGTGTAACGAAATAAGTATCTACTTTTTGTCTTTTTTCTGGAACGAGTAGCCGTCGCCAAACTTCTTGTTGAAGCGGTCGATGCGGCCGGCGGTGTCGACGAATTTCTGCTTGCCGGTAAAGAACGGGTGGCACATCGAGCAGATTTCCGCATGGATCTCTTTGACCGTACTGCGGGTCTCGAAGGTATTGCCGCAACCGCAGCGAACCTTAACGACATCGTATTTTGGATGTATATCTTTTTTCATATTCGGTTCTCCACTTGTTTTGTCCAATAAGGAAAGCCCAATATTATAGCACCGAATAAACAAAAATCAACCTTTTTTTGAAATTCTCCGCTACCCAAAGGGGAAAAATCAACAAGCAAGCTGTATCGTCTTTATGGAAAACGACTTATGGTATAATTGCCGGAGGTCTACTTTTGCAATACCAGATGATTACGGCAATGAAAAGTATCGCGTAAAGCGGCACAAAAAACCAGGAATATTGGACCAACAAATGGGTGAGATTAAGAACCAGTTGTACGACAGCCGGTAACTGCATTTCACCGTCGGACATATCCGCAAGTGCTTCTGCAAAATGCGACACAATAAAAATGTTCATTAAAAAGACAATCCCGCCCACGATCATTAACCAGATACCAATATGGGCCACAGTTCGTTGTGTCATTTATAGCTCCTTTCCCGTTGAGTTTACATATATAAAAGCCACTCTATGCATTAAGACGCGGGATTTTGAATTTTGTTACAAATTTTTTGTGTTTTTTAAAAATCTGTGTAAATCCGCGCAATCCGCGGTTAAATCCCTACAGCACGTCGCCGCGGGCTTTGCCGTCCATGGCCCCGTCTTCGGCGTCGATGATATCGACCATTTTTTCGATTTCTTCGGTGGTCAGCATGCCCTTGTTGGTCAGCAGACGGATGATCGAGGCGATGTACAGTTTCAGTTCGTCGTTTTCCCGCTTGAGAATCATCAATTCGGTGTCTTTTGCCTGCTCATCCTGATGGATTTCCATCAGCGACTCTTTCAAAACGCGGATATCGGCTTCACAATCGGAAATATCCAGCCGATTGCCCACGTCTCCCAGTAAAAATGTACGTCCCCAGCCCATCGCGGCTCCTTAATCTAAAAATTAAATGCTTATCAACCATTCACACAATGAACAAACCTGTTCTTCATTTGTTAAATTTGCGGCATTCGTTAATGCGTTTTGACGAAGTTGGTCAAAAATTTCTTCTGCCATTGATTTTTCAATAGCAGCACCGGTAAAAAACAGACACGGTTTAAGCCTTTCTTTCGAAAAAGCTTTTCGGATGCGACCGAGTGCGGAATTAGCTGTCTTCCAATGTTCGTCAGCCCCGGCAGGGTCAATACCCCCTTTCAACTCCCCTAAAGCAACAAAGAGTTCAGGCGAGGAAATGATCGCTTTCTTTTTTGAATAACGATCCCCCAAATCATTATGTTGGCAATTCAGTAAGCAAAGGTCGACATTTTTACCAACATTTGGGACGGTTGTATTAAAAAGCAGAACTCGATTGCCGTGTTTGTTTTGCCAGCTAATTCCTTTGAGTACTCTCTCTATATCCGTATCGTCAATAGAAGTCGGAATCCAGGACAAGCTTTTGTTGTGAAACCACATATATTCGATCTTCTGTAGAGACAAGAGAGCAATAAGATTTCGGATAAATTTTCTTTCCCCCAATGTTCCGGCGATATTTCTCATCATGCCGCCAAGTGTGTCGCCTCGAGTCAGCAAGAAGCGATACACCAATTCATCAACAAACTTCTTACCTGCAGGGACCAGAAAATTTTCAACCAAATTGCTTATTGCTTCTTCTTTATGCCGTTTTTCCAGGTGTGTGAGAGCTTTGTCTGAAAGTCCTGCGGCAGTTAACAGAGAATTTTGAATCTGAGGGATTTTGTGCAGATCTTCGGGGCATTTTGCTTTTCGAGCAAGCACTCTCAATGCCTTAGCTTCTTCGATGAATGGAGTCGCTTTTCGATTTTTTTCCAAAGCAATCTCAATGAAACCGGTACGCGTAGCTTCATAAGACGTTACAAGATCATTATACGATTTCAGATGTTCTCGATAGGGCCTTTTCAATTATGGTTTTCTCCACACATAAACGCATTTTCGAAGGGCGTCCTTGCCGTGTTCGCCCATTTGTTGACTGCTGTTGCCTTTTGTTTGGGGTAACGTCAGTATATTCGTTATTTCAAATCCAATATCCTGTGCGATTTTAGACAAGATCAAGTCCACAGGGATACTAATTCCCGCATAGCGAACATTGTCATTGACCATGAACAACAAACCGTCTCGCTTCAAGATACGAAAACACTCCGATATCACAGCAGTCATTTCATAAAAATATCCCTTAACCATCCTGGGGATACCGTTATTGTTCAGCTTTTTATCTTTTTTCTGCTGTTCAAGATATTCTATGATCGTATTGATTAAATTCTGTTTTTGGAAAATTTCGGAAATCCTGTCATAGGAATTGCTGTAATCACCCAACTGTTTTACTCTGTTTTCAACAGTGCAACTGACCATGGCTTGTCTTAAATTGATAAGTTCTTCTTCTCCGATCCCCAGAAGAGCGTGTTCTAAAGCATAGGTTCTCGTATAATCGTATCGATTACAATAGGGGGGAGAGGTAATGATGGCCTGATAATAATTATCTTCCAGAGCAGGAAGCACATCAAGACAGGAACCTTTGTGAAGGCGAACGTTTCCATATTCATCTGACTGGGTCGCAAATAAATCTCCTCGACCGGGATGTTTTATATCACAGATAATTTGTCCGAGCTTTTCACAAACCGCTTTATCGAAATCCCAGATTTTTCCTTTGTTGAATTTGTTTTGACCGTTTCCCCTGCCTGACCGATAATCCCAACGAAGATATTGCCCGTCTTTTCGAGTGTAACTGACAATTTCAAGAACACAGAGCATCGCAAAGAAAAGCAAGTCCGCAACCGGCAAATTTTCTTTTTCTAATTCAGATAAATATTTGCCGATTTTTACTTCTGTTTCAATCGGGTACGCTCCTTGGGTAATTCTTAGCTGATTAATGTTTTTTGGACACTTGTTCTGATTCCAAGGTCGTGTCTTCTGCCATTTTTCTAACGTCTGTATATCTTTTGGTGAAATCTTAAATTCGGCATACGCCCTATTTTGGATAATGACCTGTCCGACCGGCAATAACTCTATTCCCTCTGCATTATATCCTAAACAAGCACTTGCAAACAAGGTCGTTCCGATGCCGGCAAAAGGATCGAATACCGTCCCGTGAGGGACCTGATAGTGTTCGAGAAGATAATGTACCAACGAGGCCGAAAATGCTTCTTTGTATTTGTACCAGCGGTAAAAGGGTTTGCTTTTATTATCTTGAAAACTAACGATTTTACGAGTTAAAGCGGGTTCAACCCTCTGAACGCTTTCAAACTGTTGTTCAAGTTCTCTGCCCAGCGTCCTGATATCTTCAATAACATTATTGTTTGTCAACAATGACATCATAAATCCTATATGTCTATTACACAGTCATTTTATCAGAGATAGTTTAAAGGAACCGTATCAATAGTTCAAGACAAAAGAAACTCGTATTTAAAGCGAAAAAGAACAAGGACTTGCTTTTTTTGTCTAAATCCTCTAATTTGTCTTTAATGAGAATACCTTTGACACGATATGGTTTGCCGCAGGTGGTGGTGTTTCCGCTGATATTGATTGCGGCGATGGTGCTTTATTTCTGGCTGGCGCTGGGGTTTTTGCAGCCGGCGTGTGCCTGCCCGGTGAGCACGCTGATGGTCTGGCTGCCTGAAGTGATTCTGCTGGTGGTGCTGGTCTGGGTGTTTTCGTTCTTTCGGGACCCGACCCGGCCGTGCCCCCAGGATGCGAACCTGCTGCTGTCACCCGCGGATGGAACGGTTGCCAAAGTCGAAATGCTGGACAGCTATCCCGGCTTTGAAGGCCCGGTATTGCGGATTGAGATATTTTTGAGCGTTTTTAACGTTCATATCAACCGCATGCCGTGTGCCTGTAAAATAGGGACAGTCACCTATAAACCGGGGAAATTTCTCGATGCCCGAAACCCGGAATGCAGCAAGGTCAACGAGGCCAACGAAATAGAAATGTTCCGTACCGACGAACCGGCCGACCGGATGCTGGTGCGGCAGATTTCCGGGGCGATTGCCCGCCGGATCGTATGCGAGGCCAAAACCGATCAGCAGTTTACCGCAGGGCAGCAATTTGGTATGATTAAGTTTGGCTCGAGTACAGAACTGTTTGTGCCGGCTCGGGACAACCTGCAATGTAAGGTTGCAGTTGGCGATAAAGTCAAGGCCGGCTTGACAGTATTGGCAAGGTACGAATAATGCCTGAGAAAAAACAACACAAATCACGTTCCTATCGCTTCTTACGCGGAACCCGCAAGCACCGGATCCGCACGGTGGCAATGCTGCCGTCGATGATCACGCTGGTGAACGGGATTTGCGGGTTTATGGCGATTGGTTTTGTCGCCAAGGGACCGGACTATTTCGGGCTGTCGGCCTACCTGATTTTTTACGCGATGATCGCCGATGTGCTGGATGGCCGTGTGGCGCGAATCAGCAATACCACCTCCAGCTTCGGCGGCCAGCTTGATTCCATGTGCGATGTGATCAGTTTCGGCGCGGCGCCGGCATTCATGACGCTCAAAGTACTGCAGGCGCATCGACAGGAATTGATCGGCTCTGCGGAAGTGGTGCTGGGGGATTTTTTTACACGATTTATCTGGGTGACGGCGCTGGTGTACCTTTGCTGTGCGATTATCCGGCTGGCGCGATTTAACGTCGAGAACGAAGAAAACGAATCCGCTCACATGGCCTTTACCGGCCTGCCCAGCCCCGCGGCAGCGGGGGTCGTGGCGGCTTTGATTATGTTCACCCGTCACCTCGCCACCGATGAGGCACTTCAAACTCCCTTTTTTGAAGGTGTTTATATCGCCCTGATGTATGTCCTGCCGTTTGTGACGCTGAGCTGCGGCTTGCTGATGGTCAGCCGGATTCGGTATCTGCATCTGTTCAATCGCATCTTCCGCGGCAGCAAACCCATGAACTATCTCTATTTCGCATTGTTTACCGCTGGAATGATTGGCCTGTGCGGCCTGCCGCTGGCCTTGGTGCTGACCTTTGGAGCATTCGCTTACAGCGGTCCGGCTCGCTGGGCCTGGCGAAAAGTGCGGCGGGTTAAAACGATCCCCGCTGCTGACCATGAAGAGATAGCACCGAACCCGCAAACTCCATAGGGTCTTTTGCCATGAAATCCGCATCTTCGACTATCGGGTTATACATTCACATTCCCTTTTGTTGGCAGAAGTGTCCCTATTGCGCGTTTTATTCGGTGCCGATTGACACCGCCAGTCCCAGTCGATTGATCGATGCGATCTTTGCGGAACTGGATTTATTTGCCGTCACTGAACCGGTTGAAACCATTTACATCGGCGGCGGGTCGCCGACCTGCCTGCCGCAGGATGTTTTGACGGGGTTGGTTTCGGGTTTAAATACAAGGTTTGGTTCAGTTAAAGAGTTCACTATTGAATGCAATCCGGCCCAGGCGGATGAAGCAACGCTAAGGCAATTGCGTGCATTCGGGGTGAACCGGTTATCGATTGGGGCACAGTCCTTTAATGCCAGGGAACTGAAAACGCTCGGCCGGATTCATTCGCCGCGGCAGATTATCGAGGCAGTCCGCGTCGGTAAAAAAAGCGGCTTTGAAAATATCGGTTTGGATCTGATGTTTGGTATTCCCGGCTCGTCGATGAAAACATGGCGGCATTCATTAAAATCCGCCGTAAGCTTAAAGGTGCAGCATATTTCCGCCTACAGCTTAACGATTGAAAAGTTAACGCCGTTTGCCCGCGCCGTCAGGCAAGGCGAACTTGTGCTGCTTGATGAGGCGACCGAGCGCGAGATGTGCAAGGCGGGGCGGGTGTTGCTCCGAAATGCGGGATTTCAGCAATACGAGATTTCCAATTTCGCTAAGCCGGGTTTTGAATGTCGGCACAACCTGCGTTATTGGAAAAACCTGCCCGTGATCGGCATCGGCCCGGCGGCGGCAAGCTGGTATGACGGCAAACGGGCCGCGAACGTCGCCGATCTCGCGAAGTATATCAAACGAATCGAATCGGGCCGCTCCGCTCAAAGTGAGGCATACATCCCAAGTCCCAAGCAGATCGCCAGCGAATCGGCCGTACTGGGGTTGCGAATGGCCGGCGGCATCGATGCACGCCAGTATCAAAGACAAACCGGCTTTAACCTGGTCCGGCTGTTCGCCGACGCCATCAAAAAACATTCCTACAACGGCCTGCTCGAATGCACCGCCGACGACCGCTGCCGCCTGACCGAAAAGGGACTATCCTACGCGGATACGGTTGCGGCGGACTTTGTTTTGTGATAAAGTGATTTGCAAAATAAACTTGATATTTTTACCATGTAGGACATGAAGGAGTGTTATAAAAATTGAACATGCTGAAGGATTTTAAGAGGATATAATTATGGCAATTGGCAGCCTGGAAGTGGTTCTGATGATAGCGGCAGTTGTGTTTTCAGCCGCTGTGCATTTATTAACAGCCTATCTAGCCCCACCGCCGATGAAAAAAGCTATGTTAGGCGGAGTGCTGGCTTACGGATTCGGCGTGTGTGCTATAATCGCTGCGATTATCACCCCGCCGGATGTAATGTCCATGGTGATTCTAATCCTACCCCTTGGATTTCTTTTTCTCCTTTGTGCTGGGGGCTTTGTAG
>Ga0272442_10010334_pt1 | contig 11515 bp, 11 predicted proteins | sample SSMForm2O_FD_200262 | JGI IMG/M metagenome (GOLD analysis project Ga0272442, IMG submission 200262) | Marine sediment archaeal communities from Little Sippewissett salt marsh, Falmouth, MA, United States - SSM-Form-2O | ecosystem: Environmental > Aquatic > Marine > Wetlands > Sediment ...
TTAGCCATATATTTTTAATAATCTTTTATATTTAATTAATCTTTCCTTCTTAGAAGGAGCTCCTGATTTAATATAATCAGAACCCATAGAAAGATCAGCAATAAAATCATCCATGGTTTCCCCTGACCTATGAGAAACCATTGTTTTCCATTTATATGATTTAGCTAATTTAATAGCTTCTAAAGCTTCTGTAACTGTACCTATTTGATTAGGTTTAATAATTACTCCGTTACAGCACTTTTTATACTTTTTAATTCTTTGAATATTAGTAGTTAAAAAGTCATCTCCAATAATAGTTATTTTAAGTTTCTTAGTTATTTCTTCAAAACCTTTAGAATCTTTTTCTTGAAAAGGATCTTCTAAAGATATTATAGGATATTTCTTAACTATGTCTTTATAAAAATCTAATAATTGTTTTTTATTTAACTTCTTGCCATCTATTTTATATTTACCCTTAGAATAAAAACTAGAAGCAGCACAGTCTAATCCAATCTTAACATTATAATCCTTAATAGCTTCAACAATAAAGTCTAAAGCTTTAGTATCTTTAGAAAAAGGAGGAGAAAACCCACCTTCATCTCCCATTGGTAATCTACCATATTTTTTAAACAAAGCTTTTTTCAATCTCTTAAAAACAACCTTGCCTATTCTAAGATTCTCCTTAAATGATTCTTCTTGAGGAATAATCATAAACTCTTGAATCTCTAGTTTATTCTTAGCATGCTTTCCTCCATTAATAATATTAAAACAAGGTTTAGGAAAAGATTTCTTCAACCCTAAATGTTTATACAAAGGAACTTTCTTAGCTAAAGCACCAGCTCTAGCTACAGCCATAGATACTCCTAAAATAGCATTAGCTCCTAACTTATGATCTAATAATTTATCGATCTTTTTCTGTTTAGTTTCATCCATTCCTTTTAGCTTAGGAGCGATTATTTTATTAACATTATAGATAGCTTGTTTATTATCTACGTTTTTAGCTTCATGTGTACCAGTAGAAGCTCCTGAAGGGACAGAAGCTTTAACTATGCCTTTATTGCTTATTATTTTAACCTGAACAGTGGGTTCTTTTCTAGAATTTAATATCTTCTTAGCTTTAATAGATTTAATCATTTGCTAATTTCTTGTTTTTTAATATAATTATGAGCTGCTAGAGCAGCTTTAGCTCCTTCACCAGCTGCAGTAATGATTTGTTTAAACATGCCTATATTCAGATCCCCTGCTGCGAATAAACCAGGTGTTTTAGTCTGACAGGTTTCAAAATCAACCTCTATCTCATCTCTCTTATTAAATTTAACCAGTCCTTTAACATAAGAAGTAGCTGGCTCATAACCAACTTCAACAAACACACCTTGAACTTCTAGTTTTTTCTCTTCTTTAGATTTCAAATCTTGGTAAATTATAGAATTGACAAACTTATCACCTTTTATTTCTTTCAACTCAGCATTAGTAATTATTTCTACCTTACCAGAAGCTTTAGCTGTTTTTTGAATTATATCAAAAGCTTTAACCTTATCTCCATATTCTAATATATATATCTTGCTAGCTATTTTTGATAAAAACACTGCTGTTTCAAAACCAGCATTTCCTCCTCCGACAATAACCACTGTTTTGTTTTTGAACATTGGACCATCACAGATAGAACAATAACTTAGTCCTCTGCCAACAAACTTTTTTTCTCCTGGAACCTCTAAAGGCCTAGGGTCAGAACCAGAGGCAAGAACCACTGCTTTTCCCTCAAACTCTTTCTCGTTCTTAGTAGACACTTTAAAGATTTTCTTCTTCTTAACGTTCAACACCTGATCTATTTCAATATCAACATCATTGCTTTTTAAATGTTTTTCCATTCTTCTAACAAGATCTATTCCTGGTATTGATTCAAAACCAGGATAATTCTCAATAGCCACTGCTTTCTTAGCTATCTGACCGCCAAAACTCTTAGTAATCAAAAGAGTCTTCAATCCTAATCTAGAAGCATAGATACCAGCTGTCATACCAGCTGGACCTCCTCCAATTATAATTAAATCGTACATATTTTTTTCAACACAACATAAGCTAGTAAGCCTCCTATTAAAGCAGTTACTAGCTGAGGCCAACTCATCATGATAATTATAGGAGTTGGCAAAGGTTTCTTAATAAAGAAACTGACAATATAGGAACTAGCTGAGAATAAAAAGAGAAACTTAATAAAACTAGCTGTAATAACAGAAAAGATGTAATTTCTCTTTCTTAATAAACCAAAACAAACAACTAATATAGCATTACTTAATATAATGTAAGGAATCATTGGCAATAAAGGAATAGGCAATAATCCAGACATAGCAGAAAATAAACTAGGTAGAAAACCTATCATAATACCAGCAGCTATTCCTAAATAAGCAGTAGAAATAAAAAGCACAGCATTAACAATAGAACCAGTAATTATTTGCTGCTTTAACAAAGGAACAAAAACAGCAATAGCCAATAATAATACAAAAGCGCTTGTTTTAATAAAAGCTTTTGATTTAACTAATGATATAATCATAGTTTTTTTACAGAACCTCTTCCCTTCTTAGAATAAGAAGTATGAAGAACTTCGTGAGCTAATTTATCTGTTAAATATTCTTTATATATTTTCTTAACAATAGGGTTCTCGTGAGCTTTTCTTATTTTCTTCTTTTTATCAACAGCGTATAAAGTTAAAGCTCTTTTCTCTCTTATTTCTGCATCAGTAGGAACTGGTTGACCTCCTCCACCTATACAACCACCAGGACAAGCCATTACCTCTATGCAAGTATAATCTTTTAATTTCTTAGTATTTAAAAACTCTTTAGCTAAACCCAAACCGTTAATAACAGCTATTTTTCTAACTTTATTACAAACCTTAACTTCTGCTTCTTTAACTCCTTGCATTCCCCTAACTTGTTTAAACTCCACATTTTTAAGCTTAGTATTAGTCAACTTTTCATAAGCAGTTCTAAAAGCTGATTCCATAACTCCTCCTGTGGCTCCATAAATAACCCCGGCTCCAGAAGGATCAGAAAACATATTATCCATTTTTGCTGACTTTAACTTTTTTAAATCTATTTTATGCTTCATTAATAATCTAGCAAATTCTCTAGTAGTTAAAACACAATCAACAGGCTGTAAGCCAAAAACATTATTCTCTGGTCTAATTATCTCAAACTTTTTAGCTATACAAGGCATAATAGAAACACTATATATATTTTTAGGATCTATATTATTCTCTTTGGCCCAATAAGTTTTTATTAAACTTCCTAAAATAACTTGAGGAGATCTAGTAGTAGATATATTAGGAATCAATTTAGGATATCTTTGTTCTAAAAACTTAACCCAAGAAGGACAACAAGATGTTAAAACGGGTAAATTCTTATTCTTTTTAATTCTTTCTACTACTTCTAAAGCTTCTGAAGAAGTAGTAAAATCAGCTCCAACGCAAGTATCAAATATTTTATCAACTCCCAATTTCTTTAAACCAGCTACTATCTTACCTGTAACTAAAGAACCGTAAGACATACCAAACTCTTCACCAATACTAGATCTTAGAGCAGGGGCAAATTGAAAAACAACTACTTTATTTTTCTGCTTTAAGGGTTTTTCTATATCTTCAAACTCCCCTACTGCTTCAAAAGCTCCAGCTGGACAATGAATCAAGCACTGACCACAATAAATACAATCTTTAGTTTTAGATGGAACCACTTGAAATAAAGATCCTTTTTCTTTTACTTCTAGAAAATCTACTCCTTGTTGATGACAAACTTCTACACAATTACGACAATCAATACATTTAGAACTATCAAATTGAATAACATTGCCAAACTGATAAACAGGATAATCCTTTTTCCTATCATCAAACCTATTTATCTTAACCTTATACTTTTCAGCCAATTCTAATAAAGAACACTCTCCATTCCAAACACAATCAGAACATTCTTCTCTGTGCTGAGAAAATAATAATTCTAGATTAATCTTTCTAACCTTTCTAATCTTAGGAGAATCAGTAATAATCTTCATCCCTGGACAAACTTGAGTAGAACAAGCTGGTACTAATTTTTTGTTTACTTCTACTATACAAACCCTACAAGAAGAGCCTGGTTTTAAATCAGAATGGTTACACAAAGCAGGAATATCTATTTTATTTTTCTTAGCTATTTCTAAAATAGTTCCTCCTTTAGTATTTATTTTTTTATCATCAATAAAAACTATCATTTTATTATCTTCTTAATTAAGGTTTCAAAAGGTCTATAAGCATTAGCGCCTAAAGGACACAAAGATGTCTCTTTTAACACTAAGAATAAATCATTTAAGGTTTGTTTATCTAATTTTTTACTATCCAGCATTTTATCTATTCTATATATTCCTTCTCTACAAGGAGTACACTTATCACAATTCTCAGCTAAAAAGAATTGAGACCATTGTTTCATTAAAGCAAAAGGATCTGTTTTAGAATTAAACACAACAATACAACCAATACCTTGTACTTTTTTATTTAATTCTTTAGGAAGAAGTATCTCACCCATTGCTCCTCCTCCTGACTGAACAAAAAAGTCAAAATCAGGATAATTATTTGTTTTTTTAAGTATCTGTTTAACAGTATATTTCTCAGGTAATTCAAACACTCCTTTATTTTTAATATCACCTGTAATAGTATAAAACCTAGTTTTTTTATATTCTCCTTTACTAATCCTACCTATACAATAAAAAGTCTCAGCATTATTAATTAAGGTAGGGCATTCAAATAAGCCCGATTGAACAGGATAAGGAGGTTTTACTCTTGGTTCTAATCTTTTATCTTCTAGAGCCTGACAAATAACAGTTTCTTCTCCGCCTAAATAGCCTCCTTTCTTTTTAACTATTTTAATATCTAATCCTTTAGTTAATTTCCTTAACTTAGAAGAAAACTGATTATAATATTCTTTTTTAAGATAAATAAAAGCAGAACTATTATTAAAAAACTTAAGAGCTGTTTTTATCCCTTCCACTACCACTTCAGGATAATTTTCTAAAATATATTTATCTTTATAATTTTTGGGCTCCCCTTCTGAGCAGTTACAAATAATATATTTCTTGCCTTTAGCCTTCCTAACTATTTCCCACTTCACAGCTGTGGGAAAACAAGAACCGCTTCTTCCTAAAAGCTGGTATTTCTTAAGCTCTGATAATATATTCATATATTCTATTTTAACAAAAATCAAAGGAAAACAAAACAACCCCTTGGGGCTGCCTTACATTATTTCTTTAATATAGGTTTTAAGCTCTGGTCCGTATTTAGGATGTTTTAAAGATAAATAAACATTAGATTTAAGCCATTTCATCTTATCCCCACACTCTAACCATTCCCCCTCTAACTCATAACCATAAATAACTTTTCCTTCTTTTATCATATGATCATTAATAACTTCAGCTAAAATAATTTCTCCTTTTTTACTAGGCTTAGCTTTTTTCAAATAAAAGAATACTTCTGGAGTTAGAATGTACTTACCAATAATAGCTAGATCAGAAGGAGCTTCTTCTATTGAAGGTTTTTCTATAATCTTTTTAATCTTATGCAAACGATTAGCTATTTTCTCAACCCCTACTACCCCATAACGAGATATTCTTTCTTTGGGTAGCTTGGTTAAAGAAATTACCGGTTTCTGACAGGTCTTAAATATCTTAGATAATTGAAGTACTGCTGGCTCTTTTCCATCAATAATATCATCTCCAAACATACAAGCTACTGGCTCATCTTTGACATGTTTAGCAGCCTGAAGAATAGCATGACCATCACCTAAGGGCTTTTTCTGAAGCACATAAGAAAATTTTATACCGGAACAAAGATCTTGGAGTTTTTTTACTTCAGCTAAAAGATCTTCTTTTTTCCTTTCTTTTAAGATTCTCTCTATTTTCGGAGAAGAACTAATATAGTCTAAAACCTTTTTATTTCCAGGACTTAAAACAAATATTATTTCTTCAATACCTGACTCTTTAGCTTCTCTAATAAGATACTGAATAACTGGTATATCTACTAAAGGCCATAACTCTTTAGAAACTACCCTTGATAAGGGCAAAAATCTTGTAGCTAAACCAGCAATAGGAATAATAGCTTTTTTAATCATTATTTTTTCCTTCTAAAGATGGCTGGGGTTTCCCAAGCATTCTCTTTTTCCATTAATTCTCTTTCTTCTTCCTCAACAACCTTTTTAACCTGTAAAGCATTTCTCCTAAGTTTTACATCACTAGAATCTTCTTTGACAACTGGTTCTGGTTTTTTCTCAATAGGCTTTTTCTTAATAGGTTTTTTCTTAATAGGTTTTTTCTTTATAGTTTTTTTAACAGGTTTCTTTTTAATAACTCTTTTACGTTTCTTAATAATAGGCTTTTCTTCGATCTTTTCTTCAACAACTGGTTCTGGTTTTTTAAATATTTTCTTTATAGCTCTTGGCTTCTTGGGTAGAACTCCTTTAGTAGCACAACCAGTAGCCAAAAGTGTTACTTTTATCTTATTAGGATACTTTTCACTTTGGCTAATACCAAATATAATCTTAGCTTTTTTATTCACTGAACCAGCAATAATTTCTGATAACTTAGAAACTTCTGTTAATTGAAGGTTCTTAGCCCCGACAATATTATAAATAACTCCTTTAGCTCCTTTAATAGTATAAGTATATAAAGGACTGGAAATAACTTTTTTAACTGCTTCTTCTCTTTGTTGCTCTGAAAGTTCTATGCTACTTAAATAAGATAACTTACCTCTGCCAGAAAGAACAGTTTTTAAGTCAGCAAAATCAATATTAATCAAACCAGGTAAATAAATCATTTCAATCAAACCTTCTAAGTTTTTAGCCAATCTTTGATTAATAGCTGACAAAGCTTCCTTTAAAGCTGTATTTTTATCTATAATAGTAAAGATTCTTTCATTAGGAATAACTGAAAAGGCATTTAAATGAGGTTTTATCTTTTCTAGAGCTTTTTCAGCAATCTCCATTTTCCTATCTCCTTCAAACTGAAAAGGCATAGTAAATATGCCATAAGTAATACAATCCATCTTTTTAGATATTTTAGCAAAAAGAGGACTAGCTGCTGAACCAGCTCCTCCTCCTAAACAAGAAACTATAATACAAATATCTTGTCCTTCAAAAAGTTTTTTAATTCTATCTTTATCTTCTTCAACAGCCGCCTCCCCTATTTCTACATTCATTCCAGTACCCAGACCTCTAGTTGTATTCTGACCAAACTGGAATCTTTTAGCATTCCTAATAGAGTTAAGAGCCTTAATATCTGTATTAGCAACCACAAAATCTGCTTTCTTTATCCGAGAAACAATTTCTGAAACAATAGAGCCTCCACCACCACCAATGCCAATAACCCTAACCTTAGTTTTACGAATACCCTCTTCCTTAGAAACAGGCTTTCTCTTTTTTACAATCTTCTTTTTAGTTTTTTTAGCTTTCTTCTTCATTATTTTTATCATATATGAAACATTAGTTTCTATTATTCATAATAACAACATTAATAAAAAAAGCAAGAAGAAAAGGCCTATAATAATAGGCCTTATAAAGAACAACGAAAAGAGGGAACGTAGACGCACCTGCCTAGGCTTTTCAAAGCTCTCCTTAAAATCCGTATTTCTTGACAGATTTTTCCTTTAATTGACGGCGCTGGACAACGCCCCCTCTCCCCTCTATAAATAAACAAAATAAGCGTTAAATAATATATTTCTCAGACTTGTTAGTTTATCAAAGTTGCTAAAACTTATTACTTATTGCCCCCTCTTAAAAGGCACTGGCTTATCTTGTTTTTAACAAAGAACATTATTCTATGTTAAAAAATAGCAAAAACTTTGTCAATGGTAGATTTTAACATTATCCAATTTATGCAGTTCTGTTAATGACTTACCCAATATAGTTCTAGAAATAGCTTCTGCTAAAAGACTAGCCACCGATATTACTGTAAACTTATTTCCTAGATTATAAGGCTCTTGCTGAAGAACACTGTCTGTAATAATAAATCTTTCTATACAAGACTTATTAAGCTTAAATATCAATTGCTCTTTATTTAATTTCTTATCAGCTAAAATTCCATGAATAGCTGCCATAAAAACTGATTTAGCTCCCTGCTCTATAAGAATATCAGCATTATTCATGCCTGTTTCGCCAGTTAATATCTCATCATCTATAAGTAGACAGTTTTTATCTTTGACCCTCCCGACTATTCTGTTAATCTCTGGTTTTTCTGTATCATCGGGCCTATCTTTATCAACATAAGCCGTAGATAATCTAAGAAGATGAGCTAATGAATTATATTTTTTAGCTGAACCAACATCGCAGAAAACAAGAACGAAATCTTCTTTATTTTGTCCTTCAAAGACATTGCTCTCCAAATAATCAATAAGTAAATAGGTAGCTGATATTTCATCGGCCACCGGAGTAAAGTAATGTTTAATATGAGAATCATGAGGATCAACTAACAAGACTCTCTTAACCCCAAAATTATTGCTTAATATGCTAGCTAAACGACAACTCATAGTAGAAATCCTGGGCTTGTTCTTTCTATCAGACCGACTACAAGGCATATAAGGAAAAACCAATAAAAGATTTGCTGGCCTAGCATTAATAATAGCATCTAATAAAGCAAAAAGCTCAATTAGACCTTTGTCAACTGGGGGAGCTTGAGTATGAACGACCACAACAAAATGATCTCTGACATTATCTACTTGAACTTCTATATTATCATTAGAAAAACGAGTAACCTTCTTATGTCCTAAAATTAGTTTCCCATCGGGCAAACGAGACCCTAAATTATCACAAATCTTATTAGCTATAGCTTCTGAACCTGTGGTAGCAAAAACCTTTACTGAAGTAAACATATTATTCTCCTTATTTAAAATGTTAAAGTGCTTTTTAATACCTTATATTAATAACAAATCAGTTATTTTGTCAAACAAAAAAACAGCCCCTTAGCGAGGCTGTTTCCTATTCTGCCATTTTTATTAAAGGCAAACCATTAGTTCCTACTGGTATATAAACAGTAGTATGATTAGGAGATTCAGCCATCTTCATTTGAGCTTGAATAGCTAAATATTGAAGATAGTTATCGTTCTGTTCTAATTCTTCAGAAATAATTTCCATACTTTCTGCTACTCCTCTAGCTCTTTCGACTTCTGCTTCTCTTAATAATTTAGCGCTTTCTAGTTCTGCCTTAGCTTGTTCTACCATAATTTGCTTAGCATATTCTTGTTCTTTTAATTGAGCCTGACCAGCTAGTTTTTTCCTCCAAACATTGTATTGAGGTAAAACTACCATAGCTACTATTATTAAAATAAAAACAAAAATTATTATTCCTACAAAAACTTTAGGATTTGGTTTTGGTCTATTCATTTCCATAAATAAAAGTTTTTAAAGTTATTAAACGACCTTTATTTCATCAAATGTCTTAGGAATTATAATATTATTTTCTTTAATATCTAATTTCTTTCTAATATCTCTATTAATATGAGTCAAGGCTACTAATTTAAAATCTTTGGTCTTCTCAATTAAATCAACTATAGCTGTGTGAGCATTCCTATCGTAAATATATGGCTCATCATAAAAATAAGCTTCATGAATTAATAAATCACAACCCTTAGCTAATTCTATTACCTTATCTGAAACATTAGTATCACCACTATAACAAATAGTTTTATCATTTGTTATCTTCACAGCCATATCTTTTACAAAATGCTGACCTTGAGCAAAAGATAAGTCTAATTCATTAAACTTAACCTTATCTTCTGCTTCTATAAAATTAAGCTCATAAGTCAAAGTATCCAAACAACCTTTATAAGCAAGATCCATTATTTTAGTAATAATATCTTTAGAACCTTTTTGAGAAATAATGGTAAAAGGTTTCGTTCTTTTTTCTTCCACCATTCTTATTAATAGAGCTGGTAAACCAAAATAATGATCGGCATGAAGATGACTAATATATACTCCATCTAAAAATGATTGATCATTATTATACTTCCATAATTGATAAGGAACTCGGAAACCACAATCTAGCAATAAATTAGTTTTATTAATTAATAATATTGAGGTATTAGGCTGGTCTTCATCAAAAGCCTCGCCCACTCCTAAGAATACAAGCTTCATTTGTTTAGAAATACAGTTTGAGTAGGATAAGCAAACTCTATCTTTTCCTTTTCAAACTGTTTTTTAATATTAAAATTAATAGCTTGCTGAACATCCATATAGTCATTATATTCACTACTATTTAAATAATAAACAATCTCATAATTAAGACTAAAATCACCAAACTTATTAAAGTGAACCCTATCTAGATCAGCTAACTCTATCTTATCTATAACATCTTTAATAATCTGAGGGATCTTCTTAAGCTTTTCCGTATCTGTCTCATAAGTAACCCCTAGATTAAACACTACTCTTCTCTTATCCATCTTTTTATAATTATGAACTCTAGTACTAGTTAATTCCTTATTAGAAACAACCAACTCTTCTCCTTGAAGAGTTTTAATCCTAGTTGACTTAATACCTACTCTTTCTACTGTACCCATATCAGTACCAATTATAATAAAGTCCCCTATTTCAAATGGCTTATCAAAATAAATAGAGAACGAAGCAAAGATATCAGCTAAAATATTCTGTAAAGCAAAAGCAATAGCTAAACCACCTATTCCTAGACCAGCTACTAAAGCAGTAATATCATAACCTAAGTTCTGAAGAAAGATTATAATAGCTAGGCCCCAAAGAAGTACTCTACTGGCTTTTCTAAATAACTCAATCATACTAGGATCGCCACCTCTTTTCTTAGCTAACTTCCTAAAACTATAATCTACTATGTTCTGTAAACCAGTAACAATATAGTAAACACCAGCTACTAATAATAAATAATAAACAATCTGGCCAAGTATATTAGGGATATTCAATAACCTTATAGAAAAGAACAAAGATAACAATAAATAAAAAGGCCAGTGAACAGAATCTACTGTCTTTATTATTAAATCATCAAATTCAGTAATTGTATGATTAACAATCTCTTTAACCTTAGCTAAAAGAATATATTTAAATATCTTTAAAACTATTATTCCTAGAACAAAAGATCCTAAAGCAATCAAATACTCTAAGACTGTATTATTCCAAAAAGATAAACTTAGTATTTCTGTATAATTCATAATATATAGAGTTAATTATTACTGGTTTAAGTATAATAAAAAAGCCCAGCTTAATCAAGCCGGACTTTTATGTTATATCTATTTTTTACTTATCCTTTCAAAAGCTCTTAAAACCTCTAAGGGAACAGCAAATACTACAGTATTAGATTGATCAGAACTAAGATCATTAAGAGAATGTAAGGTTCTAAGATGTAAAGATCCTGGTGAATCAGATAAAACTCTAGCTGCTTCTGCTAAGTTTTGAGAAGCAACCTTTTCTCCTTCTGCTTTAATAATAACAGCTCTTCTTTCTCTTTCTGCTTCTGCTTCCTTACCCATTGTTCTCTTCATGTTCTCTGGAAGCTCAATATGTTTCAAATCAACAGA
>Ga0272442_10010335_pt1 | contig 11514 bp, 11 predicted proteins | sample SSMForm2O_FD_200262 | JGI IMG/M metagenome (GOLD analysis project Ga0272442, IMG submission 200262) | Marine sediment archaeal communities from Little Sippewissett salt marsh, Falmouth, MA, United States - SSM-Form-2O | ecosystem: Environmental > Aquatic > Marine > Wetlands > Sediment ...
GAATGGACGACTTTGCGGAAGTAGAGCCCGAGGAGCATGATACCGATCAGATACGCCACCACGACGAAGTAATCGATTCCGCTTAGCACCGCGTGTCACCTCATATCAGGTTCTGGCGTCGCGAGAGCACAGCAACGCATGTCCGTTTGGCTCCACCGGGTTAGAGGCCGCTTTGTTGCCGTGTCATCTTACCGGGCCTCTCCCCGGACCGCAACGAAAAGCTCTTGCCGTCGATGCCAAAACGTGCGTGGACACAGGGACACTGTCACGGAGCCGTGCGTCGCGGCCTAGCCGTCTGCACTCTCTTGGGTTCGTTCGGCCATGACGTCCCCCCCCGGGCTTGCCGACGACAATCCTCAGCGATCCGCGAGCCGCTCGACACATCGACGCAACAGGCTCTCACCACCGCGAAGACCGGCCCCATGCAATGAGTGCCCTGCACGAGAGGTTCCCCGACAGGCAAATGGGTCCTGTCTGACGAACACAAAACAGGGAGATCACCGGGCCTGGCGCAGCAATAAACAGGGTCTTCTTTGTTGCCAAAGTCCACCTCCGGACTCGTCAGACAGAACCCGGCAGATCCGAGTTTCTCACATCGTGATTCTTGCGCTTATTCTCACTCAAGTTACGCCCTCGCCATGACGAAAAAACTGTATATGCGTAGCGATCTTGTCGGGATAGCCAAGAGAGTGCTGAAATGACATCGAAAAGCCAGTCTGAACCCATGGATCGAGACAAAAAACCGGCACGCATCCTGTTTGCTGAGGATGACAGCCTCACCAGCCGAATGCTTGCCAGTTTGTTATCGGACACGGTCGGCATCGAAGTAACACGGGCGAACGACGGCCAGGAGGCGCTGCGACAGGCACTGGCCGAACCCTTCGAGTTGATCCTCATGGACATGGAAATGCCCAACCTGGACGGATACGAGGCAACCCGGAGGCTTCGCGAGGCAGGGATCAACGTCCCCATCGTGGCGTTGACCGCCCATGCCATGGATGGAGATAGACGCAGGTGTATCGCCGCCGGCTGCACAGACTACTTGTCCAAACCGTTCAGTCGCCGGGTGTTGTTGGAGACCCTGCGCACCTACCTGCCCTCCATGGAGCGGCACTTCGGCCATAGGGTCGAACAGCCTGATGCTCAGGGAGACCACGCGGCCCCGGCGTGCCAACCGCACGAGGCAAATGAGAACGCCTCGACCGAAGCCGCGAACGGACGGCCGGTCGTCGACCTGGCTCAACTGATCGATCGCTTCGGCGATGCGCAATCCGTGATCGAGCTCCTGCCCACCTACCTCGACACGGCGGAGGAGCACATGGCGATGCTGACGATCGCTGTCGAGAAGGGACAAATGACGGAGATTGCCAGGCTGGGCCACACCGTCAGAGGCGCCGCCCGGAACCTCGGCGCCAACCCGCTGGCAGACGCTGCCCTCGAACTGGAGCGTGCCGGACGCAGAGAAGACATGACCGCCGCCGCTTCCTTGCTACCCGGTGTGCGCAACGAATACGAGAACATGAGGGCGTTCCTGTCGAAATGCGAGAACCTGCCCGAACTGCTCGCGCAGAGAACGGCTGACTAACTCGCTTCACCGCCCCTGCCCGCCGATCTTGGCGTGCTACGGCTCCTAATCGACCACCTGCTGCCAGCTCCCCGGAGAGACCTTCATACGCTCAACGTACGTGTAGCCTTCGGGTGGGCTCGCGCAGAGACCGGGATCGTGGACGATCACGTTCGTACCCCCAACGTACACTTGGCCTTCGCAGATGATCGCCCCCTCGATCCGCGCCGTCTCGCCCAGGTCCAAGTCCCCGCTGATGTGGACGAGACCACGGATCTCGTTGTCGTAGGTGTCAGACGTGTCGCTGTCCCATTGGCCGTCGTAGGGCACGCCGAAGGGGTTGAAGTTTGTCCCACAGGCGCTCTCGGAAAGCTGCTGACCGGCGCTCTTGTGTCGTATGCAGACATCGCCGTCAACGATCAACACCGGATAGTCTGACCGGTAGTTCTGCATGAGAACGGCGTCCTCCACAAACAGAATCCCCCCGTCCGTGCGCACGATGAGCGTGCCATGAATCCGCGTGTTCTTGATCTGGAGGTCACTGCCGTCCGTGTCGATGAAGTAGAGCCCGTTGGGATCGGCCGGGCCCCAGGGATTCGAACCGGCCGCAAGGACCACCTTGTCCATGGCGCCGCTGTAAGGGACGACCGTGGCCCTGGCAATGTAGTCCGAAATCACGCTGGAACCAGGCATCTCTTTGGCATCGGCCGGTGCCGTCGTGCTTCCCGCGATGGTCCCGGAGCCTTGCACGGTGTCCGCCTCCGCATCGCCATTGACAGTCCCTGAGACATTCAAAACGGCGTTCGTCGAGAGCGGGGCGCCCTGAACGGTGATACTATGGCCCAAGCCCACAGTCACAGTCTCGGACGCGTGTAGACAGGTGTCCAGCGCCTCCAACGGCCCGATGACCGGGACCAGCACCACCTGCATCTTATGACGGGCGATGCCTTTGGTACCGATGCCCGTCAAGATAAGCGGTTCGTACACCGAGTCGGTCAGATCGCCGTCCTGAGGGTCGACGCCCTCAAGTATGAAGGTTCCGTCGCCCAGCGATTTATCGGACAGCCACGCGCCGTTGGGCCAGGCCGTACGCCAGTTCGGGTCCTGCTCCACCTGCAACAGACCCAATTCAACCGCCGAGACCGCGCACGCCCGCGCTACAACGTCGTCGCTCGCCCGCTGCACAGCCCGAGTCTGGAGACGCACGGCGGTCACCGCTGCCAGCCCGATGATCGTCACCAGCATGGAGGCGCCCAGCACGTGTATGTACACGCTGCCAAGCAACCTGCATCGTCTTGTCGTGCTCATCTCCACGTCCGGATCCTCGCGCTACTGATGCGCCGTGCGTACGGCCACAAAGGTGGCATGCGTGATATTGTTGCGCTTGGTGGTCACCGTGATACGCTTGGCGCCGGTCTCGCTCGCCTGGACCTGCGTGGGATCCAGTGGGTCGACCCAGTCGACCGCGACCGTCCACTGCCAATCGTCGGATTGCGGAATCTCATTCCCATCCTTATCCTCCAGGGGCGATTCCGACCAGTTGTCGTAATCATCCACGTCGTCGAAATCCCCTCTGTCCGTGGTTTGCTCCCCAGACTCCGGACCGAACACGACCGGATCATTCGGGTCTTCGTACGCCTGCTGCACGATCTCCGCCAGAAGCGACTCGGCCAGCAATCGCCCGCGATTGTGCAGCGATACCTTGTACTGGATGACCCGCGAGGCCCCCACGGCGCTCAACGCCGCCACCAACATCACCGCGACGATGATCGTCGAAATCACGGCCTCGACCAAGGTGAAGGCCCTGCTGTCGCGCGGCCTCAACCACCTCATGGCGTCACCTCCGGCTCGTTAAGCAGGCCGACACCGGTCCGCACGACTGTCCGCTCGTCGTCCCCGGCTTGCACGGTGAGCGTCGCACCGCCCAGGTAATACGTGGTCTCGATTTCTGGGTCTCCCGGGGTCGTGACGGTGCCATACACCCAGTACAGCAGCGAGTCCGAGCTCCGCACGGTCCAGGAACTGCCGCCATCGGTCGAACGCAGCAGATGACCATCGGGAAGATCGGACGCCTCCGTATCTCCTTGGATCCGGCACGCCGTGCCGTTGGCGATCCACTTGAAGACCAGACAAAGACCTTGATCGGGTGCCAGCTCTGACACGCTCGAAAACGAGAACTCCTGCAACGTATAGCCGGACGTCAACGTCGATTCCAGGAGGGTCTTCTCCTCCAGGACCGACTCGCTCGGATACCCGCCGGCCGTAGCGAACCGCAACTGAACGCGGGATTCGCCAGTGCTCGTGGCATAGGTTTTCGCCCTGAACTGAACGCGGGTGACCTTCCAACTGATCGCATCGCCCGGCAGCGAAGGCAAGAAATACTGGGCGTACCATTCGTCGCTCTCGACGTCGAAGTCACCCACATTCTCGGTTTCACTGTAGCTGCTCAGCGCCGTCTCGCCGCTCTCGCTCGAAGACTGGACCTCCGTAGTAACTGTTTTGACGTCGTAGGACAGGTCGAACTGACCGACATCGGGAAGAACAGCGAATGCCGCGCTGCCGTTGTACTGTCTGGTCAAGGGATCACCCGGAGTCCCGGACCAAGCGTACCGAATGGTCTCAGGCACGTCATTTCCATCACGATCCCCCACCGTGAACTCGATCGTGGTGGCAGTGCTATCCACGATAGAAACCGCGTACTGTAACTCGGTAGCGATCTCATCGGCAACCTGGCCGGCAGCGATGGCGGCGCCCGCCGGGTTGTCCGCCGTCGGAACCGCATGGCTAACAATGAGCATCGCCGAGCCCACGCCCAACATGATCACAGCCATGACCGCGATCGTCACAACCAGTTCGATCAGCGTCAAGCCACGCCACCGGCTGCGCCCGGCGATCCGCCCGTGTTGCCCCACTCGCAAGATCATTGGATGCTCACCTGACCCGTATCGCCATCGATGACGACAGTCTTCTGCACATTCCCCGAACTGACCACGATCGTGCCACCACTGTCTGGCATGCCCCAGCCATCGAACACAACCTGGCTATCGCCCCCCAGATCAGCCGAGACAAGCTTCGCATCATACGGATCGAGCGACAGATTGACGCTGTAGTCACCTGAGCCGCCGTCGAAGGAAGGGACACCAATCAACTGATACTCCTCCGTCGCCACGCTGAAAGACACAGTACAGGCGGCCGATGTCGTCTTCGCAAAGGATTGGGCCTGATCAAGATCGGTCACCACCCGCTGCGCGGCCAAATCCGCCTGGTGTCGCACCACAGCATCGGCGTACCGAGGAAGCGCAATGGCAGCGAAGGTGACCAGGATAGCCATCACGAGGACCACTTCGAGCAAACTGAAACCAGCGTTCTGGCTGTGGCCATCTCGCCTCATGACTGACCCCGCAGAAGATGCTATCCCCGAATCCGACAACGGCCACCACCGGCATTCCAACGGGCTACCCAGCGGAGCATAAAGACCGGGCCACTCCCGGTCTTCCCGGCAGCGGCCCGAATCGATTCGTTTCAAGTACTAGACAGTGCCGTCTCGCCTTGGCAACCGCCGAGGACCCGCTCTCGCAGCCTGTCAGTAGGTGCTGTAAAGCACGCCCGCGTCGTCCGTCTCGGTGGTAGTATTGGCCCGGATGTCTCCCGAAGCCTCCGTATAGATCCACCCGACATCGTTGCCATCCGCGGCTGCGATCCCGTTGGAACCCTTCCTGGCACCGACCGTCAGTGGTGGAACGCTCCGCAGATACGGCCCGTAGATGTGCGTGGCCGTCTTCGTCGCGTTGGTGGCGCCGGAAACATCGGAATACTGAATCAGTTGGTTCTCGATGGTCCCTACAACCGGAAAAGAGCCGCCGTGCTCGGCCGAGAAAAGATCGATAGCATTCCGAAGAACCGAAAGATTGCCGCTCACGGCCGCATCATTGGCCCCCTTCGAACCCCGACTCATACGCGGGATGCCGATCGCTGCCAGGATGGCGATGATCGCAACCACAATCACCACTTCGAGCAAGCTGAAGCCTCTGGTGTGTCGTTGTCTGTTGCTACTCATGGTAGTGAACCTCCTGCCCAGTATCCTCGTTGTAAACCTCACCAGTATCTAACGTTATTCCACTATCGTCATAATTCGGGTAGGGCTTGAGTACGGAAATGGTTGAAGAATCTGCCAAAATCCGATGACGACTGCCCCCCCCCGGGCCTCTCGATCAGCGATTCTTTTCCAGCCTCAGCTCGATTCGCTCACCCCCCCGTTCGAAGACGACCGATTCGCGGTTGATCAGGACGAGCTCAAAGTCCTCAAGGCGTTCGCCCAAGCGAAGCAATTTGTCGTCAATCGAGACGCGCGTCCCTTCTTCGTCCACGATGATCGCCCCGAGCTTATAGGTCGCTGCGAACCTCGCCGCCGCCCGTCCGAGGGAATAATCGATAATCTCGGGCCCAGGATCTCCGCTCCAGGATCTGGGCAACGAGAACAAATCCCGTGGCGATCCGAGGCTCAAATCGTTATCAGACCAGGCCGCTTCAAGTTTCCGAGCCACGGTCTGGGTGGTCGATTCCCCGAGAGGCGCCGGCGCGATGCCCTGTCTCCCAGTTCTCTGTACAGCCCCGTGGTCCGAAGAAACGCGATGTTCGGAAGCCGGAGCGCTCCTGGGAAGAACAAACGCCCTGTCTACAACCAGAGCTGCGACACTCACGGCCAACACCGCCACACCCACCTTCTGTCGCGCATTCAACATCATTGACGATTGGTCCCAAAACGCAATGTCCCGCCGTCAGCGGTTCGAGCAGGCTGCCGCATGGAGGCCTGCAATTCGGGCGACGTATACCATAGCATCTCCAGACGAAGCTTCGCCGCTTGTCCTGACGCGGCCGGATTTCCCACCAATTCAAGTTTTGCCAGGCTCGTGTCGGCGAAGGTCCGAATAAACTCATTGAGAAGGGTCACCGACTTCTTGTAGTCACCACGCCCGGCAATGCTTATCGGCACTACCGTGCACCGCGTAGAGGCCAACACCTCCCCGATCTGGACGTCGTCAATCTCCAGATCATGGTCGTCCAGCAAAGCCGTCAGCGCAGCAACACGCTGGTTGGTGCCGCTGGAAGGTTTCAGCCGGATTCGTCCTTCGGCCAGTTGCTCCTGCGCCGCCGCCAACTGACTCTCCAGATGCTTCGCAGCCCCTTCTGCTTCAGCGCACCTCTGGCGCTGTGCCCGCAGCTCCTGACGCTGAGAGGCCAAAGACGCCTTCTGTTCGAGCATGGGGGCGATGCCGAACACATAGGCGGCGATCGACGCAACCAGACAGATACCGACACCCATCGCGTCGACGACCCAGGACACCCATCGTAAGTTTGTCGTATGTTCCATGCACCTTCCCGCTTAGATCCAGCACTCAAGGCTGAAGGCAATCGCCTGGCCATCCAGGAATGCCCGTCGGTAGCTATTGATGAGCCGGACAGACTCAAACACCCGCATCCTCTCCAGGCCCAATACGAACTGCGAAACGGAATTCTGTGTCCGGCCGAATCCTGTTAGCCGCAGCCGGTACCGTCGCGACGCCAGAAGGTCTTCCAGCGGAGACGACGCCAGCCATGTCTTCAGATCCTTCGTGATGTCACCGGCATTGGCGTCGGTCGTGGAAAGGTGGCACTGACTCAGCACAACGTTCTCGCCCAGTTCGTTCCCGAGCAAGACCAGAAGCTTGCTCCAATCCGGCTGGCCCGCGATCGCCTGGCTGACCTCCAGCTCTCGCGTCACCTCCGTAAGTTGTCCTTGCAGTTCCAAAACCCGCTTGCTGTGCTCGTCAATGACCTGCTCCACCGACTGGCGATCTCGAGCGAGCGAATGGCTGTCGCTCGGCCAGAGAACATGGGCCGACAGCAAACCGGCAGCCAGCAGCAGGAGATACGTTCCGCATATGCCGGTCCAGACGCGACCTCTCCGTTTCCAGCGCTTCCGGGCCAGTCTCCGGACGGGAATAAGATTCACATCGCCCATGCTTACACTCCTGTGAACTTGGCCAGCCCCAATGCAACGGTCACAGCCGGGTTGTCGGCCTTGGCCAACAGGTGCGACGCGCTCTCCAGAATGTCACTGGGCGCCGCTGTCGCCACCTCAACTCGGAGACACTCCTGGAGATACTTCGATACCCCAGCCACGCTTGCGCCACCGCCGATCAACACCATGCGCTTGACGCCTTCACCCGGATACTGACGAGCGACGTAGGCAAACGGCGCCTGCAAGCCCTCCAGAACCCCATCGAAATGACCCCGCGACATGCGCCGTATGATCGCCACGGTCTGTTCATCAAGCCCCTGCACATCCGCACCGGCCGAAAGGCCCATCGTGCTGATGATCTGACAGGCCGAGTCCCCGGGAATCTTGAACTTCTCACTCAAACGCGCCACCAAAGCCGACAAAGACGAATTGGCGAGAAGCCGCTCGTAAACGACAGTGCCGCCGCACACAATCAGCAGCTTCGTCGCGCTCCAGCCCAGATCGAGAATCGCCGTCACAGCCGGTGGAGCGAGAATCAGCGGCGCACACGCCCGCGCCGCCGCCGCACTGCGAACGTCCAGGGCGCACACGTCGAATCCGTTCTCGTCGAACTGGTCCAGAAACGCATTGGCCGTCTCGTGCGGACAGCCCACCGCAATGGCCTGCATCGTCGACTGAGACTGGCCCACCGCCGTCGGTTCCCAGCAGATCATCTCGAAGGAGTCCGGCTGCACCTGGTGCATGCGCGACAGCTCCATGCGCGCGATCTGCGCCACGGGAGCGCCGGAGACCTGACGCGGCAGGTCAAACACACCCCGCAGAAGCGACTGATCCGGGGCCGCCAGAACGATGTCACGACCCTGAAAGCCTTGGCGCTTCAGCACACGCCGCAACTCGCGAATCTCCTGGCCGGAAAGCTCCTTCTCCGCATCGGCCCGCGGCACCACCGAAATCGCCGCCGTTCGATACCGTCCGCGCAATACGTTCAGTTGAACCGCCTTGATGATCCGGCTGCCCACATCGACGCCGATGGGGGTCCGTATCCCATGAAGACCGATCATCATCGCCCTCCTTGCGTCATCGCCGTCAGATCGAACAATGGCAGAAACATGCTCACCGCGATGAAACCAACCAGCACACCCATGACGATGAGAATGCCCGGCTCCACGATGCTCGCCAGCGAGCGAACAATCACCTCGTTCTCCTCATCCAGAAAATCCGCCACGTTCAAGAGCAGACTGTCCAAACGCCCACTCTGTTCGCCACTGTGAATGGCCTGGTGAACCGACGGACTGATCAGCTTCTCGTTCGTAAACGCCAGGCTGATGGGTTCGCCCCTCAGCACGTATTCTTCCGCCCGTGAGATCAGTTCGGCGTAATGAACGTTCCCTGCCGCCTGCCGCACGTATTGCAGCGATTCGAGTACCGGAACGTGCCCCTCCATCAGGACCGCCAGCAAGCGCACAATGCGCGCCGTCGCCAGGCTCTTGATAACCCCGCCAATAAACGGAAGTCGCAACACGATCGTGTCGCGCAACCGCTGGCCACGCGGGGTGCGGAGAAACGCCAGAAGCGACACGCCGGCCGCCACCGGACTCAGCAAAGCGACCCACCAATACTGCCGCAGTGCCCCGCTGAGGCGCACCAGAAATTCCGTACTGGACGGCAGCGGAACATCCAGGCTGGCGAACAGCGACGCAAAACGCGGTACGACGAAGATCAACAGCATCGGAAGGATGGTCAGCGCCACGAGACTGAGCAGGCTGGGATAGACCAGGGCGCCCACGACCGCGTGCCGAGTGCGCAATTGCTTCTGCTTCAGCGTGGCCAGACGGTCAAGCATCTCCGCCAGGAAACCGCTGGATTCGCCGGCCGCAACACAACTCTGGTAGACCGCATCGAAGTAATCGGGGTAGTGCCTCAGCGAATCCGACAGGGAGGCTCCCTCCTCAATGCGGTTGCGCAAGCCCGACACCGCCTCCTGCCAGGGCCCCGGCTTGGCCTGACGCTCCAGCGCACCAATGGCTTCGACGAGTTGTGTGCCCGAGCTGAGAAGAACGTAGAGCTGACGAGTGAATACCGCCACATGCTTGATCTTCCGCCCGCGACCCAACTGGACTGTCAAACGACCTTTCCCTTGTGGCTTCGCAGCGGTAGCCGACGTCGCAACCTCCGCCACAAACAGCCCCTTGCGACGTAGCGCCTCGGCCGCCGCGGCCATGTCGGCAGACTCGATCGTCCCATTGACCGCTTTGCCCAGATTGTCGTATGCTTTGTACGCCAGCTTCATGATGTCTACGCCGATTCAACGGCCTCCCCAACCGGTTCGTCCGCCAGGTCCTCGCTGTGCGTCACAGCAAGAATCTCTTCCAGGCAACTCTTTCCCTCCTGCGCCAACAAAACGCCTTCCTCGCGAAGGGACAGAACACCCAACTTATGCAGCGCGTCGCGAAGCTCGTGCGATGGTGCCGCATGGTGCACGAGACGGCGAATCTCGGGAATAACTTCCATGACCGCGTAGATGCCCGCCCTGCCGCGAAAACCGGAATTGTGGCAATCCTTGCAGCCGCTCCCCCGACGGAAGGGGCGACCCGACATATCCGCCAGGCCGGCATCGCTCAGCACGTTCTCCGAAGGGAAGTACTTCGTGGCACAACTCGGGCACACCGTTCGGGCCAGTCGCTGCGCCACCACGCCATTAACGGCACTCGACAGCAAATACGGCTCGATCCCCATGTCGATCAATCGGGCCACAGCACCCGGAGCATCGTTCGTGTGCAGCGTGGCAAGAACCAGATGTCCCGTCAGCGCCGCTTGAACCGCCACGCGCGCCGTCGGCTCGTCACGGATCTCACCGATCATAATAACGTCCGGGTCCTGCCGCAGAATGCTCCGCAACGCCCGCGAGAACGTCATCCCGATCCCCTCGTGGACCTGAATCTGATTGATCATGTCCAACTGATACTCAACGGGGTCCTCAACCGTGACGATGTTGCTCTCCGGGCTGCGCAACAGGTCCAGCGCCGAATACAGCGTCGTCGTCTTGCCGCTGCCCGTCGGACCGGTCACGAGGACCAGACCGTAGGGTTGACGCAGCATCCGGTCGAACGCTGCCAGCGTCTCTGAGCGGAACCCTAGGTCCTCCATGCGAATCTTGAGATTCGCCTTGTCCAGTATGCGAACCACGACCTTCTCGCCAAGCAGCGTCGGCATGCTGGAAACACGCAGGTCGATCTCCCGACCCTCCGCCACGATCCGCACCCGACCCTCCTGAGGCAGACGTTTCTCCGCGATGTCCATCTTGCCGATCACCTTGACACGCGATACCACCGACGCGTGCAGGCCCGTGGGAGGCTTCATCAACTCGCGCAAGGAGCCGTCGATGCGGTACCGAATGCGCGTCCCCTTCTTGTCTGGCTCGATGTGGATATCGCTGGCCCCATCCTTGATCGCCGTCAGCAGCGCCATGTTCACCAGATTGACAATCGGGCTGCCCTCGACCAGATGGTCGAGATCCGTGCCGGACCCTTCATCAACCGATTCCTTGTCAACCACTTCCAGGTTGGCCTCCGAGAGGGAGGAAAGGAACGAGTCGATGTCGGTGTTGCCCGAGGAGTACTTCTTGACAAACTCGAGTATGTTCGTCGCCGGCGCCAGCACCGGGCGAATCGTGCAGCCCGTCAATTGACGCAGCCGGTCGATCTTGGGCAGCGACTGGGGCTCCGCCATAGCCACCGTCAGCGTGTTATGTATTTGGAACATCGGGATGGCCTTCAGACGAACGGCCTCCTCCTCCCCGATCAGCTTCAGAAGAGAAAAATCCACCAGGCCATGACGCAGTTGACAACTGGGAACATCAAGCTGGCGACCCAGAACACGCAGCATCGTCGGGCGACTGATGAGACCTTGCTCGACCAGCATCTCCCCCAGCAGGACGCCGTTGGTCCGC
>Ga0272442_10010336_pt1 | contig 11513 bp, 7 predicted proteins | sample SSMForm2O_FD_200262 | JGI IMG/M metagenome (GOLD analysis project Ga0272442, IMG submission 200262) | Marine sediment archaeal communities from Little Sippewissett salt marsh, Falmouth, MA, United States - SSM-Form-2O | ecosystem: Environmental > Aquatic > Marine > Wetlands > Sediment ...
GACAACTCATACCGGGCATCACGACATCGGTTAAAACCAGGTCGATCCGGGATTTTTCTTTGCGAAAAAGGCGCAACGCTTCCTCGCCGTTCGCGGCCGCAAGGGTCGTATATCCGTATTCGGCCAGGGTATCCCGGGTGACTTTGCGGACGGCGGCATCGTCTTCAACGAGCAGAATGGTTTCGTCACCCCACAAGGCCGGATCCCGGCCGGAGGTTCCCGTTTCTTCCACTTGATCTTCCTGGGAATATGGAAGAAAAACTTTCAATGTGGTGCCTTTTTGGAGTTCAGTGGAAACATCGATGAATCCATTGTTCTGCTTTACAATTCCATATACCGTGGCCAGGCCGAGGCCGGTCCCGCGATCCCGGCTTTTGGTGGTAAAGAAAGGCTCGAAAATACGTGCTTTCGTCTTTGCATCCATACCCAGGCCCGTATCGGTTACGGCCAGCATGACATACCTGTCCGGCAGAACTCCCGGGTCTCGCTTGATCGTATCCGTGAGCCCGGCAACACTCGTCCGGATAATCATTTTACCGCCTTCGGGCATGGCGTCCCGGGCATTGATGGCGATGTTCATGATGACCTGCTCGATCTGCCCGGGATCAGCCTTGAGATTCGGCAGATCCGGCTGCAACTCGGTGCTGACCTGAATGTCTTCCCCCAACAGTCGACTCAGCATGCTCAGGTGATCAACAATTACCTTGTTGAGGTTGATGACTTTGGGATCAACAATCTGCTTGCGGCTGAAAGCCAATAACTGGCTGGTCAGCCGGGCGGCGCGTTTGCCCGCATCGCGAATCTGCAGGATCTGCTCCCCGATTTCCCGGGGAAGTTCCTGCCGGATCAACATATCGCTGTAGCCGTTAATGATGGTAAGCAGGTTGTTGAAATCATGGGCCACCCCACCGGCCAGTTGGCCAATGGCCTCCATCTTCTGGACCTGACGCAGCTGGTTCTCCAGGCGCCGGGTTTCCGTAACATCACGCAGAATGCCCTGGGTGGCGAATCCCTCCTTGTATTTTACATATGTCACCGTGGCTTCCACTTCGATCTCGCGGCCGCCGGCGGCCAGGGCGGTGAATTCATAGGTGGGTTTAAGGCTTTTCCCCGCCTTCTGAGACAGGATCCGTTGCTCGATAGCCGGCCGGCTCTTCTCCGCGACCAGCTGGATGAAATCGAAACCGGGCTTGTTCACATCTTCCAGGCTGACCCCGAACATCTCCTGAAATTTGTCATTGATGAGTTCAAAGCGTCTGTCATACAGGAGGTATATGGCTTCGCCGGAATGCTGAACCAGGTGGCGGTATTTTGCTTCGCTTTCCCGCAAAGCTTCTTCGGCGCGTTTGCGTTCCGTAATATCCGTGTGGGTTCCGATGAAACGAGTGGGACGCCCATCCGCATCCCTCTCCACGATCTTGCCGCGGCCCATGATCCACATCCAGTCGCCGCTTTTTCTCGCGAAACGGAATTCCACTACGAACCGATCGATTTCACCCTTCAGGTGTCTGGCGGCAATGTTCATGACATTGTCGATATCCTCGGGATGCAGCCGCTCCTGGAATGATTCCAGGGTATGGGGGAACGCATTCACATCGTAGCCGGCCATGGTGTAGTAAATGGGATCGAAATACACCACGTTGCTGTTCAGGTCCCAGTCCCACATGCCGTCATTGGCAACGGCCATGGCCATTTCCATGCGTTCCAGGCTGTCATGCAAATCCTTCTCCGCCTGCTTGCGTTCAGCGATTCCGGTGGTCTCAAGCGCCGCCGGAGACTTTTCAAGGGCTTCCACCCGCTCCCGCAGGCGGCGGATCTCGGCAAGCAATTGCTGGCGGGTCATTTCCTCTGGATTCATGTTACTTGCGGTCAAGGGGCTCCCTTCCTTCGTATTGAGTGTAGATTTGCCGGGTGAAAAAGTCAAACCAAAACGATTGGATATACCGGCGGGCGTGGTTCCGCCGGTCATACCGTTGGCATCCCAAGGAAGGGAATCGGCGGGGAAAGCGCGCCGGCACTTCCCCCGCCGGATTTTGTTTCCATTCTATTTGTTATCCAGATCCCGCAGCAGCACTTCCACGGCTTTTTCCAATTGCTGATCCACGCCCTTCGCCATCATTTCATACTCGTTGAATACCCGCACATCCGGCTCAAGCTGCTGGTTTTCCAGGTATTTCCCGGTCAAGTCATGTTTGCCCACCTGGGGAATACCGAAGTAGAGTGACCGGTCCTGCAGGGTTTCCCACCACACGGAAGTCATGGTACCGGGAACCGGCATGCCTACAAGTTTACCGATACCCAGGGTTTTGTACCCGTAGGGGAATCCGTGGGCGTCGGAATAGTTGCTCTCACTGATCAATACGATGGATTTCTTTGTCCACCGGTTTTCAGGCTTGATCCCGAGATACTGCCCCCGGGGCATTTGAGAAAGATATTTTTCTCCGCTCAGCAAGGTGGTCAACTGCTCCACCAGGTTCCCCCCGCCGTTAAAACGGGTATCGATGACAACCGCTTCCCTGTTGGTGAATTTTCCGAACAATTCCTCGAACGTATCCCGGTAACTGGATCCGCTCATGCTCCGGACATGGATATACCCCAACCTGCCCTTCGACAACCGGACGGTCTCCTTTTCCCTGGATTTCACCCAGCGCCGGTACAGCAATTGGTTCAACTCTCCGGCGCTGATCGGTTTCCTGACTTCCTGCCAGCGAGCCTTTGTGAGGGGATTGTAGAGTGACAACAACACGTGCTTGCCCGCCTTGCGGTTGAGCAACCGGTAATAATTGGTATCGGCGGTTATGGGAGTGTTGTCGATTTTTTCGATCACCGTTCCCACCCGGATTCGGGAATCCGCCTTTTCCAGGGGCCCTTTCTCGATGATTTCCACGATCTTCAGGCCGTCCCCCGGGTATTCGGGATCATAGAACGCCCCCAGCTTGGCGGTACGGTCGCCGGTGGCGGAGACATGCCGGTATCCGGAACCGGTGTGGGACCCGTTCAGTTCTCCCAGCATTTCACTCAGCATCTCGGCGAAATCGTAATTGTTGTTGATGTGCGGCAGGAAACGGGCATATTCCTTTTTGTAAAAATCCCAGTCCACGCCATGCAGCTTGGGATCATAGAACTTTTTCTTGATCTGCCTCCACACATGTTCAAAAAGGTAGCTTCTTTCCCCGGGACGGTTCAGGTCGAACTCGGCGCTGTAGGAGATGGCTTTTCTCTGGTTCCCAGCCAGGGTGATCCGGGTGATCCGGCCGTCTGAAAAGACAAAAAGGTGCTTCCCATCCTTGCTGATCTGCAGGCTGCTTCTTTTTCCACCCAGTTTGACCAGAAGCTTCGTCTCCTTCTTCCTGAAATCGTGCACCCACAAATCATATCCTTTCTCGAAGCGGCTCAGGTAATACAGCTTATCGCCCTCACCGGACATCACCCAGTCATTCAGGTCAGAGGAGTTGATGGTCAGCCGCAGGATCCGGTTCCTAATTTGATCCAGTTCGATCTTTAGCGGTTTCTTTTCATCCTTTTTATTTTTCCCGGCTTTTTTGACTGTATCGGCTTCTTGAGATTTATTCTTTGCCCTTTTTTCCCTCTCCTGCAACAATTCATATTCCTCTTTGGACAGCCGGAACTTGTCATAGGCATCCTTGGTGAAAAACATCCCCAGGACATCTCCCTGACCGTATTTATTTGAAAACCAGGTCATCGCGGTGCCGTCCAGAGACCATCTCGGCACGTAATCTTCAAAGCCGCTGCGGGTCAGGTTGATCAGTTCCCCGTCTCCGCCGGCGGAGATCAGGCCGCTCTCATAGGACCACCGCCCTTCACTCAAAAAGTGCACCAGAAACCACCTGCCGTCCGGTGACCACTGGTAATGCTGGTCTCCGTCCGCGTAGGAGTAGTTGTATTTGCCGGGCAGAACCGTGCGGGTTTTTCCGGATTCCAGGTTCAGAACCTTCAGGGTCGTCCGCTCCTCGAGATATGCCACCTCTTTTCCGTCCGGAGAGAAGTGCGGCTGAAACACTTCGGTATCCGTTATCAATACCGGTTTTTCCGTCAGTATAATGGAATTGGTGAAGTTGAGATCATCCTCCCCCAGATCCGTGCGGTACAGGTTCCAGCTTTTCCCCCTTTCCGCGGCGTACAAAAGAGATCTGCCGTCGGGGCTGAAGCTGACCGACCGTTCCTGTCCGGGAGTATTGGTTACCCGCTTCGTCGTGGCATAGTCTACGGCGGTGACAAAGACCTCTCCCCGGATAATGAATGCGATCTCTTTGCCGTCCGGCGACACGCACATTTCGGTGGCGCCGGAAGTCAGCCGGCCGGGTTCCAGGGAATTGATCTTTTTATCCCGTCTGATCTCTACCTTCACCTTGCCGGGATTTTCCCGGCCTTTTTTCAGGTATATTTCTCCGTTATACCCGTAGCAGAGCGTGTCGCCCGCGGCGGAGAGGAAGCGGACCGGATGCTTTGCGTGGAACGTAAGCTGAACCGCCGGCGCGGACGCGCGCAGAGATTGGGAAAACACGTTAAAGGAACCTTCACGCTCGCTGAGGTAGTAAAACCCCTTCTCATCCGCGGTCAATACGGGGCAGCGGTCCTCGCCGTTGAAGGTTGTCAGTTTTGTGTTCTTTCCGGTTGAGAAGTCATGCTTCCATATGTCCCGGGTCACCGAAGACGTGTGGTGTTTTCTCCAAATGTTTTCATATCCCTTGCGATCCTGATACACGATGAAGCTTCCGCTGCGATCCAGCCTGGCTTCCTCCGCCGGAGTGGCAAGGATCTGTTTGACCCGGCCCCCATTGATGGAGACCTGGTATAACTCGGACAATATTCCCGATGGAAACTGAACATTTTTGTAATGATCATCCATGGCCGCCGAGAACACCACGTGTTTGCCGTCACGGGTGAAACAATTGGGCGTCTGCCCCGCTGAGTTGTAGGTCAACCGCCGGGGTTCCCCCCCGCGAGAAGGGACAAGGAAAACATCAAAATTCCCGAACCGATCCGACGCGAAGGCGATATACTTTCCGTCCGGCGACCACACCGGCTTGAAATCATAGGCGGGATGGCTGGTCAGCTGAACCGCCAGGCCGCCCTTGGCGGGCACCGTGTAAAGATCATCCTTGTATGAGAAGGCGATCCGTTCGCCATCCGGCGATATGGCGGGATAGCGCATCCACAGAGGATTCGTGCCGGCGAAAAGTCCCACGCCGGCAACCACGATCAGAACGGCAAGCAAAAATCTCTTTTTCATGTTATTCCTCTCCGTAAAAAGCTTTTTCCAGGATAATCACAATACTTTTTTTACGAAGCCACCGAGACAAAGTTCCATGAATCACCGGATCGGGGAACTGCGGGATTACGGCAATGTAAGAATCGCCCCGATCCGTTTCTCCCTATTTAAACCAGACGGCGTAATACCCTGCATAAACCCCCGCGGCCATCCCGGTCCAATTATAGGATTTCCAGACTCCCTGATTCGTAATGACATCGTTGTGGTCCTTACTATTTTTCCAGCTATTCAGGGCTCCTGAAGCCGAAGTGCTCCCGATATGGATGATTTCAAACCCGTAGGCGCCGTCACCCGCGATCTCCTTGGGCTTGTTCCACATGATGACAAATGTGGTGGAATCGTCCGGGTCATAGCAGCCGCCTTTCCATTTACCGTTTTTTGACCAGCTGTGAGGATTGCCCTTGCAGCTGTTCTCGGGGTGATAAAGAACGAGGTCCTTGACATGCGCGACGGCGACTTTTTCCAACGAACTCGAGTGAGGCACCGGTTTCAGCCCGACACTTTTTCTATACTCGTTTATCAGGCATTCAAGTTTTTGCGCCTCGGTTCCCTGGGTACAATTGTTGCCCACCGTATTGGCGGCGATTTTAAACAGGCCGCTTTCCCCTTTCACCCCATCCCCGATTGTCGTGATTCTGACTGTATAATCACCCGGCGTCCAAGCGGCCTTTTTCAAATTCCAGGAATACTGGCCCGAATTGGGCGTGGAGGCGGCTATGGTGTAAACATACTTCGGGGCGCCTCCACTCATGAGTACCGCTTCAATTTTGACCGGACCGGTTTTGTACAGGCCCGACATTTTCCACTGAATGGGATAGCCGGTGGTTGCGGACTTGATCACTTCCCCATTCTTTGGCGCCGCGACTCCGATTGCCGGCGGTACATTAAGCATACGCCGGTCAATTTGAGAAACGCGGTGCGCAACCCCACGGTTGAGCGGATTGGCGATCATCAAGGTTTTATGCGTCGTGGTAATGGAAAAAGTACCCTCGCTGAAGGCCGCGACCGGGACACCCTTTTCCTTGATTTTTATACGGTATCCTGTGCCGGTTTTCGCCGAACCGCCGGCAAGGGTTCCCACTTTCCACTTGAAAACACCTGGATTCGCTGCCAGACCGGTTGCGATGACACCTACCATTACATTGTTTTTCCACAGGGTTATCTTTACCGAATTGGTTAATCCCGCCGCGGTCCACTTGATATCGGACTGGCTGTTCAACACCAGGGAATCGCCGTTTTTCGGTGATTGAACCTGAATCGTCGCGGATAACATGGGTATAGCCATAAGAATCATGAATACAAGCGGGGTTCTCTTTTTTATCACCATCGCCTCCTACCAGCATATGAAAGCATCAAGGGGGATATCTCAAACAGCAGCCGGACATGTCTTCTATCATTGGAAGATTTCCGGAGCCTGAACCCGCGACCGCAATGTATTTTCGGGAAGACTCGCCCGGGTTTCACTCCACCGTGGCCCGTCGGGAAAGGCGGACCGGTCAATCCAGGCTGATTTTGTGCAGTTCCCATACCTCTTCGTCGGGATTTTCGACAAAGGTGTAGAAACAGCGATCGTGAAAATTGAAGGGCGCACTGAAATCCATGCCGTAGGTCTCGGGAATGGGCAGAAACACCCGCTTGATCTCTTTCCCCTCCAGGGTCAGGATGATGCATTCCCGCCACCCTTTTTCATTAAACCGGTGGGTGGAAACATACAACCGGTCACTCCCGGCGATCAGGGCGTGCACCGGCGGGTAGTATTTGCGGTAATGGATTCGATCCTTGAAAAAGGGATAGATGTTCTTCCAGCGGGCGTCCTTCTGGAACCAGTTCTCGGTTTTTTCCCGGTATTCCGGGGCGATGCGGATGGGGGTGTAATCCAGCTTCAGGGTTTTGATCTTCTTGCCGTTTTTATCGTGGATATCGATGGCGAAGGCTTCCGGGTCCGGGGCGATGTACAATTTATCCCGGTAGGGGATGGGGAAAAAGGCGGTGAAGGGGAAGAGGAAGGAGGCGTTCTGTCCCACCTCCACCTTGGAGATAATCAACGGCGTCTCGCCTCTCTTTAGGTTTTTGTCCGCCAGGTGGATGGCCAGCACCTGCTTCTGGTCCTCCGTGGTGTGGACGGTCATGCAGATGTACCCGTCGCCGAAAGGGTAGAAGGTGTCGAACACACTGATTTTGCGTTCATTGAGAAAAGTCCCGTCCGGTGAATAGGTGGAGAATTTCCCCATGCTGCTGACCACCACCTTGCCCTCCAGGGGCAGCATCAGGATGGGTCCGCCGAAGGGTTGGGCGCGGATCTCCCCGGGGCCTTCCCCCTCCTTGCCGAACTTACCCTTGTAGGCATAGGTGGCGTCATCGTATATATACATGGTGGTGCCTTCCAGGATGTATATATTGCCGTTACCCCAGTCAATCGCCTGGGGCCGGGCCACTTCCGCCAGTTCCGCGACCTTCTCCGCCTGGAGATATGCGCCGGTCAGGAATACGACTATCGCCAGAATCGCTGTTTTCAGTTTCACGTTAACTCCTCCCTTGAACCAGTTCAACTCACGGGCATTATAAGAGATCCTGCACCGAAATCAAGTTCCCCCCCGCAAATGAATAGACCGGTTGGCGGCAATCTCAGCCATACAGGCGGTCTCACCGGGAGTAGGTGCAGCCGGGGTGTCATGATACCTGCCGGCCGCAAGCCCGGAGATATCCACCCCGGCTCCTGAGGTTCACCGGAAAAATCCAATCGGAACTCTATGACAAGGTTTCCGGAATGATCAGAGTTCCCCTTCGCCCACGGGTTCTTTATGCGTGGTGATAAAAGCTCCCGTTGATTGATTGTTCCAATGCATGAATACTGGCGATTCATTGCGAAGAATGTCGATGATGGTTGCCAGTTGACTTCCACAAAAACGAAGATAGTACACCGGCAATCCGGGTTTGGGCGCACTATTCGGCAGAGTCGGCTCATCTTCACCAAAAGTGAACCACAATCTGGCTTTCTCGACTCCGTCCCAGAATAAGGATATTCTGGCGGACGCGTTCTCATACCCCGGTGTCTTCGCTGAAATCCCGAAAAGCCGATAAGAGTCAATTGAAAAAACATCCCAACTCATGATTTCCCCCATTTAGAAAAATAATGTTGACTGTAATAAGTATATTATTCTCTCTGCAATTATTTCCCAACAATAAAATTACTATTGCAAATAAACCGATCTCAGGATGAATTTCTGGGACTTAGCGAGAGCTGAATATTACCGAAAATCATGGAGAAGTGAAGCCGGATTTGCCGCCAAACATTTTTCGCCCGTTTTCCCCCGGTCAGCGGGTGTGGAGGAGTTTGTCTCACCGGGAGTAGATGCAGCCGCGGTTGTCCTGGTGTTGGATGCCATTTCATGATCAGATGTCAACCAAATCGGGCAGATCTCTGTTAAAAAGTTTTGGCTTCGAATGGTCACGACAAACCTTTGACAAACAATGGGGGAAAGGATAAGATCATCATCTCTTATCAATCCAATCGGGAAGTGAAATCATGGACAGCGACTCTTCGAATAAGGGCAACATATTTATCAAGGCCTTGGCACGATTGCTCTCTATTGTATTCATCGCCGCCGTCAGTCTCTTCGGCGCCGCCGGTACGCTGCATTGGTGGAACGGGTGGCTTTTTATCATCTCCTATATCATCCTGGTCATCATCCTGTCCGGGTCCCTCTTCTCTAAATCTCCTGAATTGGTCAGGGAAAGAATGCAGGCCGGCAAAAAGTCAAAGACCTGGGACAGGATTATCGTTCCGTTGCTGGCTTTGGTGCTCCCGATTTCCGCCCTGGTTCTCGCGGGACTGGACAAACGGCTGGGCTGGTCCCGGGGATTCTCGGACCCATGCTCCCTGGCCGCCCTGGTGCTCATGATTGCGGCAAGCCTGCTGACATTCCGGGCCATGAAAGTCAATCCTTTCTTTTCCAGTCACGTCCGGATCCAGACGGATCGAGGCCACAAAGTGGTCAGCCGCGGACCCTACCGATACGTGCGCCATCCGGGCTACACCGGAGCGATCCTGTACAATCTCGCGGTTCCCGTACTCCTCGATTCATGGGTCGCCCTCGGGGTCGGCATCGCCTTTCTCTTTTTATCCGTTATCCGCACCATCCTGGAAGACCGCACGCTCCATGAAGAATTGGACGGGTACGAGGCCTACGCGGGGAAAGTCAGGTATCGGCTGGTCCCCTTTATCTGGTAATCCGGGAAATACGGGCAACACTTCCCGCGGACTTTGCGATTTCATCTCCCGCTTGCGCTTCAGCGAGCGTGGAGGAGTTTGTCGCGTTGGGAGTAGGCGCAGCCGCAATATTCCTGGTGCCGGATGCCCGGCTGAATTGGGGAAACGACTGGAATCCCCGGCTCGAATCCAGTAGAATCAGATTGCTGCTCTACCAAGGGGATATGGCTGATGAAAAGACTCCTGATCATCACATTGATTATAATGTCCGGCCTGGTTCAGGCCGAAACCGTGACAAACGAGCCGACTCCGGCAAAGGGGGTCTGGAATTTCAGTGTTCAGAAAATCTGGCGGCAGGACAGTGCACGGGATGAACCCCTGGCGGGTATCCGCAATATCCGCCTGGACAAACAGGGCAACATATACCTGCTGTCATCCCGGCGGCGGCGATTGCATGCTTTTGATTTCCTGGGAAAGCATCTTTTCTCTTTCGGGAAAAAAGGCGAAGGTCCGGGAGAGTTCAAGCATGCGATCAACATGTTTCTCGCCGGAGACAACATCATCGTCCAGGGGTACAACCAGATTCACTATTTCAACAGAAAAGGCGAATACCTCCGGCGAATCGGAACCGGGCAGCCCTACATGATCAGTGCGTTTCTGGATTCGCACCGGGCGGTGGTCACCTCTTTCAAACCGGAAGACCTGAACCGGGATGACCGGGAAGTTCACATCATGAATTTCAAAACCGGTGAGGCCGTACTCCTGACCCGGCTGCCCAGACAGAGAACCGTACGCTTTTCCTCCAGGGAGATCGCCATGATCATGCGAATTCCCCAAGCCGCCGCTGAGTTCGAACTTGCGTTGGCGGGGAATCACCTGTACTTTGCCTGGAGTGATCGGTATCTGATCAAGAAAACGGATTTTTCAGGTAAGGAATTGCTGTCCTTTTCATTGAGCGGCCGGGAGCGAGTGAAACTCTCGGACAGCACCAAAATGTCTTTTCTCAAAACCAGGATCCTGCCCCGCATGGATTTTTCCGAAAAAGCCCTGAGCAGGATGGCCGCCCAGATTCCGGACCACGTCCCCTGTTTTCACCAGATCTTCGTTGACAAGCAGGGATTGATTTATGTACTGGCCGTGGATTTCGCGGATCCGGGAAAACGGAAAGTGGATGTATTTTCGCAGGCAGGCCGGTTGCTGTACCAGGGGGAAATCGAGCTGGGCAACGGGGACATCTTTGTTTCGGAACCGCGGTTTCATGAGGATCGCATGGTCGTGTTCTCCGAGGACCGCGCGGGCGAACGTTATCTCACCGCCTACAGGATATCTTTCCCTTCCGTTGAAAATTCTCTGCCGGTTGAACAAACAAATGATACGCCCAATCCATAGAAAGGGGTTTCCCCGGTTCAACGCGTGATGGTTCCGCGGACGGCCAGCAATCGATCGCGTTGGGAGTAGACGCAGCCGCAATAGTCCTGGTGCTGGATGCCCAGGTCGTGGGCCAGGTGGCGGGCGTGGTTCCAGCCGTCTTGGCTCTTGAAGTTCTCCGGCAGGAAGGCGATACCGAATTCCTTTGAGAGGGCTTCACCCTCGGCGTTGATCTGGCGGGTGACTTTGTAGGGGCTGATGGAGAGGGTGGAGGCCACCATGTCGAAGCCTTTTTCCCTGGCTTCCTCAAAGGTGCGCCGCAGGCGCTGGTTGAAGCAGAGGGAACAGCGTTCGCCGCGCTCGGGTTCATTCCGCAGGGCAAACATCTCCCGCACCCAGGCCGACAGGTCATACTCCCCCTCCAGCAGCGGCCAGCCTTCGTTTTTGGCCAGGCGCCGCGCCTCCTCCAGGCGGAAGAGGTACTCTTTTCCGGGGTGGATGTTGGGGTTGAAAAAGAACCCGGTTACATGGTGTTCCGCCCGCAGCTTGCGCACCACCCAGGCGGCGCAGGGACCGCAGCAGACGTGAAGCAGCAGGCGCGGCTTTTCCGTCATGATTCCCGCCTCGCCCGCTGGATTTCAT
>Ga0272442_10010337_pt1 | contig 11513 bp, 9 predicted proteins | sample SSMForm2O_FD_200262 | JGI IMG/M metagenome (GOLD analysis project Ga0272442, IMG submission 200262) | Marine sediment archaeal communities from Little Sippewissett salt marsh, Falmouth, MA, United States - SSM-Form-2O | ecosystem: Environmental > Aquatic > Marine > Wetlands > Sediment ...
CAAAAGAAAGGGAGCGAGCAGGATCTGATCCGGTCGCCGGACAAGATGGATCAGGAAAGAATCCGATTCACAAATTCTGCTCTGATGCCGGATTTTTATCTTTTCGGCCCATAAACGGTAAACCACTGAATCCTGGCGTTGGGGATCTGTGGAAAAACGGATGTGATGCCACCTCAGTTGCCAGGAAGGGGTCTGATTGCTGTCGTGTAAAGCGATTTGTGTGTCCCGTATGTATACTGATTTTACAGGCAGCTGGAATCGTGCCTGCATCAGCGAATCAAGGAAAGCAGCGGGAAAGTGCCATTTTACAGGAGTACCGGTTTTTTGCGGCCCTGTAATGGTCACATACAATGAATCAATCTTCAGATTCAAATCGGGACGGCCCCGGAGAATATGCCGGATGGAATAAGTCACATCCAGGCCGCCGGCGGACAGGATGCGTCTGCCGTCCTTTCCGGTCCCGTCTTCGACACTGATCGTGGAAACGGATGTGTGAAAAAGCAGATTCGTTTTCAGATTATCAATAGTGACATTCAGACTGGACAAATCAGACAGGTAGCGGCTTAATATTGCGGCACAAAATGATTCACCCGGCGGCAGAGTCAGGAAAAGGGCGAAGAGCACGAGCAGGCAGAGCATGCCCACAACAAACCATAAAAAATATTGCACCGGTTTTCTGATCATTCTTATTTCCTGTCCGGATTTTTAATGAGTTTTAAGCATTCTGCCTGAATCATGCAACCGGCGCAATATCTGGGAAATAATTCCGGTTATTGAAAGGAAATTGAAGAAGGATACTGTGATTCCAGCCGTTCTGTGTAAACTCCACTGTATTATGGCGCCGGGTTCAAGATTGTGATGATTTCGTGAATGCGGTTTTCAAAGCCATTTCCTTTTTTTGAAAAACACAATCATGGCAATGACCATGGATGCCATTATACCCCAGACAATAAAATAGGCACCGTGCCACTTCAGCTCCGGCATGTATTCGAAATTCATTCCATATATGCCGGCAATAAAGGTGACGGGAATAAATATCGTGGCGATGATGGTCAGCACTTTCATCACTTCGTTCATCCGGTTGCTCACGCTGGAGAGATACATATCGAACATACCGGAATTCATGTCCCGCATGGTTTCTACCATTTCGATCACCTGGATGGTATGATCGAACAGATCCCGGAAATAGGGTCTTGTATGTTTCTTTACGACCCGGGAATCCCCCCGTTCCAGACCGCCGATCACTTCCCTGAGCGGCCAAACGGATTTCCTCAGAAAGAGCAGGCGTTTTTTAATATTCTGCAGTTTTTGCATTGTTGCCGTATCGGGGTTCCCAATCACTTCATCTTCAAGCGTCTCGATACTTTCACCGGTCTTTTCAAGAACAATGAAATAGTGATCAATGATGGCGTCGATCAATGCGTAGACCAGATAATCGGATCCCATTTTTCTGATGCGCCCCTTGTCATATCGTATGCGATCCCGGATGATTTCAAATACATCTCCGATCCGTTCCTGAAAGGAAATCACCACATTGTTGCTGAGAATAAAGCTGACCTGTTCCGCATCGAGGCGGGTTTCATCTTTGTTCAGTGATATCATTCTCAGACTGATGAAAAGATATTCCCCGGTATCGTCGATTTTCGGACGCTGGTCTGTGCTCAGGATGTCTTCCAGTGTCAGCGGATGGATGTTGAATCCCGTGCCGATTTTTTCTATGATATCCACCTGATGCAGGCCGTCGATATTGATCCAGCTTACGGTTGATTTATCCCTGTAAGGAAAACACGCTTCCACGGAATCAACTTCTGTTTCATTGAAATTCGTTTCATCGTAGTCGAAAACGGAAACGCGTACCCTGTCGACCTTTTTTTCGCCGGTGAACACGAGTGTTCCCGGAGGAAGGCCGGTTTTACCTGATTTCCTGTAAAAAAGTTTGCTTTTCATCGTATGCCCCATTTTTTATAGGTATCGATAAAATATAGTGTGATGATGATTAAAGCAATCATGATGACCGGGCTCAGGCAGGAATATATCCAGACAATGCCTCTCAGGTTCAGGAGCCGGGCAATGAGGAAAATAAGCAGGGCAAACAGGATACCCGAGATGGTCTTCAAGGTATCTGTCCGGCGCAGGAACTGACAGAGAGAGAATACAGCCACTCCGGTTAACAGGATTTCCAGTGAAATCCGCCAGTCAAGCATGGCTTTGATGGTTTCAGTTTGGAGCTCAAAGAAATTCATCATCATTCCATATTATGGCGACATGTGATATCAATGTTCCCATCTTGCCCGATACCCCCTTACGTCCACATGGACGAAGGGTCCGTGATGTTCTGTTTTTCGGTATCTGCCCAATCCGCCGACAAATGGTTTATAGCGGGGGATACCGTACATTGTATCGATGATATCAGAGATAACCGCGGCATCCTGGAAATTAACCTGTCCATCATGGTTCAGGTCATCCATCATGCCGTCTCTGGGATTCTCATCGATAAAAATATCGGCCGCACCTCCCCAGATGTGGCGGCTGTATTTGACATTCCCGATTGCTTCGTTATAATAAGGGGTCCGGTATCCGCTCATAATATGAAGCGTATTACAGGGATAGCCGTTTTCATTGACAGCTTCAAGGATCAGTTCCAGTTTCAACAGCAGCCTTTCATTTAAAACAAGATATCTGGGATAACCGCTGTCCTGTTTGCATGTGAACTGGCCGATGTGAAAATGGGGTGAAACCAGCACCTTTTCATTTTCCCTGGTGACCTCTACAAATCCCCGCGGGGGGGTGTAAATCGGAAGGTTTTTCAGCGGTTTTGAAGGATACTTCCCGATCCTGTAATGTCCCAGATATTCCCCCTGGAGGTCTGTGTAAGGGATCATGATGAAAATGTTCAGTGATATGCTGTCGGAATTCCGGGTATCTCTGATCCGGATCGAGCAGAGATGAGGCTGCCGGGGGGCCTGCCATTGCCAGCAGTTATTTTCACTTTGAATAATCCTTCCTCCGGTTTGAGTCAGTAAAAATTGCTTTCCCCCTTTGCTGTCAACAGCTTCCAGTCGAATCCATTCTCCGGGAAGCGCATACACTCCCATGATCCTGTAGGGACATGATTCGTTTCTGAACCGGACAGTGAAATCCGCCTTTTCCGGAGAATATGCAAAAGCCCGATTCAAATAACTGCCTTGCTGTATCAAAATGAACAAGAGAATCAGGGCGGGGAGCCGGAGGGCCGCAGGATGTTTCGTGATGAAACCGGATTTTTTCATCATGGTTGTCATACGCGTACTCAGGTTTGGGGCGGCCCTTCCTTGAGTGCTTCAAGTAATGGTCTGTCCCGGTCATAGATATCTTTGCGAAAATGAATGGCGCCGTCCTCTTCGGCCCATGCTGTCCAGTACAGAATATGAACCGGAACCGGTTCCGGCAAAGAAACAGTATGTTCTTCTCCGCTGTCCAGCGCTGCCGTAATTGCCTGGAGATTCCATTTCGGATTATCGTTAAGCACATATTCAGCGAGTTTGACGGGATTTTCAAGCCGTATGCAGCCCGAACTGAAGGCCCGTTCGGTTTTTGCGAACAAATCCCTGGAGGGAGTATCATGAAGATAGATGCTGAATTTGTTGGGAAACATGAATTTGATCCGGCCCAGCGCATTTTGCGGCCCTGGATCCTGGCGAAACCGGTAAGGAAAATAATCCGGTGACAAACTGATCCAGTCAATGCTGGAAGGATCCATCTCTACCATATCGGCGCCCCATCCTTTAAATACACGGATTTTTCGTTCTGTCAAATAGGACGGGTTTTTCTGAATAGCGGGTAAAATATCATTCGCGGCAATACCCGGGGGGACGTTCCAGTACGGATTGAATACCAGATAGGTCATCCGGTCGCTGAATACAGGGGTTCGCCGGTATGGTTTGCCGGTGACCACTTTCATGGTCATGACCTGGTTGTCATCTTCTATTACATCCAGCTCGAAATTGGCAATATTGATCAGAATATAATGTCTCCCAAGATCCTGGGGCAGCCAGCGCCAGCGCTCCATATTGACTTCGATCTGACCGATGCGATCTTCCACGGAGATGTTCAACTCGTTCAACGTGGTATTTTCCACAATACCGCTGACATCCAGACCGGAACGGTTTTGAAAGATGCGTACTGCAGCAGCCAGGGACGCATCATAGAGCGGATTCCCGGAATCAATCTGCAGACCGGGAGCCAGAAAAATATTCATCCTGCGCCGCAACTCAATGATATGATTTCCGGAATCCCCTTCCTGCCATATCATTCCTTCCGGCAGTTTGTCCCAGCCCCCGCTCCGGGCGGTCGTACGAAAACGGGCAAGTGCGGTTCTCATCCGCTGGTAACCAGCCTGGCGCGGGAGCAGACTGTCCAGCGTTGCCCGTATCCGCTTCCGTTTCAGGGCCTGCTCCAGTACGGCGGCCATGTCACGTTCCCTGCGATTGGCCAGCCATTCCGAATCGATGGTTTCCGGATTGACACGGCCGGATAAAAGATGGGATGCATAAATCAGAAACGAATCCGTGCATAAAAGTTCCAGATCGGTAACATGACCCGGATTAAATGTCTGTTTGCTGCGTTGACGCTCGCGGATCTCCTTCAGGATGCCCTTGATTTTTTCCAGATGATAGTCGTCCGAGCGCAGGCCCTCACTGTCTGCATTTCCAACAGCATTGATGAGATCCGTTATCTGATCACCGGGGCCCTGATCATTGATCCATGCAGGGTGAAAGGCTCTCCGTTCATAAAATACGGGCAATGCCCGGGAAGCATAAATGCGTTCGTCTCCCATGTTTATAGGCAGAGAAGAAGTCTCCAGCCATTCGACTCGTGACCGCAGGCGTTCACTCAAAAGATGAATTGATTCTTCTCTTCTCTGTTCACGGGGATTAGAGCATATCACCATGCTGACGCAGAACAGCAACAGAACAATCTGGTACATTCCTCTGAAACGCATAAATGGTATTCCCTTCATTTGAGACCACGCAGATTGCGGTTCCCTATCCCGGCCATATAGAAAAAATGTAGATTGCATATATCAAAACGAGTATACCGCCCTCCCATCTTTTTAATTCAAAACCGGATTTCATCAGCGGCAGGGAGAGCATGGTGATGACCGATAACGCCAGCAGATTGCCTGCATTCATTGACTTGCTGGAAAACGGATGGATCGTGGATGACACGCCCATGATGCCAAGCAGATTGAAAATATTCGAACCAATGACGTTGCCGGCCGCCATATCACTTTGATTTTTCCATGCCGCCACAACAGATGTGGCCAGCTCCGGCAGACTGGTACCGACCGCTACGATGGTCAGACCGATAAAGGCCTCGCTGATGCCAAGGAGGGTAGCCGCCCTGATACTTCCACCAATCAGAATACGGGCGCCGAGGATCAGGATTCCCAGGCCGGAGAAAATGAATATCCAGTCCATCCAGGGGCGTTGCATCATGGATGCCCCTATGTCCACAGGCATTGCGGCAGTTTGATGCGTGGCTGTTCCTCCTGCACGGCGAATGGTGATCCATGTAAAAAGACCAAGCATGACGAGTAATATCATCCCTTCCGGTCGATCGGTTTTCCCGTCAAGAAGAAACACACAGCAGAGCAGTGTGGCAGCAATCATCACAGGAATATCTTTCCGGATCAAACCGACGTGAACACGTATCGGGTGTATCATGGCGGAAATACCCAGTATCAGCCCGATATTGCATATATTCGAACCGACCACATTGCCCACAGCAATGTCGCCGTAACCGGTCATGGCGGCCCGGATGCTGACAACCATTTCAGGCGCGCTGGTTCCGTATGCCACGATGGTGAGACCGATAACCAGGGGAGGGATGTTGTGACGCCGTGCGAGTGCCGCACTGCCGCGGCACAGCGCTTCGGCGCCTGCGTAGAGCATGAGAATCCCGCTGATGATTTGTATGATGTATGTCATAAACCCGGATTATCAAACTTCGATAAAAATAAAATTCCGAATCCCGGATCACCGCAAAAACCTTGAATTCTGTTTATTTACAGAATGGCATAAATGGCTGATTCAATGTGCCGCCGGTGTCCTGGCATTTCCGTCTGGCCGTCTGTGACCATATTTTTTTAACGCGTTTATTCTCCTGGTTTCGAAAAGCAATTAATATCCTATTTATCAAATATTGAATTGAAAGTCAAGATGTTTTGTGTTTGAAAACGATCAGGACATGCCTGTCAGCGCATGTGAGTTTTCAGGAATATTTCCTGTGTAACCGCTCCGTCAGCCTGATCAGTGCCGGAATTCTGCAGGGGCCGATCATTGTTTGCATACGGCTGCATTCCTGTTCCAGGGGAATGGCAGCAGCCGGAATATACAGCGGTTTCAATCCATCCAGGATGGCAAAATTTTACAGATACCACTGTAACAATAGTAACGACAGATTTTTATATTTCAACGGAATGAATTGCTTTGCCTTTTTTGAAAAATCTTTTATCTTACAGATATTTCTAAAGTTAACCTCTCATCCCGGATTTTTCAGGTTGGGACAGATGCGACAGAATCAGTCACTGGATTTGAGGCGGTTTTTATGCGCCTATTATACCTTTCGTTTTTTAACGCATTTTGTGCTGGTGTATGCCGTTTACGTGCTGATGTTCCAGATCCGGGGAATGTCAGTTCCTGAAATATCGGTTCTTCTCGCTATCTGGTGTGTTTTTGTCATCGTTTTTGAGATTCCCACAGGTGCGTTGGCCGACCGGTGGTCCCGCAAATGGCTGATCGTGATCGGAATGATATCGAAGGCGGCAGGTTTTTTCGTCTGGTATTTTGCGCATTCTTTTATCATGTTTGCCACGGGCTTTTTATTATGGGGTCTTCAGGAAACCCTGTGCTCCGGTTCGCAGGAAGCGCTGTTGTATGATGTGCTGAAAATGGACCGGCAGGAAGTCAGATATACGAAAGTGGCGGGCCGGGCTTTGCTGCTCTCCAAAGCGGCGGCCGCGCTGGGACTGCTGATCGGAGGTGTTGTGGCGTCCCGCAGTCTGAACCGGACCATTTTGGCGTCGGTTGCTGTGATGCTGGCTGCGGCCATCCCCGCATTTTTTTTCCCGGACGTTCGCTCCGCGCCTGCTGCAATCCATCAGCCCGGTTATGGATCTGTTATCCGGGAAACGCTGTCCTGTATCCGGCAGTCGCGCCCTGTTTTTTACCTGCTTGGCTATGTGGCAATTGCTCTGGGGGCTGCGGGTACCATTGACGAGTATATCCAGCTCTATTTGAAATGGAACGGAACACCGCTGGTGCTGTTCGGTGTGTTTCAGATGTTGGCTCTTCTGGGAGAAGCGTCCGGAAACGGCATCGCCCATCGGCTCGAGTCGCGGGTGAACAATATCAGAAAACTGTATGGTCTGAGCCTGATTACCGGTTTTTTTATTTTGGCAATGGTGACCTTCCGCGCAGTCTGGGGCATTCTGTTTTATATTGCGGTTTTTTTTCTGAGTGCTGTGGGAGAAGTCCTTGTTGAGTCACAAATTCAAAGACGGGCTGCATCGGGGATGCGTGCCACTCTTTTATCAGCGGCATCTCTGGTCATGAACAGTACGGCAATGCTTTTTTTGCTGCTGTTCGGTCTGCTTTCTAAAATGGGTGGCTTCACATGGGGGTACCGGGGTCTGGCCGCTGTTGTGATTTTGTTTTCATCAATTTTTCTTTGCAAATCCGAAATAAAGGAGACATGATTCGATGCCATCACTGCTGGGGATTATGGGGAGTCCGCGAAAAAACGGCAACACCCATATGATGTTATCAGGAATTCTTGAAAGCGCCGGGAATCGGGGTGCTGAAACAGATTTGATTATACTCTGTGACAAAACCATTTATGAATGCGACGGTTGTCTGATTTGCTGGAAGAACAGGCCCTGTCCCAAAAATGATGATATGAACGTGATCTATACAATGATCGAAAAAGCCGATGTGCTTGTTTTCGGAACGCCTGTTTACTGGTATGGACCAACCGCCCTGATGAAATTGTTCATTGACCGGCTTGTTTATTTCAATTGTCCTGAGAACCGGCCGGCTGTCCGGGGGAAAAAAGGCATCATTGTCATTCCCTATGAGGAAGAGTCACCCGAAACAGTGGAGCCGCTTGAGAAGATGTTTGAAATGAGCCTGAATTATATGGAGATGAGACTGGTGCACAAACTCATTGTGCCCGGTGCAGGTGAAAAAGGAGCGGTCAGGGAGATGCCGGGTATCATGAAAAAGTGTGAGTTATTGGGAGAAACAATTGCCGGGACAGGAGGTGCGTGATGCGTATTGCCCTGGTGAATACGAACCGGATAAAACCGCCTGTCGCGCCTATCGGTCTGGAGTACGTGGCGGAGATTCTGATTTCGGAAGGTCACGATGTGCATCTGCTTGATCTGTGCTGGGAGGATGATTATCAAACGGCCATTGGCCGGTTTTTTAATAATGATGAGTATGGTCTTGTCGGGATGACGCTTCGCAACACGGACGATTGCGCTTACAGCTCGAGACAGTCTTTTTTAAAATCATTTGCAGAAATGGTCATGACCGTCCGGTCTGTATCCGGGGCCTTTGTTGTTTTGGGAGGTGTGGGATTTTCGGTCATGCCGGAGGACGTGTTGTCCATGACTGGTGCCGATGCAGGTGTGTGGGGGGAAGGAGAGTTTACCATGGCGTCACTGGCTTCACGACTGTCAATGCGTCAGCATTGGCAGGATCTGCCGAATCTTGTCTGGCAGGAAGGGGGAAAAAGGCATCGCAGCAGGATATCGTTTGGACACCTGGGCCGTCTGCCTGCCATGAAACGCCGGTTTGTTGACAATAAACGGTATTTCAGGGAAGGCGGTCAGGCCGGATTTGAAACCAAACGGGGCTGCCCCCGTTCTTGTATTTATTGTGCCGATCCTGTGGCCAAAGGGTCCAGATTGCGGCTTCGTCCGCCATTTGCAGTTGCCGGGGAGTTACAGGCACTTCTGTCACAGGGCATTGACCACTTGCATACATGCGATGCGGAATTCAACCTGTCCGGGGAGCATGCCATGGCTGTATGTGATGCATTGATTCAGCATGGAATCAGTGAAAAAATCAGATGGTATGCCTACTGTACGCCGGTGCCCTTTTCAAGGGACCTGGCGAAGCGGATGAGATCGGCCGGATGTGCGGGCATCAATTTCGGAGTTGATCATGGTGATGAAAATATGTTGAAACGGTTGAAAAGAGATTTCAAGCCCGATGATGTCAGAAATGCCGTTCAATGGAGCCGTGAAGCCGGGATGAATGTGATGCTGGATCTGCTCATTGGTTCGCCGGGTGAATCCAGGAAGAGTGTGACGCAGGCCATCCGTCTGATGCAACAGACGGATGCCCAGTGCATTGGTATTGCACTGGGCCTGCGTGTCTATCCCGGCACAGAACTGGCAAGAAAATTGCTTTCGGGCAAAACAACGTATCAGCTGCCCGCTAATGATGATCCTGCAGAGCCGATGTTTTTCCTGGAGCCTTCCATTGCATCAGATGTGACGGGATGGCTGAACCGGTTGATCGGAAATGATTCCAGGTTTTTCTTTTTCAATCCTGAAGACGGGCATCAGAATTATAATTACAATGCCAATGAGGTCCTTGCGGATGCGATTCGAAGCGGACACCGCGGCGCCTACTGGGATATTTTGCGCCGGATCAGAGCCGGATAAACAGAATCCCGCAAGTTTGGAATCATGGTAAAAAACCCTTGATTTTTCCTCTAAGGTATTCTAAATTTAAGAGCCTTTCTGTTATTACGACGCAAATCATCCCATAGCAAAGGAGTCCGTTCATGGCGCTTGATTTCGGATCATTGAAAAAACTCAATGAAGGCAAAACCAAAATCATTTATGAGAATCCTGAAGATCCCAGATCTGTATTTATGGTATTCAAGGATGATATTACAGCGGGGGATGGGGCCAAGCATGATGTGGTGGAAGGCAAGGCCCTCATTGACTGGCAAACCAATCGTGATATTTTTGAGTACCTGAACCGAAAAGGCATCATGACGCATTATATTGACAGTCCCGAGGAAAAAGTCACCCTGGTCCGGAAGCTGGATCAAAAAATCAATCTCGAGGTCGTAACGCGGCGGGTTGCGGCCGGGTCCATACTGAAATGGAATGATGTCGAGGAAGGAAAAAGGTATGATCCGGTGATTACCCAGTTTCATTACAAGGATGACCCGCTGCATGACCCGATGCTGGATGAGAGTTATATTGATTATATTGTCAGGGCAAAACAGGGCGGGAGTGTATACGAAACCATGAGAAATATCAATGCCGAGGTTTTTATCGTACTTGAAGAGGCATTTTCCAATTTCGGCATTCAACTGGTGGATTTCAAACTCGAATATGGCATTATCGAAGGGCATGCCATGGTTATTGATGAAATTACGGGCGGATCTTTTCGGCTTTGGCCGTATGCCAAGGAAAAACCGGATTTAAAACGGGACAATGTACTCACAGAGCTTGATCCTTCCGCCCGGCTGGACAAGGATACTTACCGGCATGGCGAATCTCTGGATCAGGTGATGACCAAGTTTAAAGCCATTGCCGATATTACATCGAAATTCGAGACGTTGCATTGAGAAGGATATGAGGGGAGAGTCAGTGGCATAAGCGGCATGCTCCGGCATGCCGCTTTTTTTTATTTTTATGGCAGGCAAGATATACAACAGGCAAACTTCGAAAACTATGAACCGGAAAAATTTTTTTCCGCTTCTCTTTTTACTTTTTCATATACCTGCTGAATGGGAATATTATTTCTGCCGGCCGCTTTTTTACAGTCATCATATTCCGGCATGATCGTTTTCTGTCCGTTTTCAAGCGTCCGGATTTTAACCCGAACCGGACCCCACGCCGTGTTGATGGGTATGATCTCACGTTCTGCCACAATCCGCTTTTGAATATCGGATATACGCAGGCCGAGAGTGGTTGTTTCCTGCAGTATGATTTCACACAAATTGTCAACAATGCCGGGTGAAGCAATGACGCTGAGAATTACACCCGGCCGCTCTTTTTTCATGATGATGGGAGTGAGGAAAACATCCCTGGCGCCTTCATGAAAAAGACGGCCCATGATATAATCATAGAACTGCGGATTCATGTCGTCAATATTGGTTTCGATCAATTGGACACAATCATACTCCGCTGCAGGTGCTTTTTTACCGGTGACGACGCGAAGAATATTGGGGATGGATAAATCTCTGTAACCGAGCCCGTAGCCCACGGATTCGATCTGCATGTCCGGCATGGGCCCGAAACCTGTTGACAATGTTGTAAGAATGGCTGCGCCTGTGGGTGTGACCAGTTCGGCATCCAGTCCTGTTGATTTGATTTGACGTCCTTTTAACAGGGCCAGTGTGGCCGGCGATGGAACAGGAATGGTGCCGTGTTCGCAGTCAACCGTACCGCTTCCGATACGAAAGGCTGATGTATAGATTTCATCGATGCCGAGGATTTCAAA
>Ga0272442_10010338_pt1 | contig 11513 bp, 7 predicted proteins | sample SSMForm2O_FD_200262 | JGI IMG/M metagenome (GOLD analysis project Ga0272442, IMG submission 200262) | Marine sediment archaeal communities from Little Sippewissett salt marsh, Falmouth, MA, United States - SSM-Form-2O | ecosystem: Environmental > Aquatic > Marine > Wetlands > Sediment ...
AGAAGCATGGGGGGTGCAAAATTTTTAACGTCGACACCTGCGAGATAGAGCATATAAATTTCTGGGTAAAACAATCCCACCCCTTCAAGAGACGAATTTGTCTCATAAGGGTCGCTATAGGCGACTTTTTCAAAAAATACTGCTACAGGCAATATAGTATGCTGCTTAGTGATTATTTCACCAGCCTCAATAGCCAGTCCTTGCTGAACATCCTTTTTTGTCGCAGCAATCTGTATTTCTATGATTTTCTCATTGGTCTGCATTGTAAGGGTATCGCTGGTCTTAAAGCCCGGTATCATGGGCATCATGAAGGGCATTAGTATAATGAGTATGAAAACGATGATTACCTGCAGAATTACTGCGAGTTTGGTTACCCTTCTCCATACAAACAGCAGATATATGGGAGCACCGAATGTGACGTTTATAACAAGCATGTATTTAAGCAGTGCAACCACTCCCGTCATATAAATTGCTATGAAAGCTCCTGCGATGAGGAAAAACGCGATAGCGATTCGTCCGACAACAACGTAATGTGATTCGGATTTATTGGGGAAAAATGGAGCGTAAAGATTTCTGACAAACAGGGCAGAGAGATTTACCGAAAAGGCGTCAAGGCTTGACATATTTGCCGCGAGTATTCCTGCGAGCATAAATCCTATTGCGCCAGGTACTAACAATGTTCTTGTCAAAGCGCCCCACGCATTTTCGGGATTCGCAAGATTTTCGCCGAATATAGCGACGGCAATAAGGCCGCAGAGACTCCAGCAGATAATCATAAATCTTTTTCCAAAGCCTCCTGTAACTGCTCCTATTCTTGCGGCAAATTCATTTTTCGCCGAACCTGCGACAGCCATGTTTCCGACCGTGGCGTGTATCTGCACCATACTGACGAAGAGTATTGCCAGGAAGGAGTACCATGTGTATTCGGTCATTTCCAAACTTGCGAACAGGCTGAACATGTAATCGGGTACCGTTTCATGCAGGCCGGAAAAGCCACCCACTTTCGCCAGTCCGAACGGAATAAGGATAAATGAAAAGACAATGATCAGGATTGCCTGTATGCCGTCAGTAACAGCTGCGGCACCGAATCCCCCAAGTGTTATATATACCCCGACTATCAGGCCGTAAACTATGTAAAATGGAACCTGACTGATGTATGAGACCTGGCTTTTCAATTTACCCCGGTTGTAAAGACTTTCGAGAGTGGCATATCTCTGTTGCTGTTCGGGTTTGCATGTGCCAGCCTGGTAATTTTGCTGGAGTGTGCGAAATTCGTGGTACTCATCGACCATTTGCTGTTCTTCTGCGGAGTATTTCCCGGCAGGCTTAATCATCAAGGCCTCCATTGTCCGAAAAGATATAAGATATCCAAGTGCGATGAACATAAGCGCGAAAAATACATTAAAACCCGCAAACATTCCGGCAAGACTCCTGCCGCTGAATCGATCCTCGAACAGATCCCCGACGGTTATGAGTCGAACTCGTCTGAACCATTTATTCATAAACCAGTAATAGGGAGTCATGAAAAGAGTCTGAAGCGCAAGCCACACGCCACCTACACCCTGCTTGTAAATAATGGTGGTAATCCCGGCCGCTCCGTTGGCATCGGTCATTTGTCCGAAATTCAGAAAAAACTGAAACACCTTGCCGAGCCTTCTGCCCGCGAGGTAAAAATCGTCCTGGTTATGGATTTTTCCGGATATGATCTTGCCGATCCATATCATACCTGCCAGGTACAGCAGGACGATAACAACATCAATGATGTGAAGACCCCATATTTGCATTAAATATCCTGTTTTTACGTTAAGATTTCGGAGACAAAAGTCATAAACACGAAAGAGATCGCAAAAATGCAGATAAGTCTTTATTCACCAATATATGAAATATTGTCAGCAGGCATTAATTCTTCTGGTATTTTTACTGCACAGACACATACTTTTCCCTCGATTTTCGTGTTAAAGATAACATGTCTGCAATCTGGAGATAAATGACACGATGGCTCAAAATCCCTATAATCGTGCGGGACGGCGCATAGTTTTGAAATCCTTGCTATATCTGATTCCAGATTTATAATACTGATATAGCGTTTCATATCATGGCCGTCGGATAGAATAATGTTTTCCCAAGGAGTGGGGGCATAATGCACAGACCAACCGTGAAAATCTTCAAGAGGCCATATCTTTATCTTTCCGGTTTCAACGTCGATGCGGCAGATATTCCACCTCTTCTCGTTTGTCCAAAACCACTTCTCTGTCCTGTATATCTTTTCCGTTTGTTCTTCCCATTGGTCGATCCACTGCCGTGCCTCGCACCAAACTGAATTGCCGTCAAGCGACCAACATGGATGTCCGAAAATAAAATCCCTGTAATTCCTGCTCCACTGATCATAATCCATTAATGGTTTTACCTGACCGGTGAAAATATCCACAAGCCAGAAAGGCTGAGCAACCCATGACTGAAACTGCACAAGCATCACTTCTGGAACAGTTGGTGAGCACTGGTTATGCATTGTGGGGTGGTCAATTATATTTATCTGTCCGGTTGTTTTATTATTCAAATTAATGCGCATATTCCAGTATCTCGGACGGCTTTGATTTCGCAGAAAAACACTTTCCATGGCAGCTTCCCTGGGTGGCATTTTTGACATGGCCGCGAGTTCATCTTTCGTGGGCTGGTATTGTCTGAATGACTGCATAACCGCATATCTGCCGTCAGTGGTTACTGAAAAATCGAGCAGACCGACCTTCTCAGGAAAATCCCAGATGTGCCGCCTGTATTTTGTCTCGAGGTCCAGAACCCATAAGCTCGTAACATCTTTGTTATTTATCGAATTTCTTTTGCTGTAATAGACAATTTTCTGTCCGTCAGGGGTTATTACGTACTTGCCTCTTCGCGGCCCAGTTAGTCTTTCGATCTTTCCTGTTGCAAGCTCAAGATTATAAAGGCCTGTATATTGCCGCTTATCACCTTCACCACTGAATGAAAAAGTCATCCACCCGCCGTCTCGATTGAAGCATTTATAATAATGATAATGACAATGACAATTGCCAGGCAGATTCGTAAGTACCCTGACTATGTTTCCCGTTTCCTTATCGGTATATTCAAAGGGCCTATTGTCAAATAGCATTTTCTCCAGTTTTAATATCCCATCCCGGGGCTGTTTCGCCCACAATTCAGGGGACCATTTGTCAAAAGGCAGAGTCTGCGCCCTTACCCATTCAAAAATGACCTCATTTTTATCGGAGTTTTTATTTTCCTCGACAGGTGAAATTACAAAAGCGATATTGATCGCCCATCCATTTTGCGCATTCCACTTTTCATTTTTTTTCATGTCGAACTGAATCTCATGGAATTTCCCATCCGCAGGCACATGAACCGATTCTGTCCTTTTATCAGAGGACCATTCATAAAGTTTTTCCGTTCGAAAAGCTATATGGACATTTGCATCTCTGCTCGGCCTCATTTTCGCGCAGATGTAATCCGTTGTAAAAGGTGTAAAAGTGTGCTTGGGGCTGACAAGCCAAGTATGTTTCTCATTAGAACCAAATTTAAGACGTAGACCTTGTGATGTTATGTCTAAACTCGCGTCTTGAGCGGTTGTTTTCCAGCCCTGCAGGTTAGGCACTTTCGCAAAATTCCAGATGCCTGTGTGCCATTTTTCATGTTCAAAATCAGCAAAAGAAATGGCAGTAACCAGGCTGAGTATAACTGCAAATAAGAAATACTTCATAACTTCCCTGTTGAACAGAATTAAAAGAAAAGAGCAGACACTGGGCCAGCATTTCTACTCTGATTAATAACTAATAACTTGTTCTTAAGCTGTTTTCCTCTAAATAAAACAATCGAACCAATTCCCAAAAGAAGCATAGCTTAAGACGATATTACATGATGGCAACGTTGACATCAAGAAAAAAATAATATCTCAAAATTTCAAGTCTGTATCCATAAGTTTCAAGCAGTTTCGCTTATCTCCTAAATCCAAATTTCCCAAAACTATAAAAATAAAAGTAATCTGCAATTGACAATAAACACCCGCACCTGGTTGATTGTGCCTATGCCTGCCTGATCCGCTTGGGCCTGAAAACCCAATGTGCACAAGGCCAAAACAAATCCAAGAAAGTGCTGAGACTTAAACCGATTAGCAAACTCAAGGACAGAATGCGTCGGATAATCTGGCAGGAGAACGTTCATAATCTTATCAAATATAGTCATGAAAAGAAAGTTATTCACCATCTGGAAAAACTCCCCGCGGCATAAAATCGGTCAGTTTAAGTAATAAAAATGTTTGCACCTGCAGTTTCATTACTGTATCATTTTATTGATGGCAACGTTGACATAAGGGTTTGGCCTATGGCAGTATCAAACAGAACACAACCGAGAATGGAGGATATAGCGGAAAGACTGAGGGTTTCCATAACCACTGTCAGACGTGCGTTCCTGAAAAATGAGGGTATTCAGCCCGGTACACTCGTGCGAAAATCGCGGCAAATCATGTTCTCAATCCTTTTTTTGACAGTGATTTTCATTAGCGGCGGGTGCAATGAGCAACTGAAAATGAACACCGCCGGGGGAAATCCAGATATCATTGAACTGCCGGTACATTTTTACAGAATGTACCCGATAAACTACCAGGCCAAATATCCTTCCGATGCCATGCTCGGGTGGGGAAGCGACACCATAAACCTTGATATCAACAAAACTGCGCTTATTGTAATGCACACTTGGAATCTAGGTTTGGACGATAAATTGCCCTGGCCTCCGAAAGAACGGTGTCTTGAAAAACAAATGCAGTCAACAGAATGGGTCAAACGCTATCGAAAGGATGTAAAGCAAATCGAGGAAATATTGAACTTCGCTCGCAAACACAACATGAATATTTGCCATATCGCCGGACTTGAGCACTACGCTGAAGATTATCCTGCGTATCGTCAGAATAAAGCCCAGGCAGGCCCTGAACCTGTAAGACCTGAAGGAGCGTTTCATGGGACAACCTGGCATGAAGACTGGCTCAATCGCATATATGGCCAGGGATTTTACAAACAGATGAAGGAACTGCACAGGCGACTTGATTTTGCCTCTAATGTCAGACCCGCTTCAGGCGAGGGAGTATGCGTTACAAGCCATCAGCTTAACCACTGGCTTCGAAAGCGTGGAATAAATAATTTAATATATACCGGATTCGCTATCAATATGTGCCTGTGGTTCAGCCCATGCGGAATGTCAGACATGATGAGGTATAATTACCGCAGCTTGTGCATAGAAGAATGTGTAACTACAGTTGAATATAAGGAAACTGCGTACGAACTGCGGAACAAGGAATCTGCCATGTGGAGAGTTTCCCTTATGTTCGGATACGTGCTGAAGAAAGATGAATTTATGAGTGCGGTTATGAGATGAAGCATACCATATCAACTAATTTATTTCTTATCGGAGTCGAGCAATGAAAAGACCTGTATTTATATAACTCAAACTGACCGATTTTAAGCTGCAAGGAGTTTTTCCAGGCGGTGAATAACTTTCTTTTCGTAAATATTTCCTGCCGGACCAGCCGACGCATTCTGTCTTTAAGTCTGCTGATTTCAGCAGGATGCTTACGATGAAAAGCCGGATGTTACAGCTCCTATATATAGCAAATACAAATCATAACTGGTTTCATCAAGCCGTGATCGCCGAGTTGGTATTCAGACGTCCATTTCGGATTATCAGGACTGAATTCTTCAGGGCCTGTCCACGGCTGTTTAGGTGTATGTAAAGGACCAAGCGTATTTCTTCTCCCACCGATTACTTCTATCTCTATTTGATTTTGCTCTTCTGTTAGATATTCTGTGATATCCTCCTCAAAAGGCGGCCACGGCAAAACGATAGCCTTGTTGTTTACGATTACAGCAGCAATTGTACATTTGACTTCCTTGAGCTTGAGCGTGATCTTTTTGCTATCTCCAGCTTTTGGCAAAGTAAACTTATATCGAACCCCGCCTGTGTAAAAATCAAGGCCCTGGCCTACCCAGCTGCCAACATTTAATTTGGATGGAGCTGAAACAATAGTTATATTGTCCGGCGTCCTGGGTCTCTTATTATCCAGTTTGGAAACACCGAAGTCTCCGATCAAATACAAATCTTCAAGTTCAGAGTCAGCATTATACATAAGATCAAGCGTAATATTGTTTGTCCCTTTTGTAAGGGTATGTGCAATATCTATAGTTTTGAAATCTTCATCGACCCAGCAGCCATCAACAAGATTAACTATATTATCGTTAAGAGTTATTTTATAGTCCTCAGGTTTTTCAATAACTAATTTACACTTTTTGGGGATTTGGGTTATATTAAATGAATATAAAAGCTGCAATTTTCCAAAAGGCCTTCTGTCTATCGAACTCTTTGAGGCTAAATACCACGGTTGTTGTTCGGTACCGTTCCTTGCGACAAGCCCAAAACGGCTTCTTAATATCTGGTCAACTTTAAGCGTAGGTAATAATTCGGACAAATCTTCATCTTTGACCTTGTATCTGCAATAATCAAGGGGCATACTGTTCGGTTCGGTAAGCTCGCTCTCAAAAGGACCTTCCAATTCCTGATATTTATCAAATGTTGGTTTTTCAACAGATTCTTCTACATTTTCAATATCAAGACCACAGGTAAGTAAAGCGGAACAACTTGCAGGCAATTCAAGGCTAAAATTAAGATTTTTATCCTGGATATCAGCATCTAATTGATATCTTTTACATTTAAGAGAATCCCAAAGAATTACAGGGTTACAAGCATCTTTTAAGGAAACAGTAATATCGTGGCTTTTCTTTCTGTCGTGTGATTGAATAAAAACGATGTACCCATTAGATATTCTTTTAACCAGGCTCCATATATAATTTAATTTTTCGCCTTTTTCAGTTATGCTTACCTGCCTATCAATTTTTTTTTCAATCTCACAAATAAATTGGTTTGCGTCACTTTTTTTCGAAACATGTTTTAATTCTTCAATTTTTTTATTTGGTTTTCCGTCGATCAATTTGGGTTCTGAATCCACGAAAATTATATGACCCCCATTTTTTGCGAATTTTTGCAGCGTATTAACTGTCGATGATCTTAAAGTTGCCAATGGCGGAACAATTACAAGTTTGTATTTCATCTCGCCCAGGACAAGTTCATTTTTTTTAGGTTTTCCGTATTTCGCAAGCAAAAATTCATCTGCAAAATCCCAGTCATAATGTTCCTTGGATAAGCCATAAATTATAGAATTTAGAGAGTCATTTAACATATTTACCGGATCGTTTAGCGCAGTGTTCTCATAAGAAAACATGCCCCAAGCACTTTCAATTGGATGAATTATAAGGATATTGCGAACGGGCATACCCTGAGTCAGCATGAAACTCGTCCTGCTTATATAATCATTGATGTTTTTATAATACTTCCACCATGGACTATGGTCAATTATGCTGGCCGGATAATCCCGTTTGGCTCCCCCCAAAAGACTATAATGTGACAAATGTGGACAGAAAAAATTAATTCCATTAACCATTTGCCAGTCTGCCTGGAACTTATGTCCTTCCATGGGCCAGTCCCACCCTGTACATCCATAGAGTTCACTAAGAACTCTTTCTTTTCCAAGTTGTGCCGCAACCGAAGTACATTGTTTGAGAGTAGCAAGCTCTTCAGTTTGATCACATAGGATATCAACCCCAGGCCATTGCATATGCTCGTAATGTGGCATACACGCACCAACTGCAGTTATCTGACTGTTTAATGTGCCTTCCAAAAGGACGTGCCCGGTTAATAAAAGATGGTTATCTTCACACCAGAGCCCAATGTGTCTTGAGAAATTCTCAGTGAATAATTCAGTTACTGTACGGTAATAATCACCCCGAACCTTGTTATATTGTTCCCCAGCTTTTTGAAAAACTAACTCAGGAAGATGCTCAAGTATATTATAGCCTCGTCTTTTCTGAAATTCTTCCGGCAGGCTATCTGTCCAGGGAAGTCGTATTTCATTGTTATATTTTCCTAAAAACCAATATCCATAATTGGGTTCATCTGTAAAAATGGCAGGAATTAAATTTCCAAAATCCTGACTATAGCGAGTGGCGTATTCATGGTGAGTTACTTTTATAAATTCAGATACAGCTTCTTCATTTAATGTATCTATGTAAGTTCCGTCATTTTCCCACGGGCGAGGTAATACGGCACATTGATTAAATACATAAATGCCTGTGTTTTCTTTTTCAGTATCTTCTTCGATTAATTTATAAGAAATAAGCTTTTTCTCCTCATCAAAGCTCAACACATACATACCAAGCTTTTTTTCTAAGTCTAATTGTTCGGTTTTATTAATGTCTGCGGTATTTTTTACACATAAAATTCTTGTTCGGAATTTCTTGTCAGTTCGAGTAATATTACCTCCTGCACTTCCTGAAGGCCAGCGGTCTTCATCATAAAGATAGGCCTTAATATTTAATTTTCGTGCCTTTTCGATGCATGCAGAGATGCAGTTAAACCAGTCCTTACCCAAATACTCAGTTTTAAGACCATACCGGCTATGCATAAAAAAACCACCCATTCCTGCTTTATGCATGGATTCTATCTGTTTGCAAAGTCGTTTTAGATTTAGTTTACTGTTCCATGACCAAAAAGGAGCAGGTCGAAAAATTGATGGCGGACATAGCCAATTGGAAATAAATTCATGCCTTTGGACCATAATTACATGTTTGTCACATTAATATATTTGTCTTATTATTGCTTCAAAATACTACGTTTTTAAGATTATAGACAGAAACAATAAGTATAGTCATCAGAAAAAATCCGTACAAGTAAAATTTCCATGCCTTTCGGAGTTTATTGTGCCCTCAATATCCCCCAAAGGTCATTATTTCAGATGATTTTATTTTTGGCATTGACCGGTCGGAAAAACAGGCTAAACTGGCACTTGAACTTTTCAAAGATGGAGTACTTGTAAAAACAGCTTGACGAAGCCTTCGATGGTATCGATTATATGAGTGATCGGGCAAGATTGTTTATTGAAAACTGGGAATTAGAATCTTATCGTAGTAAGCAGTCAAAATAGAAATTTAGGAATATGTTATGGATAAACAAATAACTGGTAAAAAATGCTGGGTCGTTCCAGACGGCTACATCCCCCTTTATACTGATAGAGACAAAGAGAACATTAATGATTATATCTCTCATGAATGTATTTGTATTCTTAATAATATGGAACAGAATGCTTCTATTGAGCTTATATTCTATTTTGAAAATCTTGCCCCTAAGATAGTTAAAAATATTACAGTCGAAGCCCAAAGAAGCCGGCACCTGAGAATAAATGAATTGAAAATAGATAATAAGCAGGTTGTCCCTAATGGAAAACCATACTCATTAATTATAAAAAGTTCTGGACCAATATTCGCACAGATGTCCAGGCTCGACACTACACAAAATAACATGGCATTCTTATCAACAATGGCTTATCCAGCAGACTAATTAGAGCCTCTTTTCCGAAAGGGAATTAAAAGTGATTTCCGATAAAATCAATCAGGCTTATGATATCGCAAAAGAACAATATGCTCAACTTGATATAGACACCGACAAAGTTCTTGACAGGTTAAAAGAAATTCCAATTTCTATGCATTGTTGGCAGGGAGACGATGTAGGTGGATTTGAAACAGCTGGTGCTGAGTTATCCGGAGGAGGTATTCAGGCAACGGGTAATTATCCCGGAAAAGCAAGAACAATCGATGAGCTCAGGACTGATTTTGAAAAGGCTCTTAGTCTTATACCCGGCAAGCACCGAATTAACCTTCACGCATGTTATCTTGATAATGGCGGAAAATACGTTGACAGAAATAAAATTACAGTTGACCACTTCCAAAGCTGGATAGACTGGGCAAAAGCTAACGGTCTTGGTATGGATTTCAATCCGACTTACTTTTCACATTCAAAAGCTGATGACGGTTTTACACTCAGCCATCCTGATAAAAGTATGAAGATAAAGGCAATAAGCTGATATCGCCATGTTAAGAGACGATAGACCTCTGCGAAAAAGAAGCCTTATAAGAATTTGTGGCAGCAGCGGTAAAGACAGCGGTGACATCGAAAATGAGATATTGCTTCGAGGGAGTGAATTTGAGCTTACGCCAGAGTATTTACATAAGCTTAAAATAAAACGTCAGAGGAAATTAACCAATTTGGCACGCCAGCCCATAGTGAAACCAGAGCAATTGATATTCTCTGATAATGTGAGATTGGCTTTGGATATGTGTATAGTGCAGGCAAGAAATTCTGGTGTAATGTTTGATGATTGGGGACTTGGCCAAACATTTTCGTACGGAACATCTGTATCGGTCAATTGAAAGCTATTGCCATAACTCCAGAGCCTGGATGATGCTGAACATGACTGTAAAAACATGGTTTTCTAACTGCTTTGGTGGTTGCGGTACGTATCAAAACCAATTATAAGTTGATAAATTCATATTTTTCCGACTATTCTGGTTGAAAAACCTTTGAGTAACAGTGAAAAAACTTGAATTTTCAAGACAGATTTGATATTCTATTAGAAATGAGGCTTAGCGGTGTAGCTAAGTGTTTAATATGGGAAATCCCAGATAACAGTAAAATCTCGATAACAAGAGCTGGAATTGTTTCCTGGTTTAAAGAAAAGTTTATCTCATTTTTGCTGAGGACGTATAACAGAGTTATTGGAAAAGTGTTGTCTCATACTGTATGTGTCTTAGTTAACACAAAAATGTATATCGACCCTTTAAAACTTAAAATTCGCACAATGCGTTAAGTAATTTATGCAATGTTTTGTCTTTAGCTAAAGACATGGGATAGGAGTGCAATATGTCTTTAACCGTATCTAAATCACAGACACCGTTGCGCCACATTATCAATTATGCTATTGGCGAGGGGGCGACATCTTTAACCATGAACGGAATTGCCAATTTCGCCATGCTCTATTATGCCAAAGTGCTGGGCTTATCGGCCGGAAAGGCGGGCCTGGCTTTGAGTATAACGATCATCTGGGATGCGATTACCGATCCGGTGATGGGGCATATCACCGATAATACTCGCAGCCGGTTCGGCCGTCGTCATCCGTATATCCTGATTGGCGGTTTGCTGCTGGCGGTTTCCTTCTTTTTTCTGTGGTTTGTGCCGGATGTTTTCAAACGCCCGGCGGTGCTGTTCTGGTATCTTTTGGTGATGAATCTGATCGTGCGTACGGCGGTCACGGTGTTTATTGTCCCTTATACCGCCCTGGGATTTGAGATCTGTCCGGATTACGAAGGGCGGTCGCGACTGCAAAGTATACGTTATTTTTTCAATCAGATCGTCAATTTCGCAGGTGGGGCACTGGCGTGGTCAATCTTCTTCCGAGATCAAATTTCTGGTGTTCATACACGAGTAGACGGGACGATGATCGCCGGTAATTATTTCAATATGGGGGTGGCTCTGGCCATAACAACGGCAGCCATGATCGTTTACTGTGTGGTTACCACACGCCAGTATGCTCTCAATACCCAAAAGGGATT